>VTLG01012687.1_pt1 | contig 160839 bp, 161 predicted proteins | sample 4694571 | NCBI WGS metagenome assembly VTLG01 (sample SAMN12604809, study PRJNA352737) | marine metagenome | biome: ENVO:00000447; feature: ENVO:00000209|ENVO:00000569|ENVO:01000036; material: ENVO:00002151; isolation source: viral sequences binned using virsorter ... | reverse complement strand
TCGTAGAGTTATGTGTCGCTATGGCATATGACGCTAAGGTTAACTTCGAGGATGTATATTCTCAGGTTAGAGTATGGGACACTCTCATATACAATGATCTCAGTAGGAAAAACATTGTAGTCCCACCTAAAAGTAAGACAAAGAAAGATGACAAATACGCAGGAGCATATGTCAAGGAACCAAAGCCTGGCATCTATGATTGGGTGGTCAGTTTTGACCTTAACAGTCTGTACCCTCACCTTATCATGCAGTACAACATCTCCCCAGAAACCCTCTGTGATAGAAGACACCCCACTGCCACAGTTGAAGGACTGCTCAGTAGAAAAGTACAGATCACTGGAGATTTTGCAGTGTGTGCCAACGGAGCCCAATACCGCAAGGACATTTTAGGTTTCCTTCCTCAGATGATGCAACGCATCTATGATGAGAGGACAATATATAAAAAGAAAATGCTTAAGGCGAAGCAAAAGTATGAAAGACAACCCACCGAACAGCTCAGACGAGACATTGCTAAGTTTAATAACGTCCAGATGGCCAGAAAGATCCAACTTAACTCTGCCTACGGTGCTATCGGTAACCAATACTTCAGGTACTACAATCTTGCGAACGCTGAAGCAATCACTCTATCAGGACAAGTCTCAATCAGATGGATAGAGAATAAAGTAAACGATTATTTAAACAAAGTATTAAAAACTGACGGAGAAGATTATGTTATTGCTAGTGACACTGATTCTATTTACCTTAATCTTGGTCCTCTGGTACAAGCTGTATTCCCCAGTGGAGAGAAGGACGATCAGAGTACACTTAGTTTCCTTAAAAAGGTGTGTGATGTGGAACTTGATCGCTATATTGAGGGTGCTTATGAAGAAATGGCAACCTATGTAAATGCTTATGATCAGAAGATGGTCATGAAGCGTGAGAATATAGCAAACAAAGGTATATGGACAGCGAAGAAGAGATATATTCTTAACGTATGGAATAGTGAGGGTGTCCAGTATGAGAAACCTAAACTAAAGATGATGGGTATTGAAGCTGTTAAGTCTTCAACACCTGCACCATGTCGTACTGCCATTAAGGAAGCACTTAATGTTATAATGACTGGTAGTGAGACTAATACTCAGAAATATATTAAGGACTTCCGTGAGAAGTTTGAAGCAATGCCACCAGAGGAAGTAGCATTCCCTCGTGGTTGTAATAATATACAGAAGAATACATCCACTGCTACAATATATGGTAAGGGATGTCCCATGCATGTCAGGGGTGCTCTATTATATAACTTCTACATTAAGAAGAGGAAGTTACAGCACAAGTATCCTATCATTCAAGAAGGTGAAAAGATTAAATACTTACATCTTCGCACACCTAACAAGATCAATGAGAATATTATCTCATTCTTCCAGACTCTTCCCAAGGAATTTGGGCTTGACGAATCGATAGATTATGATCTACAATTTGAGAAGAGTTTTCTCGCTCCACTCAAAGCAATACTTGACACGATAGGTTGGGAAGCAGAGAAACAAAATACATTAGAAGCACTTTGGTCATGAGTTTTTTAAAAGATATAGTAAAGGAAATAGACAATGAATACGCTGCTGTCGTTGCTGATGGTGTCGCTGCTGGTGATACTAGTGGTTATATCGACACAGGTTCGTACATCTTTAACGGACTTGTCAGTGGATCCATCAACAAAGGGGTTCCAGGAAACAAAATCACTGCTATTGCAGGTGAATCAAGCACAGGCAAAACGTTTTTCTGTCTTGGTATCGTACGTCATTTCCTCGAATCTAATCCTGATGGTGGCGTTATTTATTTTGAGTCTGAAAGTGCACTGAGTAGAGAGATGATAGAGACTAGGGGCATAGACTCTAGTCGTATGATTATAGTACCTGTTACCACAGTACAAGAGTTTAGGACACAAGCAATACAGATCCTTGACAAGTATATGAAGGACAAGAATCAACCACCTATGATGATGGTGTTAGATTCATTGGGTATGTTGTCCACCTCTAAGGAGATGGAAGACAGTGAGGCAGGTAAAGAGACTAGAGATATGACTAGAGCACAGGTTGTTAAGTCTATCTTCAGAGTCCTTACACTTAAGCTCGGTAAAGCGAATGTCCCTCTAATAGTTACTAACCATACATATGATGTGGTCGGTGCTTACATGCCTACCAAAGAGATGGGTGGAGGTAGTGGACTTAAGTATGCTGCATCCAATATCATATACCTTAGTAAGTCTAAGGAGAAGGATGGTAAGGAAGTTATAGGTAATATTATTAAAGCAAAACTTGCTAAGTCTAGGTTAGCAAAAGAGAATCAACAGGTGGCCATACGTTTATACTATGATGAGAGAGGACTAGACAAATATTATGGTCTGTTAGAACTAGGAGAGAAGCATGGAGTATTTGAACGCAAGGGTAATAGAGTTGTCATTGGAGATGACTCTGTATATCCATCGGTTGTATATAAAGACCCTGCCAAATACTTCACCCCCGAAGTCTTACAAGCATTAGATGAGTGTGCTGCCAAGGAGTTTTCATATGGATAAGTTTATTGTTTCTTACGATGATATCTTAGATGAGAATCTATGTAAGAATGCTATCCTGATGTTTGATCAGGACAAGGATCATGTTGAGAGGTTTGACCAGGAGATGTGTGGTTTCTCTGCTATCAACATCACAGATCTAGTAGAGAAAGCACAGATTAATATATGGAATGTTGTACATAATCAGATCTTACTAGCCATCAAGACATGTGGTGAAAGATATATAAACGATCTTGACTGCGAAAGGTATTGGCCAAGAAACAATTCTCTTGAGCAGGTTAAGATGATTAAGTATCAACACAAGACACAGGATAGATTCGAGAGACACATTGATGTAGGTGACTACAATTCTGCTAAGAGATTCCTTACATACCATATGTTTTTGAATGATGTGGAAGGAGGTTCAGTATATTTTAATGATATGGATGTTGAAATTAAAGCGAAACGTGGTAGACTAGTCTTATTCCCATCCACATGGACGTATGCACACTCATACATGGCACCAAAGGATGTTGATAAGTATGCGATAACAACATATCTACACTACACATGACCCTAAAGATCGAAGAGATCACTCTTAGCAAACTGATCCTTAATGACACATATACTAGGAAGGTACTGCCTTTTATAAAGGATGAATACTTTGATACCACAAGTCATAAGATACTCTTCAGTACCTTAACAGAGTATGTTAACAAGTATGAAACAACTCCAGAGCCTAATGCTCTGAAGATAGAAGTAGAGAAGAGACGTGACATCTCGGAGGAGATATATAGAGAGGTCGAAAGTTTCATTGACAACTTAGACAGAGATCAATATAACGAAGATTGGTTAGTAGAAACCACAGAGAAGTGGTGTAAAGAGAGAGCAATATACCTTGCCTTAATGGAGTCTGTAAAGATTGCAGATGGGCAAGATAAAACACGTACAAAGGATGCTATTCCGTCTATCATGTCGGAAGCACTTGGCGTGTGTTTTGATGAGAGCGTAGGACACGATTACATACAAGACTCTGATGACAGATATGACTTCTATCACAAGAAGGAAGAAAAGATTCCCTTTGATATCGAGTATCTTAACAAGATTACCAAAGGTGGTTTACCTAATAAGACTCTTAACATCGCACTTGCTGGTACGGGTGTCGGGAAGTCTCTATTCATGTGCCACTTGGCTGGCTCCGTGTTGCTCCAAGGGAGGAACGTTCTCTACATTACAATGGAGATGGCAGAGGAGAAAATTGCAGAGCGAATTGATGCCAACCTCTTGGACATCCCAATCCAACAACTCACAAGCCCCCTCCTCACAAAAGAAAAGTACTCCTCCAAGTTGTTGGAGTTAACTAAGAAGACACAGGGTAAGTTAGTCATCAAAGAATACCCCACTGCATCAGCACATGTGGGTCATTTCAAGGCACTCTTAAATGAGTTGTCTATGAAGAAGGGATTCAGTCCTGATATTATATTCGTGGACTACCTAAACATCTGTGCTTCAGCACGGTATAAAGGTACCATAGTAAACAGTTACACTTATGTTAAAGCGATTGCTGAAGAGCTCAGGGGTCTTGCTGTCGAATTTAATCTACCAATCGTCAGTGCTACTCAAACTACTCGTGCTGGTTTCGGGTCTAGCGATCCTGACCTTACTGACACGTCAGAGTCTTTCGGACTCCCTGCTACTGCTGACCTTATGCTCGCTCTCATATCTAATGAGGAAATGGAAGAGCTCGGTCAGATAATGATCAAGCAGTTAAAGAATAGATACAATGACCCTACAATGTATAAGAGATTCGTTGTAGGTATTGACAGAGCTAAGATGAGGCTGTATGATTGTGATCAAGGAGCACAAGATGACATCATCGATGCAGGTGATATCGAACCTGCCACTAACACTAAAAAAACATTCGAGGGATTTAAAGTCTAATGTCTGAAAAGTTTACTAATTCACCTGGTGAAAATTTTGAGCAGGATAAAGCTGCCGAGCAAGTATCCAACATGGCTCACGATAAAGTAGAGCAAAATACTGAGCAAGCAAAGAAGATTGCTGACGAAACTCCCAAGACACCAGAGGAGTTTGATACTGATGAGAGAATGGGTAACGCTCCTAAGTCAAGGGAGTATTTGAAACAGAAGGTTGCAGAGAAGGATAAGAAGAAGGGTAAGAAACCAGAGAAGTTTGAGATAGATCTAGACAACTATACAAATTTTGTAGATAGAGTTACTTCACCTGCTAGTAAGGACTTTGATAAGTTGTTAGCAAGGTATAGTGAGTTGAAGGCAGAGGGATGTAACATTGCACGTCTTGATACTGCTGCATCTGGTATGTGCTCAGAGGCAGGTGAGTTTATGGAGATTGTTAAGAAGTTAAAATTCCAAGGTAAACCATACAACCTTGCTAATAAGGAGCACCTTACTAAGGAGTTAGGTGACATCATATGGTACTGTGCACAAGCAGCACTAGCACTAGACGTGAGGTTAGATGAGATCATCTATACTAACACTCTTAAGTTAGCAACTAGATATCCTAATCAAATGTTTGAGGTAGGATACTCAGAGAATAGAGCACCAGGCGATATCTAATGGAAGATAAGAGTTTGGTAGCACCACCAGAGGTAGAGACTCACGGTAGTCTCTCAGTTGTGGTACCTATGGATGACATGAAGGACATTGTAGGTCAACTATGGAAGTCACGTGGTACTGAGCCAAGAATGGGTGAATTATGGAGAAAATATAAAGATCTTATATTTGAGCTTGACAAGGACTAACAGATAGGTTATATTATATTTGTTGGACGCAACGCAAGGAGTGACTGAATAAACTTTCTGGCATATAGCTGGTTAAGGTGACGAGACACAGGTGGTGCTGCTGCGAAAGCAGAATCGACTTACCAGTCGGGTCTCAGGCAAGGACGTAAAATTTACTACTGTAGTAATGCCCGTTCTTTGTTGGTAATACAGAAATCCAACCTCCTACACTAATAAATAAGAGGGACAGAGTATGATCCCTCTTTTTTATGGCTCAAACAGAATCGGATATAGCAATAGCAGTCAACCAAGTCCTTGATAACTATGAGGTGACGGTTGATAGTGCCTCAGGGTCAATGACTAGACTCAAGATCAAAGCTGATGATCGTTTTGAAGTCAGGAAAGATGTAGAAGAGTCATTGAAGAAGGCAGGTATTGATTACCAATCTTCGGAGGAAGTATATAAGAATAAGAATTGGGTGTCTAGTTTTCCTGGTACTGTAATCAAAGCAGATGGTACTAAGAAACAATGGACTGAATTTATATACAAACCCAGTAAGACCAAACAGTCTGGTGGTGGTGCTGCTCTCACTAAGTTAACTGAGTCAGCACAGTGTGTATATGCTGCTGTAGCAGCACAGAAGGGTGGCAGTATAACTGTAGAAGACATCACTCCTCAGAGTGTGTCACAAGCATCAAGACTATTTGATATAGATGAGACAGTACAAAATGTATTACATACACTACCAGCAGACTGGGTGCAGTCATGTGTTAAGGGTGCTAATGAAATCTATGATGAGTTTGGATCAGGGTTTAAGTATGAGAGAGGATCAAAGAATATAAAAGCAATAGAGAAAGCCTTCAAGGATATGAAGAGGGTTGAAGGTGTCAGGATGGACATCAATAAGTGGTCTCCTGCTGACATGTATCTCATTTCCTCTGCCTTTGATCCTAAGTGTCTATTAGAAGAGAATAGTTTTAGAGGATTGAATCAGTGTATGCAAGAGAGGATACAGAAGAAGATCTGTATAGGTGTGTCGCTGAAGAAGATGGAAGGTAATGCAAAGATAAAACCAGTTAATATTGATGCGTCACAGAAGGAACCAGATGGATTTGCTAGGTTTGAATTTAGTGACAAGTCTATGGATGGATATATTCATTGCTCATCAGGTGCAAAGATACAGTTTAGAGGATTTGCTGGTGCTAAGTTGACTGGTTGGCAAGGAGAGGTGTCAGGTAAGTCAGCAAAGCATGGAAAGATATCCTTAGGACCTATCAATCTATTGATAAGGAATCATGTTGGTGGTAATAAAATGGTACCAACTGGTGCAGCAAGGTTTGTTACTTCCAATAGGCAACAGGCAGAGAAGGATATATTCTGTGGATTTCATAGATATAATCCTGGTGCTAATGATAAGAAAGTATGGGAGACTATTAGATCAGCAGAACCTGTTTGGTTATACTCTAAGTGGCAAGTGGTTAAACTATTTGATACTATTAGGACTATTTCTACAAAGAAGAAGAAGGATCAGTTAGTAGAGGACATGCTACTGTATGCTTTAAGTATGTCCAGTCTGTCAGCACCATACTATAAACTATCCGATTGATAAAGTGTCCACTCATTTCCCTATACCCCTAGAGATACTGCTATAATAAAGACATGGCAAAGAACACTCACCTAGAGCACCTAGAAGATGATATATTCAACAGTGGTACTGCTGGTGTAACAAATTCTATTAACTTCCTGAAGTCACTTAGAGATATGCTGACTGAAGGTGATGGTGGTAGTAAGATGAAGGTCACTACCAAATGGGATGGTGCACCTGCTATAGTATGTGGTAGGAATCCACAGGACGGTAGGTTCTTCGTTGGTACCAAGTCAGTATTTAATAAGACCAGTCCAAAGGTCGTATATTCAGAAGCAGATGCCGATAGATTGTATGCTGGTTCGACTGTGGGGTCGATCCTTAAAGATTGTTTACAGAGACTATCCACTCTACCTATTCAAGGGGTGTTACAAGGTGACTTGTTATATCAAACAACACCTTCAGTCATAATGCTAGAGAGCAAACGCACTTATAGTTTTAGACCTAATACTATTACCTATACTATTCCTGTTGACAGTGAGTTAGGTGAGAGAGTAGGTAAGAGTAAGATGGGTATAGTATTTCACACTGAGTATACTGGTAGGACTATGGCAGATCTATCAGCAGGATTTGGTGCTGATGTAAGTAAGTTACAAGGTAAACCTGACGTTGCAGTATTCTCCTCAGAGTTTACTAACGTGGGTGGTGCTGCTAACCTATCACAGGTTGAGAAAGCAAATGTAAATAGGACTATAATGGCTGCCGAGAGAAACCTCAGACAGGGACAGTCATTCATTAAGAGTGTCCAAGGTGTAGGTAAAGGACCATTTACATTACCTGCATTGTTTAAGGTATACTTTAACCAAGTAGTAAGAGGTGGTGTTGTCCCTAGTGCTCAAGTAATGTCAAAGAATTTCTGTTGTTTCATTGAGGCAAAGTATAATGCTGAGATAGCAAAGAAGAAGACTGGTAAGTCTGTACTTGAGTGGAGAAAACGTAAGGGGGAAGCTATTAAATACCTAAATACTAACAGGACGGTCATGTACTCAGCACTTGATGGGTTTAAAAACCTGATGGATGCTAAAGTTATGATCATAAATAAATTGACACAGATAAAAAGTGTTGGCACATTCCTTGAAGAAGAGAATGGTTTAAGAGCAACTAATCCTGAAGGGTTTGTCGCTATTAAAGACGGTGCAGCACTTAAACTCGTAGATAGACTGGAGTTTTCCAGAGCTAACTTCACAGCAGCAAAGGATTGGGGATGAATTTTACACAATTTTTAAAAGAAGCAACTAAAGCTAAGGGTAAGACTGCTGCTGAAAAGAAAGCAGAAGCACAGGAGGCTGACAATCATGTTGCGATTACTTTTGGGAGGTTTAATCCTCCTCATGCTGGTCATGGCAAGCTCCTCGATGCTGTTAAATCGCATGGTGGAGACTCAGGTAATTATAGAATCTATCCGTCAAGGTCACAAGACCATAAGAAAAACCCCTTAGGTGCTGACCAAAAGGTTGGACACATGAGGAAGTTATTTCCTGGTCATAAGGATGCTATCCAAAACAATGAGGCACATAGGAATGTCTTTGACATACTACGTGACTTAAATGATGAGGGTAAAGAGCATGTAACTATGGTAGTGGGGGATGATCGTGTCAAAGAATTCGAGAAGATCACTTCAAAATACAATGGAGTGCACTACGATTTCAAAACTATTAATATCAAGTCTGCTGGTGCTAGAGATCCAAATTCTGAGGATCCAGTCGAGAAGCTAAGTGCTAGTGGTCAGAGGAAGCATGCTTCTGGTGACGACTATGATAGTTTCCATGCTGGTCTACCTCAAGGTACCAGTAAGAAGTATGGTAAGACTTTAATGTCTGATGTAAAGGCAGGTATGGTACCTCCTAAGAAGGACAAGAAGTCATCTAAAAAGAAATCTGTTAAGGAATCTGTCTGGGAGTATGCTCCTAAGTTAGATTACGATTCATTCAGAGACTACTATATGCTTAACCAGATATTTAAGGTCGGAGCATTGGTAGAGCATGACGACACAGGATTGCGTGGTCATGTGGTACATCGTGGAACCAACTATGTTATTATGAAAGATGACCAAGACATTGAGATCCGTGCGTGGTTGAAGCACGTTACTGAAGTAACTGAGTTGTCTCCTGAGCAGGAGTTAGCACAAGATACCAGTAAGGACCAGTCTAATTACTCTGCTGACGATGGTAGTGGTAATACTTGGAAAGCTGGTACAGATACATATAGAATAGCACTTCAAGATATGACCCCTGGTCAAGAGGTCAAGAAGTTTTCTGACTTCAATGCAGAAATCAGAAATAATAAATAATGACGTAGGAGAAAAACCTTTCTTATTGGATAAAAGAAAATGACATTGGAAATGCTAGTATCATCTGCTCTTATGGAGTATTCGCAAGTAGAGCAGCAGAGAATCCTTTTAGCGTTGGAGGAGGGCACAGCGATGCCAACCCCCAGACTCAAGAAGGGACTTGAAAAGGTCATGGAAATCTTTAATACTTGGGAGCCTATCGTAGAAGGATATGCTGGTTTCCCTGTAGAAAGAGAGACCATTGATAGAAAGAAGAGGGAGCACGACAAGGATCGTAACATAGGTCGTGTCGTCAATCATGGCAACAACTCTTTTGTTATCACTGGTAAGAAAGCTGACGGTAGATATGTTATCGTTGGTAAAAAAGGAGAGAAAACTGCTAAAGCACCAGAAGATATGGGCTTGCAGACTCAGAAAGAAGCTATTGGTATCGACATAGATATACTTCACAGGCAGATGCTTGCTGAAGCTAAGAAGACCAAGAAGGTAAAGAGATGGTGGGATGACGATGGAGATGGTAAAGGTTATGAGAAAGGTGAAGTGAAGAAAACTACTAAAGAATCTAATGACCCACTCATTGAAAGACTCAGAGCTTCAGGGGTATTCTCTGAAGAAGAGCTCAAGAAAATTGCGGAGACAGACGATGAGTAACCCAAACGGTAAGTCTCCACAGGATAGCTCTCTAAAAACCAAGAAGAAGGGTAACGTAACAGTTAACCCAAAGAAGGAGGATCTAATGTCCGAACTATTTCAAAAGAATTTACGCAATGCCCTTCAAGAGATAAAAGAGAAGGCAACTACTGCGACTAAAGAAACAAAACAAAAAGTCAAACCTGCTAATGCTGCTGCTAAGGATGTAGAACCAGCAACACCTAGTTGTGAAGAGACTAAGGTTGAGATTGATGACTCTCAAACCAAGAAGGAAATTGCAGAGCGAATGCGTCAGCGTTTGGTGCAGTTAACTCAAGAGCATGACAAGAAATACATGATCGATATTGCTGACCCTAAGTGATCTTATACATAGAGTACTATACTCTAGTTGATCATGATTAACTTTCTAATGCCTATCGCTATTAGCATTATTAATAAGGCTATCGATAGAATCCCAGAAGATCTGGACTCAGTTATAAAAGATTTTGTTATTAAGATACTAAAGAAAGCGGCTGCTAAGACAGACAACAAAGTAGACGACGAGCTAGTCGCTGCTGTTGCTAAGGCACTGCTTGAATCTTAGTGCTTATAAATAAATTATAGGAAATAATTATTCTCAGAGGAGAAACACATGGCAGTCTTTGGTACAATAGACGCTGCTACTTTCGGCAATAACGTTGCTGTCACCAACGGTGATGCTACTGTTACCAAGAATGCAGCAGACTCTGTTAACGTAGGAGATATTCTAGTATTGAATAGCGTTAACTATCTCGTAAGAGAGGTAACAAGCACAACCGCAATCGAATTACACAAAGCATATGCAGGTAGTACCAATGGTACACTAGCAGGTGCTGTCAGACGTACTGCACCAAAGGCAGTTGCTGAGTATGTTGTAAAGGGTGGTGACAGTGTAAGTTACGATCTAGTATTTGTTGATACTACAGAGCAATCAATCGCTTCAAACAAGACACGTGGAATCACTGGTCCTGGTTGGTGGCAGTATCAAACATATCAGACACACAATGGTGACACACGTCACAAGGCAGAATACATAGCACCTGCTAAGGCAGCTGCTGGATCTTCTGGAGACTTCACTGATGATACAGTGGTAGCAGACGTATTAGAAGTCATCACAGTTGGTACACAACCTGCAAACTCTACTTCTTCTAGTGGAGCTGGAACATTCGTTGCTGCTGCAACAGTGGATCAGTCAGGTACTATCACATACAAGTGGCAGAGACAGACTGCAAACGCTACTACTCGTTGGGTAGATATCGTTGGTGGTGCTGGTGGATTAGACACTGGTATTACATATGCAGACTTCACTACAGCAACACTTGCTTACAGTGGACTAGCATCTGATGCACTAGACGGTTACAAGTATCGCTGTGTGTTTAACACCAGTAAGGGTGCTGCAACCAAGAGAACCAATGGAGCTGCTACAGTAACATTCGGTAGTTAGTAATTAGTATATTTCGTAATGCATTTTGAATCACTTAATGAAAAAAACTATTTGATGTTCGCTATTAAGCACTACGATAACCCTCAGTCGGTGACCGTAGATGATTTTATGGAGGATATGAAGAAGTTTAAATACCTCAAGAGACTACTCAAGAGGTATTTAAAAACAGGTATCCTCCGAGTGAACCTCATATTGAATCATCTCATTATATTGTTTAATGTATTTGGTGATGCAACCATACCCTTGCTAATGTATAAGTTAGAGAAGGAGTATTGGTCTCTTATTAAAACCTTCCTTGTATACCTCAACAGATACCCTGAATATCCAGGTGTATTATCAGACGTAGATACAGATGAGGAAGTTGCTTCCCTCTTAGAAGATATATGATTAACGAAGATGCCCCAACAATGAGTGCTGGTAATGGTGGATTCTCTGGATCTGCTGCTGCCACTGGTCCTGTTGCGGGTTTCGATCCTATACTGGGTGGTACTAAGAAGGTAAAGAGACGTAAGTATAAGAGGAAAGAAGTAAAGGAGGATGCCTCCGATAGGTATGGTAAGTCAAACTACCTGCCTTTTTTAGTGTCTTATGATGGTGCAGAGCAGTATGTATTGTATGGCAAGTCACCAGCAGAGATTAAGATACAACTAAGAAAGATTTACAGACCAGAGAATCATAATAAGATAAAGGTCAAGAGACTATATCCTAATGAAGTCATTCAGTGGTACTGGAAGAAGAGACAGCATGCACTGACAGATCAATGAGCGAGACGACTAATACAGCAATTATTGAAAGACTGGAGGCAGTAGTCACCACCTTACAGGACAACTCTGTAAAGATGGGGCAACTTCTTGCTGTTCACAATGAGAAATTAGACAAACAGGATCAGATAGATGGGATACTCTTTCAGAAGATTGAGAGTCTTCATAAAGACCTCACCAGAGAGACAGAACTTATTAAAGCAGGTTGCGAAAGGGATATCAGAAAGGTGGATGACCGCCTACGCACAATGGAAAAGAAGATGTGGTCTATTTTTGGTGCTCTTTCTATTATATCTTTCCTCGTTAGCATACCAGGCCAAGCTGTATTAAGAAACTTGACACGTCCTCAGCAACCTGCTATACTTGATTCATTCCCTAATCAAGTTGCATGGACTACGTTGAGGACAAGTACATTAGATTCCTCAATACCAGACTAGATAAGTTTAAGCACGTAAAATCAGGACTATACAACTTCCGTTGTCCTTACTGTGGTGACAGTCAAAAGCACCGCAATAAGGCTCGGGGGTATTTTTTTCTGAAGAAGTCTGAGTATATCTTTAAGTGTCACAACTGTGGCATGGGAAGGTCTCTTGGTAACTTCTTAAAAGACCAAGCACCCGACCTACATGACCAGTTTATACTGGAGAAATATAGGGCAGGTGCTACTGGTAAGGGTAGGCACACACCCAACCCAAAGTATAAATCTGCCAAGCCTAACTTTGTAAGTAAGGTAGCAGATTTGGAATCTATTGCTGATCTAAATAAGAAACATGCAGCTAGAGAATACTTAGAGAAACGACAAATCCCACAGGAAAAGTTATCCTCTTTGTATTATACTGAAAGGTTTAAGACTTGGATTAACTCTAAGAAACCTGGTACTTTCCAGAGTTTACAGAATGATAGAGGGAGGGTAATCATACCCTTGATAGATAAGGGTGGTAATTGGTTTGGTGTGCAAGGTAGGAGTCTCTTACCTAACTCAACCATGAGGTATATAACTATCATCTTCAATGAAGATCATCAGAAAGTATTTGGATTAAACAATGTTAAAGAAGACAAACCTATCTACATCGTGGAAGGACCGATTGACTCGCTCTTCTTGGATAATTCCGTTGCGATGGTTGGGAGCGACTTTAATCCTCGGACGTGTGGTTGGAGCGATTATATTTGGGTTTATGATAACGAACCTCGTAACAGACAAATCGTCGATAGAATCTCCCACTCAATCGATAGAGGAGACAAAGTAGTCATATGGCCACAGGGGATGACACAAAAGGATATCAATGATATGATACTGGGAGGTAAAGATCCTCAAAAAATCATCAATGATAATACCTATCAAGGTATACAAGCAAAAATAAAATTAACCGAATGGAAACGAGTATGAGTATCAATGTTGTAAAGCGTAACGGTAGAGGTGCAGAACCTTTAAACCTTGATAAAGTACATAGGATGGTTGAGTATGCCTGTGAAGGTCTTGCAGGTGTCTCTGAGAGTCAGGTTGAAATGAATGCTAACCTTCAAATGTTTGATGGTATTAGCACCAGAGATATACAAGAGATCCTAGTAAGATCTGCCAATGATCTTATCACTTTAGATAATCCTAACTACCAGTACGTTGCAGCAAGACTATTAATATATGGATTAAGAAAGAATGTCTATGGAGGACATCCAGACAAGCGTCCATACATCTCTAACCATGTAGAGAAGTGTATCAAGCAAGGTGTATATGATCCTGGTATTGCTACTAAGTATTCTCCAGAGGAGTGGCAAGAGTTAGATTCATACATTGATAATGATAGAGATTATATATTTACATACGCTGGCATTCGTCAGGTCGTAGATAAATATCTAGTACAAGACAGGAGTAGTGGTGATGTGTATGAGACACCGCAGTACATGTATATCATGATTGCTGCTACACTATTTCAAAACTATCCAGAAGAGTCCAGACTCACCTACGTTAGAAAGTATTATGACGCAATCAGCAAGCACAAAATCAACATCCCAACACCAATCATGGCGGGAGTTAGAACCCCCCTTCGTCAATTTGCAAGTTGCGTTTTGGTTGATGCTAATGACACCATCGATAGTATCTTTAGCAGTGATATGGCTATTGGCTACTATGTCGCTCAAAGGGCAGGCATCGGCATTAATGCGGGCAGAATCCGTGGTATCGGGTCTAAAATCAGGGGAGGAGAAGTTCAACACACAGGTGTCGTCCCTTTTCTCAAAAAGTTTGAGTCAACTGTCAGATGCTGTACGCAAAATGGGGTCCGAGGAGGGTCGGCAACAGTACACTTCCCAATCTGGCACAAAGAAATCCAAGACATCCTCGTCTTAAAGAATAACAAAGGGACGGAAGATAATAGGGTAAGAAAACTTGACTACTCTATACAGATAAGCAAACTATTTTATGAGAGGTTTATTAAGAATGAGGATATTAGTTTATTCAGTCCTAACGATGTGCCTGGTCTCTACGATTCTTTTGGAAGCGAGAGATTTGACGAACTATACAGAAAATACGAGGGGCAGGAAAGTATTCCGAGATCAACTGTTGCTGCACAGGAACTCATTTTAGATCTCCTTAAGGAGAGAGCAGAGACTGGTCGTATATACATTATGAATATCGATCACTGTAATGAGCACTCATCCTTTAAGGATCAGGTATACATGAGTAACCTCTGTCAGGAGATCACTCTACCTACAGATCCTATTGAGCACATCGATGATCCTAACGGTGAGATAGCACTGTGTATATTATCTGCTATTAATGTTGGTAAGATTACTAACCTTGATCAGTTAGAAGAGTTGTGTGACCTATCAGTAAGAGCATTAGAAGAGTTAATAGATTATCAAGGTTACCCTGTTGATGCTGCTAAGAATAGCACCTTGTCTCGTAGGTCATTGGGTGTAGGTTTCATTGGACTAGCACACTATCTTGCTAAGGCAGGTGTTAAGTATCAGGATCCAGCAGCATGGCACATGGTGCATGAGTTGACAGAAGCATTCCAATACTACTTACTTAAGTCATCTAACAAGTTGGCAGAGGAGAGAGGAGCATGTGGTGGATTCTCTAGGACTAAGTATTCTGATGGGATCCTACCGATTGATACATATAAGAAGGACGTTGATACTATTGTCCCTCACGAATTGAAGTATGACTGGGAATCTCTTAGAGCATCTATCTTGGAACACGGTTTACGGCACTCAACATTGTCCGCACAAATGCCTTCGGAGAGCAGCTCCGTTGTGTCAAATGCAACCAATGGAATCGAGCCACCTAGAGACTACTTGTCCGTTAAAAAATCAAAGAAAGGGCCTCTTAAGCAGATTGTACCGTCTTATGGAAGTTTAAAGAATAACTACACACTACTGTGGGACATGCCTAGTAACGAAGGTTACATTAATGTCGTAGCAGTGATGCAGAAGTTCTTTGACCAAGCAATTAGTGGTAACTGGTCTTATAATCCAGAGCATTATCCTGATGGTGACGTACCTGTCTCTGTCATGGCAAATGATTTACTTACTACTTACAAGATGGGATGGAAGACATCATATTATCAGAATACATATGATGCTAAGAAGGATGTAGATGAGCCAGCACATCCAATAGGATGGCATGAGTTTCAACCTACATCTGGCAATGATATTAATGCTCTATTAAAAGAGTTAGAAGAAGCAGATGAGTCAGAATGTGAGGCATGTAATGTTTAGTAAAGAGTTAAAGGAAGGGACTAAGAAGTCCCACAACGCAGCAGAGAATACCAAATTTGTATCACAATTCCTTAAGGGGGTGTTAGATCCAGATGAGTATGCTAAGTTGCTTAGTAACTTCTACTATGTTTATAGCACGATGGAGGAGTGTGTCAGTTCATCAACTGACCCCAAAGTTAAGAATCTACATCGATGGAATGCTACACTGTTTAGGACCTCTTTCATTAGCAGGGATCTTAGATACTACTATGGTCCTATGTGGAGAGAGAAAGCTAAACCTTCTGAAGCCTGTAACACATACTGTTATAGGATTAATGAGGTAGCTGAAAAGGATCCATACTTACTAATAGCACACCATTACACACGTTACATAGGTGACCTGTCTGGTGGTAAAATACTGAGAGGTATTGCTCAGAAGGCACTCAACCCACCTGTGGGTGAGGGTCTACACTTCTATGACTTCCCTCGTATTGAGGATGCGAAGGCATGGAAGGATGAGTATAGAGCAGTGTTAGATGGTTTAAACTTTGATGAGCAGCAAAAGAATGCTCTCATCACTGAAGCAAACTATGCCTTCCGTCTTAACATGTATATGTTTGACGAGATTCAAGGTGACGCTGGTAAATCTGTATGGAAAATACTATGGAACACTATCCGAGGTAAGTAATGACAGACAAACCCTATGATGATTCCAATTGGCGAGAAGAATACAAGGGGTATACTTCTAGCAAGTATGAACTAGATCTTCTTGAGAATGGACCTCATAGCCTTGCACAGTCTTGGATGATGGGTGCATTGCATAACAAATGGAAGAAGATGAAGGGATACAAGGATCCCGAACCACCTAATTGTCAATCATCACTGAAGGAGTTTTATAAGAAATGGGGCTAAGTGTATTTAATTCTGCCAAGGTAGATACTACCAAGCAACCCATGTTCTTTGGTAAACCTCTCGGTATGCAGAGGTATGACCAGTATAAGTATCCTGACTTCGACAAACTAACTCAGACACAGTTAGGATACTTCTGGAGACCTGAAGAGGTCTCGCTTCAGAAGGACAGAGGAGACTATAAGACTCTCTCTGAACAACAGAAGCACATATATACAAGTAACCTTAAGTACCAGATCTTATTGGATTCAGTCCAAGGTCGTGGTCCAGGTATGGCATTCAGTCCTTACTGTTCTCTTCCAGAATTGGAAGGATGTATGGGTGTCTGGGAATTTATGGAGCAGATACACAGTCGCTCCTACACTCACATAATCAAGAATATATACGCTGATCCAAGTGAAGTATTTGATAGCGTATTAGAAGATGACAAGATCATGGCTCGTGCTGAGTCAGTTACCAAAGCATACAATGAATTCATTGAATATGCAGGACAGTATGCTACTGGTAACATGTGGGCACCTGACGCTAGGTCTTCACCTAGTCATCAATGGACATTAAAAGATCTAAAGAGATCCTTATACAGAGCTATATTAAATGTCAACATTCTCGAAGGTATACGTTTTTACGTTAGTTTCGCTTGCAGTTTTGCATTTGGCGAACTCAAACTTATGGAGGGATCTGCTAAGATCATCTCCCTCATTGCAAGAGACGAGTCTCAACACCTCGCACTCACGCAAAAAATAATATACAAGTGGCGTAAAGGTGACGATCCTATCATGCAAGAGATAGGGTTGGAAGAGAAAGAGAATGTTATTGAGATGTTTAAAGCAGCAGTAGAAGAAGAGAAGGACTGGGCAAGGTACCTCTTCTCTGAAGGAAGTATGATTGGACTCAATGAGAGATTACTATGTCAGTATGTTGAGTGGATCGCTAACAGAAGAATGAAAGCGATAGGTATCGATCCTATCTACGATGTATCCGCAAAGAATAATCCATTACCGTGGACAGAACACTGGCTAAATAGTAAAGGTCAGCAGAATGCACCTCAGGAAACTGAGATTGAGTCTTATATCGTTGGAGGGATTAAACAAGATGTCGAATCTGATACCTTTAGTGGATTTAAGCTCTAGCCTATTGCGGAAGGTTAGAGATAGATGGTTTAACAACAGAGATGAGAAGATGGAGAACTCCAGAAGAGAGATTGATCCGTTCGCTGAAAGACCCGAAACATGGTATAAGGGACCACTTATCTTTCCTCCGTTCCCTGAAGAGGGAACTGAAGACCACGAGACCTTCACGACTGCCAAAGTCGAAAGGTATGAAGAAGCGTGGTCGGACTGATTAAGAAATGTATCAAGAAATACATTTTAATTGCATAAATAATAAGGGTATGCTAACATACCTATACGTTCATCCCAGAGGGGACGCAAGTAAGCCGACTCGGAACGGACATCGTTCATCCTAACAATGTTTCACCTAGCAGTTATCGCAACTACCTTTTCTTGTATTGATGCTCAGATTCTTATCGATAAGATGAATGAGTATAATATACCAGAAGAGACACGAGCTGAGATGATCAGCGTAGTGGTAGAGGAAACACCTCATTGTTGGGACGCAAAAGCCGACTGAAGGAACGGGTTTTATCCACCCTAACTTCGGAGAAAGCCAATGGCACAAGTTACTTACAGAGGTATCAAGTACGATACTGATCGAGTACACCCTTCAAACAAGAAGGAAGTATCCCTCACATACAGAGGGGTAAAGTTAGTTAAACAGTTAAGTGCTGTCTAACAACCTAATAAATAGTGGGGACGTAAGTCCCCATTTTTTATGAAGAAATTTGAAGTAACGTATCGTCTGCCGACCACTGGTACAAAGTACCATAAGACTATAGTAGAGGCAGACAATCAAGTGTTCGCCAACAAAATATTTGAAGCACAGATACCTAGTGCCACTCGTTGTGGTAACGCACGTGAATTACATAACCAATGAAGATAGATACACAAGGGATGAGCGGTCCTGCTGATCCTAATTACAAGGGTAGACCACTAGAAGAACAACAAAGGAATCTACCTAAGGCAATCATCACACCTCGTAGGTTGTTTACACCTGAGTATGTTAAGGAAATGAAGATCCTTATCAATGAAGTGTTGGATGAAAGACAATACCAGAAGGAACTGTCACAAGCAGTTGACAACCCCACACCACCTGGTATATCATACTTTGATGTAGAGCATTTCAAACATGCAATCGATGACCCCGAACCTGAATATAGCAGGGACTAAATACCATTAAGGAGTCCATTATGGACTGGGATTTAGAGTTAAAAGTAAATCAACTGGAGCATATGTTAACAGTCTACCAAGATCACATCGAGGAACTAGAAGCAGAAGCGAAAGCTTATCAAGAAGAGATCACCTTCTTGAAGAAGCAACTTGAATATAAAACTCTAGGAAAACCGAACTATGAAACAGACTTCAAAGCGTAAACGCATTGGCGTTATGTGCTCAGGTAAGGGCACAAACTTTGAAAACATTGTCTTAACATGTAATAAGCACGAGGTAGTGCTTATGATACATGACAAAAAAGAGTGTGGAGCACTCAAAAGAGCAGCCAAATATGGTATTCCACACATAAGAATTAAACATACTAACGAGCAACAGATGATCGATATGTTCCGAGCATGGAATGTAGATCTGATTGTCCTAGCGGGGTACATGAGAGTACTGAAGAGACCTTCGGACTTCCACTGCCCCATTATTAATGTACATCCATCACTACTACCAAAGTATAAGGGATTACATGCTGTTGAACAAGCCCTAGATAGTGGTGACACCGTAACAGGATGCTCAGTACATTATGTGAATGAAGAGTTGGATGGTGGAGAGATAATAGAGCAGAGGGAAGTACCAATACTACCTGATGACACTGTTGACACACTAACCAGACGCATACAGTTAATGGAGTATGCTATACTACCTAAAGTTATAGATGATTATGAGACCCCAATCAGCAAAGGCGAAGGGAAGACTCTTTCAGCAGTGGGTGCGAGACATGCTTATAGAGGAGAGGAATATTCATCCAGAGGACATCGAGAGCAGATCGATGGGGGCGGGTGGAGAAGACTTGATTATGGCTCGTGACGCTAGACAAAAGTTTCCTTTTAGTATAGAATGTAAGAATCAAGAGAAGTTAAATGTCTATGAGGCATACGCACAAGCATGTGCTAACTCAGGAGACCATGAGCCTATCTTATTCATGAAGAAGAATCGTAAGAAACCACTAGTAGTTTTAGATGCAGAATGGTTCATTAAAAATTGTAGATGACCTACTAGGTAAATCCCATATGACTGGGTTGTATGTACAAGCATGCACTCTACCATATACTCTTACTGGTGGTAACATACAGGATGTCCAGAATATACAGGACTCTAAACCTATATGCTATGTTGATGAGCATTGGTTGGAGTCCTATTTCTTTACTGATGAGGTGGTAGAATACCTAGATGGTAAGGTGCCTCATAATATAGAGAGAGCCTACATCAACATGGGTATACATAGTGAGACACCACGAGTCCATGTAGATAGTGGTAGCAAGGGTGATAAAACTCTGCTATACTATATCAATGAGGAATGGAATAATAATTGGGGTGGTGAGACCATCTTTATGTCTTCTAACTGTAAGGTTATAGAACACATAACACCATTTGTTCCTGGTAGAATTATTATATTTGATTCCACCACTCCACACGCAGCAAGACAACAGTCATTTGCTGGTCCCATGTATAGATTTACATTAGCAATAAAATTCAGAGCATGAGTGTATACACAATGTTCTCAGTGCCAATCATTCATTATGAGATTGAAAACTGGGCAGAAAATAAACAGAAGATAATGGATGCTCTACCTGACCATAAGAAGGAGCACTATGAGATCAGTGATGACAGTATCACAGGTCTTTACACAGATTTTTATAAGAATGCAGAGGTCGGTAACGATACCTTACCTGACTATGCATCAGTAGTAATTGATATTATCAAACCATATCTTCAGGACTTTACTGACCAGAGGAGAGTAGAGTTTACTGACATGTGGTACCAAACAGAGGAGTATGGTTCATCACATGGTCTACACAATCATGGACACAGTGGGTGGTCGTCAGTAATATATGTTGATTACAATCCTCAGATACATTCACCTACACAATTCTTCTCACCATTCAATAACCCTTGGAATGGTAACCTAGAAGCATACCAACCACCAGTTAAGGAAGGTGACATGGTTATATTCCCATCTACTATTGCTCATGAAGCACTACCTAATAGTTCACGAGTGTCTAGGACTGTGATATCATATAATTTAAGAGGTCACACTGATGTAGTTAAGTATCAGTTGTGGCAAGGTGATCCTATTGTCAGGAGACTTATAGACAAACGTTATGGGGATGGTATGCAGCCATGAGTGAGAATAATATAAGTGTTGACGGTGATATAACAATCTATAAGGGAAGGATGTGCAGTAAACGCACTGACTTCGTTTGGGGAAGAGAGATAGACCATGATATATGTGATGGTCTTATGGATTTCTGGGACAATCAAAGATTCTTACCTGTTACACCAGGTCAGGTCTATGATCACGGTGATATATCTGTTAACAAAGAGTTTAAAGACTCGATGGACGTACATATACCCCACCAGATAGGAATGCCTATGATACAGGACTATGTGGTGGCATTACAGGAGGTGCTCAATGATTATATTGAGACCTTCCCTTTCTGTGAGACATCTAGGTTTCAAATTGTTGAGCCTATGAGTTTACAATGCTATCCTGTAGGTGGTGGGTTTAAACAGTGGCATACTGAGAGACTCAGTGCTTTACCAGGAAATGCACACAGACACCTTGTCTTTATGACATACCTTAACGATGTTCCTGACGGTGGGACTGAATGGTATCATCAAGACCTTTACATTCCAGCAAAGAAGGGTTATACTGTGATCTGGCCAGCAGATTGGACTCACTTCCATCGTGGCAGGGTAAGTCACACCTTAGAAAAGCAGATCATCACTGGATGGTTCTCCTTTATATGAGCGACAACCAGTACCCCTACTTACTACAACAGTATCGAATGGCACTAAAGGATCAGGGAGCAATCCCAAAGGAAGGTCAGGATGAGTTGTGGAATAGAGCACTCGATATCTTCATCGAGTCTGTCCATAAACCTGACAACTCACTACGCACTTGTGCTCACAACCAGAAGTGCTACAATGAATTGATGTGGATCAGAGATGACATCATAGAACACTTAAACACACTACGGAGATCAAGACAATGACTTGTGGATTACATACAAAATTGGATGCTGCTGTAACAGCAGTGAAGACAGCACTTACTACTGCACTCGACGCAGACATTGCTGAGAAAGATTTAGAAGATATACTAGCAGCATATACTAACCTTAAGTCAGTTGCTAAGAGAGTCCCAACAGGTATTACATTTGTACCAGACAGCACACTAGGGGATTCAATTACATTTAATGATGACATTAGTATTGATACCAGTGAGATCGGTGCTGCTGGCACAGTAACATTTGGTGGTGACTATCAAGTACCAGGTAGTCTAGGAAATGATGTGATAACTTTTACTGATGACCTTCATAACGATGTCTAATTGACATAGGGATACCCACACCAATAGGGGTTGACAGAAATTTAACCTTTGCTATATAATTATGTAACGTTACTTAACATAAGTTAACAACATGACACAATCAGTGGCAAAGCGGTATACAACTACCGAATATGGTAAGCAAAACATTTTTGCTTCCGAGCCAGAGATTCGGGTCTTACAAGATCAGGACTACTGGAAGAATGCTGAGTTATTAAATGGTCGTCTTGCGATGATCGGTTTATTCGCAGCTATTCATAACTATGCCATCTTCGGATGGATAATACCAGGGATTGCTTAGTCGAAGCAAGGTCTCTTTAAATTTCTACCCCTATTAATCTAAGAAAATGACACCAGAAGCAGAAAAGTTTAACGGTTGGATGGCAATGATCGGTTTCGTAGCCGCAGTCGGAGCATACATCACCACAGGTCAGATCATCCCAGGTATATTCTAATGGGAAATCAAGGCACTTATGATCTCTTTTGGAGATCAAACGGAAGAGCAACTATGGTACTCTTCTGGGTTGGAATAGCAATCTATACTAAGTTTAAATACTTTGCTTAAAATATGCAAAGTATAAATACTTATTCATAAATGTTAACATAACAACACAAAACAATGAGCGACTTCGTAGCCGCATCAGACAGTATATCACCACTAGTAGCAGTCCTCTGGGTTTTCTATCCTATGACTGCTTTAGTCTTGATAGAATTATTTTTAAGAGCCATCAATGATGACGATGACGATCAAGATGGTGGCAAAATGATACCAGCATACTCACCTTCAGGAGCATAACATGCATTTCATAGTTTTCGGTTGCGTTTTAGCAGCAACAGCATACGCTAACGTATTTTCATTCGTAATGCAATGATAATTGTATTCATTATTGTAGCAATGCTCCTCCTCTTAGTAGGTCTAGGAGTATGGCAGACCTTTGGTAAAGGTAAGGATGATCTTAGAGATCCTATTGACGAGCATGCTAAACTACATGAGCTAGGTATAGCACACGGTCATTCGCCTAAAAGATAATGCTTTTTTTAATTTCAGTAATGTCATTCGCAAACTTTGTATTCTATCCTCTAGTGATAGCAACAATCATTGCATTTATTATTGAGCAGATCTTCAGAGCACAAGATAAAGCACCTCAAATACTGAGGTCAATGGCAGTTAGAAAATATTTTTGGAGACAGGCATGGATATTCAACATCATATGGTTTGTTGGATACTTCATACTATTAATAGTCAACAGACCAGGGGCACAGCAGATGCCTGATCTAATATGGCAGGGTTAGAGACTACATTAATTACAATACCTCAAGGGTGGCATCCACTCCTCGAGCTTGCTCTTATAATTACTATCGGAGTGACGTTCGGATGAACAGTGTACCGATTAGAATACTGTCACAAGGAGGAGTGGATCCCCTTGACCAAATACAAGAACCTTAGTAGAATGAAAGCTAACTTCCTTATGAGCATCGCTCAAATGATGCAGAAGGAAGAGATCTATAGCAAACTTAGGATGGTAAGTGATGATTGATGACTGGAGAATTGATGATGGTAAATTAGAAGAGAGGAAGTTGTGCCTTGGGTGCTTTGCATCTAGAGGTATTGACCTTAACAGATCTGTCTATGAATTTTCTCATTGGTTTGTTAAGGAAGGCAAACTAGATCCTTATCTTCCCACCGAAGAGAATGGTTTGTTACAGAAAGAGGTTGAAGAATTTGCAGGTGACTACTTTAAGATGGCATGTGATGCTATACTTAAAGGATATGATGAGTGGAAGAAATGATTACGGATTTATTCCCAACAAAATTATATGAAGAGAAGGTGTCAAACTATGACACTATACAAGAAGACTTTGCAACGGTAGAAGAGGGTATTGAATGGCAAAACCTATGGAATACTCACCTTATATCTGATGCAAATTTCATAGAAGATATAATACCTGATAGTTTCAGAGAAGAATTACAAAGACATACCTATACTTACACTGGTCGTGATGACTTCAAGGTCTCTGCATCGTGGATGTCACGGTTAGAACCAGGAAATTATAGTGTTGCACACCAGCATGGTCACGCAGATCTGTCTGGTGTTTATTATTATAAGACTACAGGAGAAGATGGAGATTTATATTTTCAAACACCTAACCTAGCAGCAACCACTACAGTCTGGTCTACTCAACCAAACTATGTGTCACTGCCACCAGTGCAAGGTAAGTTATTATTATTTCCTGGTTGGTTAACTCACGGTATACATACGAATGTGTCAAGACATACTCGTATCAGTGTATCATTTAATATAGTATTTGATAGACCATGAAGATTGTTATTGTTGGTAGTGGTACCTCTGGTTGGATGACTGCTGCTGCACTGTGTAAAACATATCCTGACTGGGATATCACTATGGTAAGACATGGTGTACCCATAGGGACTGGTGAATCATTGACACCTCATGTCAATCAATACCTAAGTTACATGGGTATTGATGATAAGACCTTTCTTAAAGAGGCAAGAGCAACATACAAATCATCATCTAGGTTTGAGGATTTCCATAGCATAGGTCATGTCTTCCATTACCCTAATGGACAGTCAATATCTAAGCAACCACAGATGCATAACTGGATGCTTGCCAAGGCTTATTACCCTGACATATGTCCACCATTCGCAGATGTTTTCATGCCCTTCGTTACTATTGCGGAGGAAGGGAAGCTTCCAATGAATGATAGAGCATTATTTCCTTATGACATTTCTAAAGACAGAGCATTCCATATCGACGGTGCTAAGTTCTCTTCCTATCTACAAGAGACTTTCTGTGACACTCTTACAGTGGTTGATAGTAAGGTTGACTCGGTACGTTACAACAGAGGACGAATTTCAGGTGTCTTTCTGGAGAGAGGGTCGTACGATCTCAGGGCACCGTCAATTGATGCAGATCTCTATATCGACTGTACTGGGCAAGCATCTACACTAGGTGGGTCACAGAGTAGTTGGGTACCATACGATAACATTCTTACTGACACTGCTATCGTAAGAAGGAAAGAATATACTGATAAAGATAAAGAGATGGTACCTTATACCAATGCTAAGGGTATGAGTGCTGGTTGGAAGTGGACAATACCAACGTGGGATTTTATCTCAGAGGGATATGTATTCTCAAGTAAGCATCAGACTGAAGAGGAAGCGAAGGAAGAGTTTGGTGATGGTAAAGTAATTAAGTTTCGTAACGGTAGATACGAGGACGCATGGGTTGGTAACTGTGTGAAGATTGGATTGTCATATGGATTCATTGAACCATTAGAATCTACATCACTATTCAATACACATCATGGTATACTTTCACTCATTGATATATTAAATGATAATCCAGGTCAGTTTGAGCGTGACATATACAATCATAATATGAGAGAGCACCTCGATGGATGGAAAGAGTTTGTAGAGGCACACTATTATTATTCAAGTCGTAGAGACACATCCTTCTGGAGAGAAGCAACGGATGAGATACAGTATAAGACTGTTGATGTCCAGAGTGGTGTTGCTACCCATGAGTTTATTAAGTTTCAGATGACAAGTGATGATCCTGTGCCCCATGATCAGACACCCATCACATTCATCCTTGCTGGCTCAGAGTATACAAATATCAACAAGAGGAGGTATGAGTATCATAAATATCCTCAATTGGTATCAAAAGATACAGTTGAAATGTGGCAACACCAGTATAATATAAGAAAGCAACTCGCTAGGCGAATGCCTACGATGCATAAATACCTGCAAGATACTGTATTCTCATGAGCATCCTTCCCGAAATCTTTGACAAGCAATCTAGGTTTAAACCTTGGCTGTGGGAGAAGTATGGAGATACTTTTGACGATGAAAAGAATCGTAAGAAGACAAAGGAAAACGAAGCAGAGTTAAAGTATAAGAAAGATCGTATGATGCACGGTAAGAAGAAGACTGGGCACTCAAAAGATTCTCCAACCTACAAACAGTTTGTTGCTAAAGCAAAGGAGACAGGACTGAGGAGAGGAGAGGTCAAGAGATACGATAAGAATAAAAAGAAATGGGTAAGTAATAAAGATTAATGTTTGCTTTCATATACATAGCCATCAGTATTTTTCTCTTCATACAAGCGTTGAGATTAATGTCTGGTGGTTTTCGTGCAGCTCAGGAGTTGAGCACACCAGTAGTAGAGAAGAGACAGGTAACACGTGCCATCCATCCTGAGATGGCAGACGTAAAGAATGGTGATGAGTTAATGGTTGTTAACTTTCAGCGAGCAGTGTCTGATCCTATGCTACAATCATTAAAAGATCGTATTGATAGTGGTCCTGAAATAGATGACCCTTGGGATGACGATGAAGATGATGGTGACGGTGATGTACCAGCACTATTAAAACCTAGAGTATAATGGAAAGAGAACCTTGGGAATCACCTTTAGATGATGAAGAATGGTCTACCTCACAAGAGAGTGGAGACATTCTATTTGATGACGAACCTGTATTAAAACTAGACTTCCACGATTACAAAGGATGACTTACGCAGCACCAGACAAAGTACCTTACGATGAATGGTTTGATCCTAACTACAAATACGAACCACACCCTTATGATAATTGGCCCATGGCAACTGATAAAACTCACGAGAATCCTAGACCAGAGGAAGATATAGCAGACGATATAAGTCTACACGAGAAGATGTATCGTCTTGCTACAGAGAAACACTCACCTTGGAAGGGTGGTGGATCGGAAGAGTGGCAAGACTCGAAACCTGGATAGCTTGACAAGAAACAAAACTTCATATATAGTATTAGTGTCTTGAAAAACAGACAATCATCATCCCCCTAACCAAGACCAAGGGGTTATAATGTCTTTTCATACCAACTCATAACGCAATCTTCTAATGACAAGTATTACTCGTAAAGAGCAAGGCTTGCTATCTGGATGGTCCGAGTTCTGTGAGTGGGTTACTTCAACCGAGAATAGAATCTATGTCGGTTGGTTCGGAGTCTTAATGATTCCATGCTTACTCGCAGCAACTACGTGCTTCATCATAGCATTCATCGCTGCTCCTCCTGTCGATATCGATGGGATCCGTGAACCTGTTGCAGGTTCATTCATGTATGGTAACAACATCATCTCTGGTGCTGTCGTTCCATCTTCCAACGCAATTGGACTACACTTCTATCCCATATGGGAAGCTGCCACACTTGATGAGTGGTTGTATAACGGAGGTCCATATCAGTTGGTCATCTTCCACTTCCTTATTGGAATCTCTGCATACATGGGCAGACAGTGGGAGTTATCATATCGTTTAGGTATGAGACCTTGGATCTGTGTTGCATATTCTGCACCAGTATCTGCTGCATTCGCAGTCTTCCTTGTGTATCCTTTCGGTCAAGGATCCTTCTCTGATGGTATGCCTCTAGGTATATCAGGGACATTCAACTTTATGTTTGTCTTCCAAGCAGAGCACAACATATTAATGCACCCCTTCCACATGGCAGGTGTAGCAGGTATGTTTGGAGGAGCACTCTTCAGTGCTATGCATGGTTCACTCGTTACATCTTCTCTAATTAGAGAGACTACCGAAAATGAATCACAAAACTACGGATATAAGTTTGGACAAGAAGAAGAGACCTATAACATTGTTGCTGCACATGGATACTTTGGTAGACTTATCTTCCAGTATGCATCATTCAACAATAGTCGTTCACTTCACTTCTTCCTTGCTACATTCCCTGTGGTTTGTGTTTGGTTGACATCTATGGGCATCTGTACCATGGCATTCAACTTAAATGGATTCAACTTCAACCAGTCGGTTGTTGATGCAAACGGTAAGGTAGTTCCTACTTGGGGTGACGTTCTTAACAGAGCAAACCTTGGTATGGAAGTAATGCACGAGCGTAATGCTCACAACTTCCCACTTGACTTGGCAACTGCTGAGACATCACAAGTTGCACTAGTTGCACCAAGTGTTGGCTAATTCCAATTCATGTGTTATAGTAAGAGGGTCTAATGACCCTCTTTTTTTATGAAGATTGCTATAATTGGTAAAGGATTGGCAGGTATTATAACTGCGATGGCATGGAAGGCACACTATCCTAAGACCGAGATTGAAATTCATTATGATCCCGACTCACCAATTGAACCTGTAGGATCAGGGTCGTGGCCTAACATGTTAGATTTGTTAGTAGATTTTCAGACATCAGACCCACGCTGTTGGCCAACATGGAAGAGTGCAGACTGGGATCAAACAGTCAAGACAGGTATAGATTATGAAGGATGGGGAGAGAATGAAGGTGGATGGTTCCATGAATTTGGAATGCATAGAGTCTCAATGCACTTTGATCCCCAGAAATTCTGTGATGACATGGGACAATACTTTACACTCAAGGAAGGTAAGGTAGGATATAATATTGATGCCAATTACATCTATGATTGTGGAGGATCACCCTTCAGTGGTAAGCAATGCACCTCACAGTCATTCAAGAACTACGAGACGTTGGTAAATCCTCTCAACAGAGTACTACTGGCCGAGACTGATCCATATAGTGATGTCTTCTGCACGACTAAGACTATTGCTACTAAAGATGGGTGGTGTTTCCGTATACCATTACAGAGTAGGACTTCAGTTGGATACTTATTTAATACTGAGATAACATCTGATGAGGATGCGTTAAAGAATTTTGAAGAGCAGTTTGGTGAGCATACTATACTTGGTTGGAGATCTTTCCATAATTACATGGCAAAGAATCCTGTCATCGATGATAGGATCTTCCTCAATGGAAACAAATACTTCTTCATTGAACCAATGGAAGCTACATCTGTCACAGGTTATATGGTATGGGCAGATCGTACTATGCAGCATATCAATCAAGGGATACCTCTTGAGAAGATTGTTAAGGAGAATCAGTTGGACATTGAAGAGAATGCTGCCTTCCTTTTATACCATTACTCTAAAGGATCAGTATATAACACACCTTTCTGGCAGTATGCTAAGGAGTTATGGAATAGTCCTGAGTTAATGATTCATAAGAGGACGTTAAATAATATTATAGAGATGGGTGAGAAGGGTAACTGGAGACAACTGTGTATGAATTCATCTATGGCAAACGCTAGGATGTATGGTAAGACATATAGTTATAGTTACTTCTCTTTCCCATCCGTAATGAATTGTTATTACAATTTGTTAGGGAGACACTATGAATCCATTCCAGCAACACACTGGATTGGTAAAGTAGACCCACCCGATTCACCATATATTAGGAGTTAGTATGCCATTATTATTCATCATTTTAGGTTCATCATCTGTAGGTGTTGCACTTGCACTTTATATACTTCGTAAATACGATCCACATAATTAAATGACTAGCGAGTTTAGAAACTTACCACCAGTAAGAATTGATTATGGTAAGGACTGGAGTCTGTATAAATCTGAAGTAGTGATAAAGCAACCAGAAGAATTAAAACAACAGGTTGCTCGTGCTTATAGATTGTTTAAGAATACCTTTCCTAATCATGACTCAACCTTAAGTCAGACTGAGCACCAGTCTGGCTTTAGTTTTTATAATGTGTTCGCATTGACATCACCTAGTCCTTTATTCTGGTTACTTTACAGAGATATCAGGACTATAGTTAGAAACAGTATGAATCCTGTCACATGTAAGATGGAGGATGGTCAACCATTATGGATGCAGTCGTGGATAAATTACCACACTCCTAATGAAGTATTAGATTGGCATGGACATGACTACCCTTGGCATGGGTATGTAAGCATCGATCCTAAGGACACTACAACAGTCTTCAAGGGGGAGGAAGAATATTTTATAAGCAATAGTGTAGGTAACATATATTTTGGACCAGGTGATAGGTCTCATAAGGTAATAGTTAACAGTGATTACTCTGGACCTAGGATTACAATAGGATTTGATATTCTGGATGAGCCTTCACTCCCTGACGATTCATTCTCTCTCATTCCACTGCTCTAAATATAGTGTAGGATAAAATAGTTTATGTCTGCTCAGGATATTAGAGATATAGTAGCGAGATGTTACGATGATATGGGACCATTGTTGGTACCAAATCCTCTTGATGGAGCGAATCCTGCTACCCCACCTGGAAGTGGATCCACTGGTCCTACAGCAGGTCCAGAGCCTGGTGACATAATAAGAAATTTAGTTGGAAGATGTTATAGTTTACCCCCTGAGTTAGAACCTAACCCATTAGACCAAGAGAATCCTAGACCAACATACGATCCTACACCTAGAGAACCAGACCCTACACCTGCTGAGATCATTCAGGACTTAGTTGGTAGATGTTATCCATCACTACCACCTCTAACTCCACCACCTGATCTACCACCACTACCACCACCTACTCTTAGGATACCTTTAATAGATGGACCAGGTCCAGTGTTGGATCTCATTGGGTTAAAACATCCCACTCCCACTCTTACACTTAAGTGGCCTGATCCAGGTGATATGACATGGATCGTTACTACTGGTGATCCAGAAGATCAATGTGATGAGGTGTTTGATCTAATAAAGAAATCAAAAGCAAGAGAGTTACCTGATTACTCACAAGATGGTAAAGGTCCACCAGGATGGTGGGAAAATATAGAAACCAAAGAGAAATTATATTGTAAGATCAGACAAGACAAGGATGATAAGTGGAATGAGTGTGTTCGTAATGCACTTGAGTGTATGTTTAGACCTTACCTTGGTGGTGGATGGAAGCCACCTAAGGCAGACTGTGAAGCATACTGGCCTCAAGGATGGAGTGGTAACAAGTCTGAGATATGTGTAGAGAATTGTTTCCCTGATAGGATACCTATCTATGAGTCAACTCTTAGCAATGGAAATCTTAGTGTCCAGTTTGATGCTAGTGGAAACTTAGTTGCAACTGGTACTGGTACTGCAATGGTGGTACTTAAACTCCAGTGGAATGATAGACCGTGGACATATGATGTCGCCATCGACACTATACAGATGGGTGGTTTGACATGGACTAGGACAGGTAGGTCAGGTGAAGAGGTTAAGACACTCAATCTTACTGGAGCAGGTACCACATCTATCACTATGAATGGTAACTCTGGTGGGTTTAGTATCGTTGATAACGGTACCAGAATATGCATGAGGGATTTGGATGGACAAGATTGTAATGCTAACTTCATCATCACTAATGCAAATATAAATGGAGACCATGCCTATGATCCTCAGGGTGCTAAGGTAGGATATACTTTAACTCAGACAGCACCTCTATTCTGGGTGCTTAGGGATGAGATACCTGGCATCACAAGGAAACTCTTTAGATTTTATTCTAGTAGTAAGGTAGATACATTCCTCACTACTAACCCAGGAGTACCAGACACTGAGGGTGCAGGTGAGAGAGCAACCATGAATCAAAATGGTATGGGATCAGGAGAAGTATTAGGTCATGTATTCCCTACTGCTACTTCTATGAATAGTTACCTAGCACAGGGTGAGCAAGCGGAGGCACTGCATAGATTCTTTAGCTCTAACCCATTCGATCACAAGTATGCTATTGATGGTGACTTTATCGGAGGATTACCTAAGCAGTTACCAGACAGATATGCTTATAGAATACCAGCAGATCCTATTGCTGACCTCAACATAGAGATGGACGTTGAGAAGGGTGACTCTAGTTACAATAGTGCTACAGGATTCTACCTAGCAGATGAGACTGGTCCTAAATGGGGAAGGATTGTATGCACCAGTGCTAGAGGTGGTCTTGAAATGTACTCTGCATACATACCAACTGCAAAGATGAAGCAGTATAAGGGTGGGACGATGGGATTCTTCCTGATACCTGATGGTGCTGATAATAATACGCTGACTGTTAACCAAGAGATAGCATTTGAACCATTGAATGCTCCATACCAAGGAGGATTCCGAGGCACAGGTATCAATTCAGCACAGAATAACTACTGTATGTTTAGTGATAGGTTCTGGAATCCTAGTGACAAGGAGCATACTAAGTGGCATGGTAAGTCATACCAACACTGGGAGGATCTTCTCAACGGTGATGATGACTATAATGATTTAAGATTCTGGCATAGACTTGGGTGGACCTATGGTGGCTTCAAGTATGAAGGTATCCAATGCTATGTCTATGGTGTTGAAGCACCACCTAAGGTATTCAGGAAGATTGATAATAAAACTAAGTGTGATACCAGAATACTTAAGGAGTCCTTCAAGGATGTTATGGTCAGACGTATGGATTGTGGTGAGAAACTACCTTCCTTTACTGGTAACGACGTTGATTATGAATGTGATACATGCACAGGAGGGTATTCTATTAAATTACATGACGACCAGACTATAGATGCAGCACCTGGAGGTGGTACCTTTAGGTTTATATCAATGGGTGGTATCGTTGGTGGATTGTTTGGTGACTGTATGAAATTCACCATCAAGATGAAGAAGAATGGAGTAGATATATTTACTAAACAATTTGAAGCAAAGTTTTGGCCCAACTTAGGTGCAGATCTATATGATCAGGACATCACACTAGCAACAGATGATACTCTTACCTTCCAGTTAGTAAGTATAGATTCTGGTCCTGTTACAGGAGACATAGCACTTGAATGTGCCTTCTATAATACTGAGACCACAGAGTTTGATAGTAATTTTAAACTAAGGTTAGGAACACAGTCACAGGATGATGTGATTGGATCTACAGGAGGTAACCCAACTGTTAAACAGATCCAAGCACCTGCTGGTGAGGGTGAGGTCACAGGTATGGCATTCTCATTCCGTCCTACTAACAGACAAGAGTTTGAGTGGGAGCCTGGCTCTAAGTATGGTGACACGTTACCAGCACCACTGGCATGGAATAATAGCACCGTTTACACACAAGGTGATCGAGTATTATATACTGACAACACAACTGATCCACAGAACCCAGTAACTTATGGTCCTTTCCAAGCAGTCCAGAGTATAGCAGCAGGTTTAATACCACCAACGCATACTTCAGGTATCAATGCTCAAGGTTGGCATTATATTAATGGTGTTAACGTTGCATGGCCTGAGGATACTGTCCCTGATCCTGGATATCCATACACATATGTCTGGGCTAACGCTGCACCAGTAAGGATGCATGGTACCATGCAGCAGAGTCCACAGTTACCAGGCAGCAGTAGGATGATCAACAACAACCTACTACCTAGTATTACTGGTGGATATATTGATACAGGATACACATACGATAAGAATCCATACCAATCATCAGATATACTTCAGTCATATCTTTACAGAGGTATCACTGGTACATACAACCACCTCTTAGAAGAGTTTCTATTCACTAGGTTTGAAACCCTTCAAGGATCTGGTATCTCAGCAACCAATAAGGACATACTTATTAAGGCAGCACCTACCACGTTTGCACGAGGACGTGTGCCGTGGTATAATCTAGGTGCTAACAGTGTTGGTGCACAATATACTAATGCTGTCACTAGCACTTGGAATGGTAGCAACTACTTCTCACCTATAACATTTGTCCATGACTATACTCTTGACAATTTTCATGGCACTGGAGCATCAACCTATGCAAATGCATGTAAGATTCGTGTAGGTATAACTTTCTATCCTGTATTGGTTGACACTCTTACTGAATCTAAGCAGGTTCATTACTGGCAAGCAGTCATTCAACTGATAGATGTTATAAATGTTGGTGCAGGTTACACCAAAGCAGTAGAGTTTGTGCTATCATGGCCACCAGAGAGGGATCCGATTCATGAGAATGCATCTAACACTCCTTACTTCCCAGACCAAGAGTCTAACTTCTCTTATCCTCAGGGTAAGGTCGTCAGTTGGTGGGAGAATGATGAGATCGTGAAGAGGACTGCCAAAGAAGCCTTCTATCAAGAGTCTCACAATAAAAACTCAGTCGTATGGTACTATGGTACTGATAGGACTAAGTTTAGAGTCAAGTTTAAAGTAACAATCACATCAGTCACAGCAGCACCGTAATTATGGCACAAGGATTCGATGGTTTCACAGCAGGTGAAATCGCAGCAGAGAGATCATTAGAAAGATCTTCACGAGAGTTGAGGACTCTTAAGAAAGTCATCGAGAAGTATAAAGATGACCCTAAGGGTAAGAAAAAGATGCTCAAGAAGATGCAGAAGTATTGGAGGAGTCCATTGGCAGAGGTCAAGAGTCTTGATTACAAACCGAAGGGTGCTAGCTGGACACCACCTGAAGATTTGCAGCAGAATCTGGAGACAATGGCCGAATATATTGACCCAAGGAAGGAAGAAGGTGAGGATTCCCTGATAAATAACAATGTCTTAACAGACGAGCAGGAAGCAGAACTTCGTGCTAAAATGACCAAAACAACAGAGACCAATGATTAATCTGGAGGAAAAGTTTGGGTCTTACATCGGAAGTAGTAAGACTTTTCGTATTGATGGAGTAGATGAGCCTGTAACAGGGTATGGATACCACTGTGACGGTAATGAAATTGTAGGGTACTGGGTCAACACCAGGAACTATAAGTTATTCTATAACCTCAACGAACAATTCCTTAAGATGGATCCCCTTATGCCATCCAGTGAACTGGCACAAGGGGGGTTGACGGATAACCCTAATCTCTGATAGTATAAATACTTCTTAACAAAGGACTCGAAACTATCGTACCCCTGTGTTGGAATAAAAAGACTCCCATGTCGGGGTAGTCTATCATCCGCAGGGTTTTTTAGTGCCCATGCGAGACAATTAAACACAAACATGTCAATCAAATCAACAATCGCTGCTGTTGCAGCATCTCCATTCCTTCTCGCTGGTGCAGCTTTTGCTGGTCCATACGTGAATGTCGAATCTAACCTTAGCTATCCTGATGGATCATACTCTGGTGCTTCTACAGACGTTCACATTGGTTACGAAGGTGATAACGGTGGAAAACTAGCATACTACGTACAAGGTGGTCCTGCAATCAATCACAGCGAAGCTGCTGATGATACAGATGTAGACTTCTCTGGTAAAGTAGGTGCTTCTTACGCAGTTGCTGAAGCTACATCCGTATACGGTGAGCTATCAGGTGCTACTGACGAAGATGCTGCTGGCGAATCTCTAGTTAACTGGGGAGCAAAGGCAGGCGTTAAGTTTACTTTCTAAATCAGTAACTTAATAAGCAACTATATAAAGGGTCTCAAGTAGAGACCCTTTTTTCTTTCCACTATTAATACTATGGCCGAGATACCTACAATACAACCAGGCAATACAGCAATCTATACAAGACCAGGTTGCGGATTTTGCACAAAGATTAAGGAAGTTTACAAAAGTAAGGGTTGGACCTTTGCAGAATACGTTTTGAATGTTAACTTTACTAGAGAGCAATTCAAACAAGAGTTTGGTCACACCGCTACCTTCCCCCAAGTTATCATACAGGGACAGAAGATGGGTGGTTGCTCTGAAACTATTAAATACTTAAGAGAAGGAAAATTTGTATGATGAGTGATGCTAACTCAGAGGAACTCTATACTATTATTGACAGAGCAATCGACGAAGCGATGTTCAATGGTAGATTCCTATTGAATATGAAATCGTATCTCACTGGCAACAAGTGGACACGTAAACAAACTGCTGAATTAATAGAGTCATCTTCAATGGGTGAGCTAGAGCAAGTCAAGGATGAATTGACACAGTATATTGCAAGGGACAAATACATGACCGAGGCTTATAGTAATCTACCTAAGCCACAAGCACGTAAGATTAGAAAATACTTTGAGTCCCTTATAAATGATGCTAAAGAATATTATGATACACGTAGACCAGGCAGACCTAGAAAGTCTACTAAATAAAAACAAATAGTAAGGGAGAAATTCTTATGTCTGATGTTGCATTTTATTACATCGCATTCTTCCTAACTATAGGTAGTTTTTTATTAGGTTTTGTGGTATCATGGAACCTAAAAGATATCTTTGATGAGTGGAAGGCAAGAGCAGACTACGCAGAAGTTGTTATGCATCCTGAGATGATGACAGCAGACGGTGGACAAGTTGACCCAACTGAGTTAATATACTTGCGTATCACTGACGAAGATGCTACACTAGACGATGAAGATGAGTAAGTTATGAGATTAATGATTTCTGAAGTGCTTCAGAAGGCTCACAATGCCAAGACGAAAGCACAAAAGATCAAGATCCTACAGGATAATAATACTCCTGGTTTAAGATCGATCTTTATTATAAACTTTGACGAGAGTTTACAAGCACGTGTACCTCTAGGTGAGGACGTACCTTATCGTAAGAACGATGCACCTAAAGGCACAGAGCATACACTACTAGAGAAGGAGTCTAAGAAACTCTATCGTTTCTTTAGAGGTGGTGACGATGCCTTGAAACCTCTGAAGATAGAGAGTATGTTTATACAACTACTTGAAGGTCTTCATGAGAGTGAAGCAGAGGTATTGATAAAAGCAATTAACAAGACACTGCATAAGAGATACCGTATCACTAAGGCAGCAGTCCAAGAAGCATTCCCATCTATAGAATGGGGTGGCAGAGGTAGATGAAGCTAACCGAAGAGCAGATTGTTGACATCAACAACGCTGGTAGAGGGTGTACTATTATTAAGACTGGTTGCACACCTGATGCAGCAGACGATAAGACGTTGCCAACCAATGCATATCTGCTAGAGTTAAAGAAGGATAACGATACTTGGTTTGACATAGTGATGGGTGAATCTGTTGGTATCTTCGACACATACTATGATTTGTTTGGTAATGTGATGCAGAAGATGTCATACACTAAGGGCACTAGACAACCAGCAACGTTTAATAATCCTTTAGATCCTATTAAACCTAAGAGAAAAAAGAAATGACAGATAGTATACACAAGGCAACGTTGCTCAAACTATTAAAGGAGAGAGCATACAAGAAGGGATCTTATATACTATCATCTGGTAAACGCTCAGAGCATTATGTTAACTGCAAACCTGTAACACTATCGTGTGAAGGTAGTGCACTCATAGCATCATTGATCTATAAGAAGTTAGCTCCCGATACAAAAGCAGTTGGTGGGTTGACACTTGGTGGTGATCCATTGGTCTGTGGTGTTGCACAGAGAGCATACTATAAGGGTGGACACATCGATGCTCTTATTATTAGGAAGAATCCTAAAGACTATGGTACTAAGGAAGTCATTGAAGGTTTTAAACCTGATAAGGGTTCTGTTGTCACAGTCTTAGAGGATGTCACTACTACAGGTGGCAGTGCTATGAAGGCAGTTAATGTCTTACGTGGTTACGGTTACACTGTTAATAGGGTGGTTGCTATCGTTGATAGGATGGAAGACCATAATATATGGGAGCACAATAAGATTGAATTTATATCACTGTTTAAACTAGATGATATTACTGGATAACTTTTACGAGGGGTTTGATGAGTTGCAATCCTTTATGATGTCACCAGATTTTATCTGGCACTTTAATGATGGGATTAATACTATACCTGATGAAAGATATCAATTCATTCATGTATTCTATAAGGAGTTTGAAAGAAACTATTTTGACTGGGTTGCACCTCTCTGTATGAAGATAGGATACAAGAGTCTAGTCAAGGATGGAGTAGGAGTGAAAGCAAATCTAAATGTAAGGACACAAGAGCCTGAGTTGTATGGGTATCATAATGACTGCCCTGATAAGACGACGGCTATTTTTTATGTCAACACTAACAACGGCTATACAAAATTTGAAACAGGTGATATAGTAGAGAGTGTAGCCAATAGAGTAGTAATATTTGACTCTAATATCAAGCACACTGGTGTTAGTTGCACCGATGAGAAGAGAAGGGTCGTAATTAATTTTAACGGAGAGTTACAATGACTGTATACTTTGATCCTCGTAAGGCAAAGAAACCTGTCGAGGAGATGACAGAGGATGAAAAGAATTATGAGATGGGCAAGCAAGCAATGACAGCAATAGCGAACTTGACAGTAGCACCTTTAGTGCTTATGCTAGTATGGAATGCATGTATACCTGGTATCTTTGCACTCCCAACCCTCACTTATTGGACTGCCCTAGGGTTATATGTAGTATCAAGGATATTATTTAATAAGAATGACTAAAGTATGTTTGGTCACGGTAACACCTGACGCTGAAAAAACTATAGGATACATCGCAAGAGTATCTAACCCTAACAATCAAGACAACCCAAAGGTTGCTGGTCTGTTAAAGTATTGCATAGAGCATGGACACTGGTCTATCTTTGAGCAAGCACACATGACATTGCAGATTGAAACTACTCGTGGTATTGCAGCACAGATACTAAGGCATCGTAGCTTCACATTCCAAGAGTTTAGTCAGAGATATGCAGACACTAACCTTCTTGACTCACCAGTGATACCTGAGTTGAGGAGACAAGACACCAAAAATAGACAGAATAGTATCGATGATATCCCAGAAACCGAGCGATCCTTTTTACAAGGCCGAATTAAACAGTACTTCGATGAAGGACAAGCCCTCTACAATGACTTACTTTCTAGCGGGGTTGCGAAAGAGTGTGCGAGATTTGTGCTCCCCTTGGCTACTCCTACTCGTATCTATATGTCTGGTTCTGTGAGATCTTGGATGCATTACATCCAATTACGCACTGCCAATGGCACACAGAAGGAGCACATGGACATAGCAAACCTATGTCGTGACCACTTCATCTGTAACTTCCCAATCATTTCTAAGGCACTAGACTGGTGTCCTGAAGTAGAAGACGACTGTGATTGTCGTTATGATAATGATTGGGGTGACACACAACCTTGTTTACGAATAGACTAATGCCTACTTACCCTGTTATAAATAAATCCACAGGAGAGAAACAAGAACTCTCCATGTCCATGTCTGCTTATGATGAGTGGAGGAAGGACAATCCCGACTGGGATAAAGACTGGTCCGCAGGGACTGGTGGAGTAACATACGGAGATCCAAAACAATCAGATGGATTTAAAGAAGTAATGAGTAAGATCCAAGAGAAACATCCACGTGCAAACCTTTCAAGGTTTACTTAATTATGCCAGCAAGGAAAAAGAAAAACGGTAACGGTAACGGAAACGGTACTCACACCCCATCAAGGTCAATGAAAAGAAAACCACCAATAAATCTTGATCATCTCAGGACTATTGAACCTCTGACACCAGGTCAAGAGGAAGTTTTCCAAGCGTTTGCAGAAGGAAAGAATTTAGTATTACATGGTGCAGCAGGTACTGGTAAGACATATATCAGTCTCTACTTAGCACTACAATCAGTCCTAGATCCACAGACACCTTACGAAAAGGTATTCATGGTAAGATCTCTAGTCCCTACAAGAGAGATCGGATTCCTACCTGGAGACCATGAGGATAAGTCTGACTTGTATCAGATACCCTACCGTAATATGGTGAGGTATATGTTTAACATGCCTGATGAAGGAGCATTTAGAATATTATATGACAACCTAAGAGGTCAGGGATCAATAGATTTCTGGTCTACATCATTCTTACGTGGAGTGACACTTGACAGAGCTATTATAATAGTGGATGAGTTCTCTAACCTAAACTTCCACGAGTTAGATTCAATTACTACTCGTGTTGGTCAGGATAGTAGGATCATATTCTCTGGTGATTACTCACAGTCTGACTTAGTTAAAGCTAATGAGAGGACTGGTGTGCTAGACTTTATGAAGATCACTCAGGCAATGGAGTCATTCTCTTGCACTGAGTTTGGTATCAATGATATCGTGAGGTCTGGATTTATTCGAGACTACCTCATCTGTAAACATGAAATGGGTTTTGCTTAATGTTTAATTATGTTGGTCCTGCTAAGCCTTTAGAAGAGGTTTCAAGTAGGACGTTGGAGAATGGTCGCTTCTATAAGATTGATGACCAATGGATGCCTAGTATTACTACAGTGGTAGGCAACCAGAGTAAGCATGGTATATTAAAGTGGCAACAGCGAGTTGGATTCGCTGAAGCAGAGAAGGTCAGACGTGCATCAGCATGGCGAGGCACTCAGTACCATAATTTAGTGGAGAAGTATCTCAAAAATGAATTGGAAGAAGTTGAGAAGAGCGAGGGTCTTCCCACATACCTTTTTAGGTCTGCTCGTGAGACTCTTAATCGTATTAGTAACATTCACGCTATTGAAGCCCCTCTTTATAGCCGCACTCTGGGTGTCGCTGGTAGGGTTGATTGCATTGCTGAGTTTGATAACGAGCTTGCTATAATTGACTTCAAGACCACTAAGAATCTTAAGAAGGAAGAATACCTAGAGAAATTCTTTGTGCAAGAGGCAGCATATGCTTACATGTATTATGAATTGACTGGTGTTGAGGTAGATAAACTTGTAACATTATCTGTTGCTGAAGACGGAAGCATGCAAGTCTCTCAAAAGTATGATAAGATACCTTATATCGATACACTTATCGATTGGATAAGAGATTATCATAACGAGAAAGCCAGTGAGTGAGTTTGTTAAACCAGATTATGATGGAGGTCCACAAGATAGGTGGATGTTCCGTGAGGTTTTAGGCATACCATTCTATAGGTTTGATCTAGGTTACTCTAACAAGGATAAGGTGGAGGAGATCTATAAGATACTCAAAGCATTACCTTGGAGAGAGAATGACACCAATCAAATTTGGGAGGGTGTCAAGCTTGAAGGTGAGGGAGGAAGTGACCTTTACAATCACCCACCCCTACGTTATCTTTTCGACTGGATGCAGGACTGCATGGCCGAAGTTGCTGATCGTATGGGTATACCGAATAAATTGGTATGTAATGCTGCCTGGGCAAATCTAAATAAGAAAGGTGACTGGTTCTATGACCACACTCATTCTAATTGTTTCCTTAGCAGTAATTATTATGCATCAGGGAAGACAGGAGTAACAAAATGGATCCATCCTAATCCTTACTATGATAAGACCAATATATGGCCTTTTAATTCTAAGGACTGGGAGGATAAGTTTAACTTAACTCACGAAGAACCTACTGTACCTGGTAGGTTTATTGTTTTCCCACCTACTATCAGACACAGGGCTACCCCAAATGAGTCAGAGTGTGATAGAATAACCATAGCAGCTAATTGGTTCCCAACAGGACTTATTAACTCCAGTGGTGTGTCCCACTTAAACGTAAATGTTATACAATGAAAGAGATTGAAGAGAAGTTTATGACTCAGGGCAAGTTTGTCACTCTCGTAGAGCAGAGGGTCAAAGATAGTCAGGGTTTAATCAATTACATTGAGGCAGTCGCTTCAGTATGTGAAGAGTTTGAGATAGAAGTAGAGACAGTTGGAAAATTAATATCCAAACCACTTAAAGATAAAATCAAGTGGGATGCACAGCAATTAAACTACATTAAAAGAACAAGTAGAGGGGTGTTAAACTTATGACTGATTTCATGCAATCGGAGGTAGTGCAAGAGGAACTAGAGCATATACAGCAGTGTTATACTGAACTCTTAAAGATGTCTGCTGGTCTGAAGGATTTCCAACCGAAGGAGAGACTAGAGCATATCGAGAAGACTCTGGAGTTAGTAGCAAAGCAGAAGGTATTCTATGCACGGTTACAACTAGCAGCAAACGAGTTACAAGATGATGACTCAGCAAAAGAAATTAAGAGTAGGATAGAGATGATGTCCACTGAGTACAGTGGTGGTCTCAACCTTACTATGGTACTAGATCAGATGGAATCCAAGCTACGTCAATGGAGAAATCAACTCAGAGAAGAGGGTGTTGACACTGCTAAATAACTATGCTACTATAATCCAGTAGCAATATCACAATACAATTTCGGAGACAAACACGAATGTCATTTGCAAATTTAAAGAGTAAGTCTGGTAAGTTTTCAAAGCTTACACAACAGATTGAAAATATGTCCAAACCTCAGGGTAGAGGACCAGATGAAAGACTCTGGAAACCAGAGGTAGATAAGAGTGGTAACGGTTATGCTGTTATTCGTTTCTTACCAGAGCCAGATGGAGAAGATCTTCCTTGGGCACAGGTTTGGAGTCATGCATTTCAAGGACCAGGTGGTTGGTATATTGAGAATTCTCTCACCACACTTAACCAAAAGGATCCTGTAGGTGAATTGAATAGGACACTATGGAATAGTGGACTAGATGCAGATAAAGATACTGCACGTAAGCAAAAGCGTAAGCTTTCATATTATAGTAACATCTATGTTGTTAAGGATCAACTTCATCCAGAAAATGAAGGTAAAGTATTCTTATATAAGTATGGTAAGAAAATTCATGACAAGATTGCATCAGCAATGCAACCACAATTTGAGGATGAAAGTCCAATCAATCCTTTCGATCTTTGGAAGGGTGCTAACTTTAAGATCAAGATCCAGACCATTGGTGGATACTGGAACTATGATAAGAGTGAGTTTGACTCACCCTCTGTGTTAGCAGATTTAGATGATGATTCACTTGAAAAAGTATGGAAGTCACAATACTCTCTTAAAGAGTTTACTGACTCTAATAACTTCAAGTCTTATGAGGATCTCTCATCACGTTTGAATATTGTGCTTAACAAGTCAACAAGACCTGTAGTACAATCAAATGAGGAAGATGAGAATTTGGTACCTCTTGATAGTCCAGTTGTTAAAGCGGACCCTACTCCCACCAAAACCTCAGGGTTTGGTGCTAAGATAGAAGAAATAAAAGAGTCAGGTGAATCACCAGATCTTTCTTATTTCGCTGCCCTAGCTAACGAAGACTAATGAAGAAACTACTACTGCTCCCACTTCTACTGATTGGTATCACAACACCAGTCAAGGCAGAAGCACTAACTTGGAATGAGTTTTGGGAGCCGTTTGTAGAGTCTTATCATTATGGACACGATCATGGAACTGGACACTGGCATGACTGGAGGTACGACCACCATCATAGAAGACCACATTACGGTCCATATCGTAGAAGATGTGAAGTTACAATCACTAAGAAATACTGGGTACCAGGACAATACATTGGTAGGTCATGGGTTCCAGGATATTATGAGCATCGTGATGTGATTGAGTGGGAGAGATGCAGACTTAGACCACTTTGATATATTATTCGACTTTTTGAACAAGCGAAACCCCCGAAAAAATCGGGGGTATTTTTTTGTCTGTAGGGTTTTTTAAGTATTATTACCTATGCTGACCCATATTGGTTAACTGGATCCGAAGCAGAGGTTATTCCTGCTGTGCTAGTTGTTACCACTGTGGTACCATCTGCTAAAAGGTCACCTTCGCTAATACTAGCTCCAGAAGTGTCAAATGTCCTAGATGAGTAATCTGACTCTGACGCAAAATCGATAGAACTCGTCTGACCGATATTTGTGCTATAAGTCGGTTTAACAGTAACAAACTGCTCTTCGACTGTATTCTCTGATTTCTTGGATTGTGTTTCTGGGTCTGTTTCGTCGTTTGGAAGATATTTGCATAATGACTGGAATTCTTGAATAAACCCAGTTAGGTAGTTTTTCCTTAAAAGGTAAATATTGCGTTTATAGTCATTTTTCTCGGTTTCGTGGTCATAGACCGAAATTGGTCTAATTAGGTCTTCCTTGGGAATGACTGTTCCGTCAATTCTCGTATATGTGAAGTTTTCTGGTACTTCTCGACCTTCTTTCAATAATACACGACCTCTAGTATCTTTGACTTCTTGAGTAACCCAGTGATGCACTGAATCTGCATCTTCCTCATATTCACTGTCAATATACCTTTCTAACTCATCCTCTGACATGGGCCATTCATCATATAAGTTGATAACATTGTTACAGAGTAGTACAACCCAGTCTAACTTCATATCACCATAAGCATCTAATGCAACTTCATCAGGACGTTGGTTGTTTTTCACAGTATATTGCTGAAAACCCAAAATAACGTCATCTAACTCTTCACGAATTTTGATTCTTCTGAAGATATTCTTCGCAAGACTATATGGATCGACATTACTTTGTCGATAGCTAGATGTCCTAACATATACGTTAGGGAGGTAGGAAAAGTATTTGCTCATGGGTTCTCGAAGTCGAATTCAGGTACGTCAGCACTTTCAAAGTTGAAGAAACCACCAGTCCTGTCTTGAGGTTGTGTAAATGTTTCCTTTGTAAGGTATGCAGTTTCCATGAATTTAAGTGACATTGTATATGATACAGGACCAAAATCTGCTAAATCCTTACCTGGCAATCTTGATTGTAGGGTTAAATTCTTTTCTGGTGTTACACTCATACCTTTTAACACCATTTTAGTTGGGAATTGCATTAAGGCAGATAATACTCCTTGAGAACCCCCTGTTTCTGGGTTAGATATCTCTTCTTTACCACCACCTGCATCAGTGTATCTAACTATTTGACATCTAAAGAAGTTAGGTAGTGTTAACCACATATTCTGATCCTTTCCAGGTAGCATCGCTAAACGGAGTTTATGAATAATCTCGTATATACGTACCACATCAGAAGAATTCTTTGGTACCATGTGGAAGGTAAAATCATGTGGTCTAAATGCTCCACCCTTATAAACTGCTTCTTCGTATGGGTTGAATACCTTACCTGTTGTCATTTGAGCAAGTGTATTCGAGTCAATTCCACCACCGCCAGCAGCACCAGTTAAACCAACTACACCTTCAATGGCAGCAGCACCAGCTTTAAACCCTAATCCTGGTTTTGCTGATTGTGCGAATTTCTTTAATTGTTCACTAAAACCTTCACCAATACCCCCTTCATCCACAATACCTCTTGCTGCATTCATTGCTGCTGCACCTGCTGCACCTAATTCTATACCTTCCCATTTCGCTGTATATGCTTCACTTAGCGATTCTGGTAAATATAAGAAGATAGTATCTTCAGCTGTATTGTCTTCGTGGTTAAATATATCTAACTTAAGGTAATCAATTACCTTTGTTGGAAAAGCTGATTCATCACGAATTGCTTCTCTACTGGTAGCTGAATTTACACCTAGTGGTTTACTTTGTGGAAAAACGTAATTTGCCATGGCTTATAAAGGAATCTTCAGACCATCAAACAAACATAAGTATAAGGGTGATCATACCCGTATTATTTATAGGAGTTTGTGGGAACGCAAATTTATGGTATGGTGCGACCACAATGCAAACGTTATAGAGTGGGGAAGTGAAGAAATTATTATTCCATATAAGTCTCCCTTGGATAATCGTATCCATCGTTATTATCCCGATTTTTATGTCAAGGCGAGGACCAGAGACGGAAGGATTGCCAGATCAATCATTGAGGTCAAACCAGCTGCACAGACTAAACCCCCACGCAAACGGAAGAAAACTAGGGCGTTTTTGAGTGAAGTTAAGACTTGGAATGTAAATAGTGCTAAATGGAGAGCAGCACGAGCATATTGTGCTGATCATAGAATGAGCTTTATCATACTAACCGAGAAACATTTAAACGTATGAGTATCTTCACAGATGTAAAAGACCTCGCTGGAGGTATAAAACAGTCAAAACAATGGTATAGAGAGCAACTTCAGTATGGACTAGAGTCATATGAAGGAGGTTTTACTGTAGGAGATATCGTATTCTTCAATTATTCAGCTCAGACACCAGATTTAGCATTCTGGGATACATTCCCTATGGTACTAATAACGGATGTAGACTATCAGAAGAAGCAATTCTCTGGCGGGAATATGCATTATCTACGGCCCAACAGTAGAAGAAGCATGGCAAATAGTTGGGCTTCGGGTGGTATATCATATCCTATGCGTTGCCACCATAAATACTTTATGTCTAGTGTCACTAGAGCATATAATGTACCTCAAGAAGAGTTTCGAGAAATGACACCACTTCCAGTTGAGCAATTTGTTATAAGACCTAAAGGTCTTGGTAGGACTATGGAAGTACCAAGCAGCATTATATGGAGTAGACTCAAATGAGCACTGGGTTTGAAGATTTTAAGCAATTACTTACCACGACTGGTCGGGAGCCTGCTAGGTCCAATCTGTATGGCGTAGATATTTTTATGCCACCAGTATTAGCAGCAAACGATCCTACCCTGAGAAGGGATCAGCGTGGTGTTTATGATGCTATGAATTATCTTGCTGATACTGTAACTCTACCTGGAAGAAGAGTTACTACATCACAATCAAAGACAAATGTTGGTGTGCAGTGGTCATATGCAACTAATCAAGCAAACTCAGACCTAAGTATAGAGTTTGTAACAACTAAAGATTTGATTCATCGCACATTCTTTGAGAAGTGGATGAATTATACTGCATCTGATGCACAGAATACTGCTACCTTCTATGATGAGTATATTACTAATATACAGATACTTAAGTGGGAATTAGGATCTCCTGTTAATTATGATGGTATTAACGTTAATAGAGAACGTTATACAACTAGACTTAATAGGACTACAGGTGTATGGCAATTCTTTGGAGCATATCCAAGTGATTTGGGAGGATTGACCTTTAGTAATGCTCCAGCAGGATTAATTAAGTTTAAAGTAGGATTTAAGTATGAAAGATATAGATTTGACACTATTGCAGATGATGTATTAGGTGATAATACCCCTGATAGATATATTAACGGGTTCTCTGATGCACAGGGTGCTCTAGGTGTTAGCCAAAATCAAAAGTCAGTAGCTAGATTTGGCACCTAAATAAAGATAATATAATTAATTGTTATGCCTTTACCTAAGTTAGCCATACCTGAGTATGAAATGAAGTTGCCTATTACAGGCACAAAAGTATCATACCGTCCCTTCCTCGTGAAGGAAGAGAAACTACTTTACCTTGCTATGGAGTCGCAAGACAACAAGCAGATGATTAAAGCAGTTAAGACCATTATTAAAAACTGCACCAATTTAAAGACTAAGGTTGAAAGTCTCGCTACATTCGAGATTGAATATATCTTCCTTAAGATTAGATCTGTTGCTGTTGGTGAGACAAGTGAATTTAAAGTTACATGTCCAGATGATGAAAAGACTCAAGTCAATGTGACCATTCCACTAGCAGATGTGGACATTAATATACCTGATGGGCATAATAATGAAATTGATCTGGATGGGAATGTAGGTATTAAGATGAAATATCCATCATTGGATGTATTCATTCAACAAAACCTATCTGATAATCCTTCAATGGATGATGTTTTTGAATTAGCTGCTGGTTGTATTGACCAAGTATATGATTCAGAAGAGGTATATGATTCCTTCTCACATAAGGAAGCATTAGAGTTTCTTGAGAATCTTAATGCAGAGCAGTTTCAGAAGGTGCAAGCTTTCTTTGAAACAATGCCTAAACTATCATATACTTTGAGTGTGACTAATCCTGAAACGAAAGTTAAGAGTGATCTGGTACTTGAGGGTCTAGCGGCTTTTTTCGAGTAGCGTTAATGCATGACAGTCTTGAAAATTATTACAAGACGAATTTCGCATTAATGCAACATCACAAATACTCATTAACTGAGTTGGAAGACATGATACCGTGGGAACGAGATGTTTACGTGAATCTCCTCATTGCTCATATACAAGAAGAGGAAAGACGGCAAGCAAAAGAAGAATCGGGGATGTCCCTATAAATGGCAATCAAGAGCTTTGTTAAAATTAAACCCATCAAGGATGATGGACCTTTTTCTGGATCTTTTAATGAGATTCGGAAGGGTATCAATCGTACTGGTGCAGTAACAGAGTCTATTGCTAATAATATGGTAGAGACTCACAAACTTATTAGGTTTGAGAAAGAGTGGTTATCGGAGAGATCTGAAGAGAGAGTAGAGAAGGTAGTAGGTGAAGAAGTTAAAGAGAAGAAAGGATTTAAGAAGTGGTTATCCAACTGGACAAAGATGTTCAGGAGGAAGAAGAGAGATCAAGCAGAGAAGTTAGCAGAGAAAGGTATAGAGGATGGTCATAAGGAGAATGAAGGATTAAAAGAAAAGGCAGCTAAGAAGGCGTTAGGTTTCTTTGGTAGACTAGCAAAGTTTCTTGGACCATTGTTCAACTTCTTTGTACTGTATGGTGCCTTTGACTGGTTATCTAAGAATTCAGAGAAAGCAAAGAAAGTCTTTCAGGTAATCTTTGGGATAGGTAAGTTTGCATTTGCCTTAGCAGGATTTGGAGTAGATGCTTTATTTGGTGGTCTTGGTAATATGTTCGGTAACTTTAAGGAGGGACCGATAAAGAGAGGTTTTAGATTCTTATTTGGATTCCTTAGTTTCGTAGGTGGGTTTGGGGTTCTTAGGTATCTACTTAACCCTATGAAGATCTTCACCGATGGTAGGAAGATTAAGAAGATATTTGGTGACCAGACCAAGAGAGAGGTAGAGGCAAAGAATTATGAGATGTGGAGGAAGACAGGATATAGAGATAAAGAGACTGGTAAGATCTATACAGAGAAAGAATATAAGGCACAGAAGAAGTCAGTAGAGAGACAGCAGAAAAAGTTAAAGGCACAAGGTAAGCATAACGAAGCAAGAAAGGTAGGTGCTGCACATAATAAGAGAGTAGGAGCCACTCACTTACAGAAAGGTAAGAATATTGGTGGTAAGTTGATGCAACCTGGCATGCAGAAGGGTATTGCTGCTGTTGGTGGTATAACTCGTGCTATGTCTGGTATTGCGAGTGGTGAGGATGCTACTCAAGCAGTAGGTGCAGGTTTAGGTCAAGCAGCAGGTGGAATGATAGGATCTGCCTTGTTAACACCATTCTTAGGACCATTTGGACCTATAGTTGGTAATGCTTTAGGTGGTTTCTTAGGGGAATGGATAGGTAAGACATTTTTACCAGTAATTAAACCAATATTTGAACCTATTAAAGAAACCTTTATGATGTTTAAGGATCTTATAGGTAGTATATTTGCAGATCTAGGTGTAGGTGACTTCCTAGGCACACTATTTCAGTTTATAGGTCAGTTGGGTGGTCTCTTAATGAAGGGATTGAAACCACTGATGAGTTTTGTTGGGTTTATATTAGGTGGTGCTATTAAGATTATAGGAGGTATAATAAGTTTTATTATAGGTGCTGCTAAGAATATATTTGCATTCTTGATGAATCCTATAGGATTTGCATGGGATGTTATATGGAAAAAGGATCCTGGTAGAAATGTAAAACTACCAGATGATATAGATTCAAAGGCAGAAGGTGGTAAGGTTAGTAGTGGTACTACTATTAATATATTTAAGTCAGAACCACCACCTATGTTCTTGGGTGGACTATTTGGTAAGAAGAGAGGACCATGGAAACCACCTAAGGGTTGGAAACCTAAGTATGTGGTTACTGATGAGGTTCATGTTGAGAACTATATCAGAAGTATAGAGTATAAGATTACTAATGTACCTAAGCATGTTAAAGGTACAGGAGAAAGGATATTCTCTGGTGACACCTATGTTGGTTACACTGCTGAGGAGATTCTTGCTGGTAAGCATAAGGTAAAGAAAGAAACTAAGAAAGAAGATAAAGAAGGAGAGAAACCAACACCATCTAAACCTAAGGGACGTGGGTTTAAGGGTGTCTTAGGTGGTATTGCTGATAGTTTAACAGGTGGTATATTCGACTTTGATAAGAGAGGTAATAATAAACTTCAAGATTTACAACAACTACCATTTAAGATGGCATTACAAGGTGCTAAGGGTGTTGGTAATGCTGTTAAAGGTATAGGTAAGGGAGTGATGGGTGGTATAGGTGCACTTGGTAAAGGTATAAAGGGATTATTTGGTGGTAATAAGAAGGATGCAGCAGAAATAGTATCACCACCAGAAGAACCAGCACCAAAACCTGGATGGTCAGCTATGTCTATTGATCAGATGAGAGATTTATCTGATCAGAGAACGAATCACCTAAAACAATTCCAATACAAAGCACAAAGGGATAAGGATAATGAGAAGTTTATGCCTGCTCCTAGAACATTAATACGTACAATCAGACAACCTGTAATAAATAACAGTGGGAATAACCCTGTGCCTGTGTATGCACCAACTTCACCAATGTTTACTTGCTAATAAATGGCACCAACAGTAAAAGTATCTAAGCCCTCAATGTATAAGATGATCTCTTATAAGGGTGTTTCTGGTGCTCAGTCAAATTATACTCCTCTCACTGCTGCTAATAGATTAGGTAAGGTTGAGAAAAGTTTTGGAACTGGTATGACTACAGTCATTGCTGGTATCAATTCACTTGGACAGACTCTTAATAGTATTGCTAAGAACACTGAGTTTTCATTACAAAGTTGGAAGTCAAATATAAGATCACAGATAAAGGATAATAAGTTATTAACAAAGAAAGAGAAGATAGCAGATAAAGCTAAAATTACCAGAACAAAGAAGAAGGATAAGGAAGAGAAGGATAGAAGAAAGAAATCTGAGAGAGATGATGCAGAGAATAAGACTGAGAAGGATCCATTACTCAGGAGGATAGGTACTGCATTTGCAGATAAGACCAAGGCAGTAGGTAAGGGTCTCTTTGGTACTATACTAAGTCTATTTGGTAATCTTATAGGTACCTTTATAACCTATAAGATATTTGATTGGATATCTAATAATCCTAAGAAAGTTACTGCCTTCTTTAAGGTTATAGAGGGGATTGGTAAGTTTATATTCAATATCGTAGGGTTCCTGTCGGGTAATATGCTGGACGGACTCGCTAACTTCTTCGAGAATCCCATAAGTCTTAAAGGTTTCTTTGGTGTATTCCAGTTCTTGCTGGGTGCGACACCTTTATTTGCAGCATTTGCATTCCTCAAGAATCCCAAGAAAGGGGTTGAGATGCTTGGTAGTATCATTGGTAAACTAGGTAATGGACTGAAGAGTCTCTTTGGTTTTGGTAGTAAGGAAGATAAGTTAAAACAATTTAAACTTAAGAAAGCCACTGGACATAGGTTCGGGAAGGTTGGTAAGTTTATGGATGGTAAGCTAGGTAAGGGATTACTTGCTGGTGGTGCTGCTGTTGGTGCATTTGGGACAGTTAAAGCTGCTGGTGGTAGTACTTCTGAAGCTGGTGGTGCTGCTGTAGGTGCTGCTGGTGGTCAAATGGCAGGAGCAGCAATAGGTGCTGCAACTGGAATTCCTGGTGCTGGTGCACTGGGAGGTATGATTGGTAGTATGGCAGGTGGCACTGTTGGTAAGGCAGTTGGTGGGATGATAGAACCAATTGTTAAACCTATAGGTGACTTCTTTAAGATGATTGGTGATACCTTTGGTGGTGTGGTTGAAGAGATTAAGAAACCAATGGAAGAATTCTTCACTGTATTAGGTGAAGTATTGGGTGGTATTATTGAGGCAATTAAACCTCACATGCCTATCATTAGTAAGATAATCAGCACAGGTATTAAGGTACTATTCTGGCCCTTATTCTTAGGTATGAAAGCATTGACTGCGGTGCTTAAGTTATTCACTGGTGGTAAAGGAGGAGATAAGAAAGATGATGGATCCAAACCAGAGGATAAGGTAAGTAAGTCTGACTCACCACCACCTAAGGGTAAGGAGACAGCATCGAAACAATTTAAAGCTACTTTGATTGCAGGTATGCCTGTAGGAGATAAATTATTACCTTCACAGATGGCAATCATAGGTATGAGTAAGCAGATGGGTAACACCTTCTCACCTAAGATTGAAGAGATGTATTCTAATCAATTAAAGAGTGAAGGTAATGGTAATCCTGTAGAGCCTGCACCTCAGATTAAAGATTCTAAGACTGAAAAGACTGAGACTAAGAGTGATGGATTTGATTTTGCTAAGGGTGGTCTATTTAAGTCTGGTGGATGGATATCTGGACCTCAATCAGGTTATCCTGTATCATTAGATGGTGGAAGAAGTACGTCATTCATAGGTCATGGCACAGAGTGGGTTGGATCTAAGATGGCATCAGGTGGTGCGTTTGTAGTACCATTTGATACTCCTGCAACTAGACAGAGACCTGGATTAACTAAGACACGCCTAGGAGAAGCAAAGAGACAAGGTTATGCATTACCACAGGCATATGACCAGAGACTACAACCATATGCATGGGGTGGTAAGTGGTTAAAGAATACCTTTAATGCATTACCTCAGGTTAAAGCAGCTAAATGGGTAGGTGGTAAGGCATCTAATCTTATAGGTGGAGTAAAAGATACTCTTACTCAGAAGGATGATGAGGGTAAACCATCAGGTATAGCAAGGTGGTTAGCAGGTGCTGCTGATACATTAACTGGTAATAAATTTGATTTAGATAAGCGTGGCTCCATGATGGATGGTGCTGCTCGTATAGGAGATAGATTAAAGGGTGATAGACTTGAAGAAGCACAACAACGAGAGAATACAGAGAAATTTAAACAACTACAAGAGGCATTAGATGGTCCTCAGGTAGTTGCTATGGAAGAGTCTGCACCACCTATTGAGAGTGGATCACAGAGTGACGTACCTTTCGTTATACCTAGTGACCATGAGTTAGATGCTGACAAATTCATAAAACCTAAGTATGGATTGTTGCCTGAATTTATGACAGATCCTGTGGAGTTTATGTAGATGTCGTTACCTGAAGTATTACAAGCCTTTCATAATAGTCTCACGGAGATTACCTATAATCCTGGGGAGGAAGTCTATGAAGACCCCAGAAAGTTTGAGCTAAAGAAATTAGAGATGGAGATGAGCAGTGGAGATAAACTGGACATCGGAAATCTAGTGGTAGATTTTGAGTACCATGAGTCTATTGAGTCATCCTTCCTAAGGTGTGACTTTAGTATATTTGATGCTGTAGACTTTAATAAGAATCTACTTGGTGGTGAGTATATTGATGTTGAGTTAGTTACCAGTGCTGCAATGAAGGAGGAGCCTCTTAAGTTTAAGATGCAGGTCTTTAAGATCGGTAGTATTATTAAGAGTGAGAGAGGACAGATGTATATTTTACACTGTGTATCCCCTGAGATGTATGTTGATGAGATGAATAAGGTATTCAAAGGATTTGGACCTGGTGATGGTGCTGTAGATGAGGATTGTATACCAAAATATATCTGTGAGACCTATCTTAAGGCAAAGGGTGGTGATAAGATAAAGGCAAAGAATTTTGAGAATCATTCTAAATATACATTCTTAGCATGTAGTTGGAAACCTAGTGATGCTATTCATTTCTTATCAGATAAGGTCAGTAGACTGACAGAGAGTAAGGGATCTAATAAGCAGTCTGGTTTCTTATTCTGGGAGAATAGGAATGGATTTAACTTTAGATCTATAGATGGTATATGTCAGGGACATGCACATAGAGAGAATGTATACACCTATACTTACGTCCAGAAATCACAGGAGGGTATGGGTACACTTGGTAGGTATGCTATAGAGAGTATTAAGTATCCTGATAAAGCAAACCATCTATCTAACATGAGGATGGGTACCTATAAGACTGCTGCTATTGGTATATCATTAGCAACTCAGAGGGATAGTTTCGTACCTGTATCTGGTAAGAAGGAGGATGCTGAGACTGATACTGTCACTGCTACTGGAGGTAGTGGACTATCACCAGCACCAGGTGGTACTGTAAATGAAGCAAGAGTATTAACATTCAATGGTATATTTGGAAAGGCAGATACCTTAGAGGAGATGCCACCATATAAGATACCTGACTTCTTTGATATTAAGAAGACACAACCTACTCGGATGAAGATAAGATGTCTACCTGGGTTAAAGAATCAAACTAGTACTGCTAACCCTAACAATGGCACAAATCCGAATATCGACACAATGGCAGTTGCACAATATGCAGCAGCGAGGTATAATTTACTTAAGTCAATTCAATTGATTTTAGAGGTACCAGGTAACTCTGCTCTAACTGCTGGTAATTTAATTAATATTATTATACCTGCATCAATAGAAGAGGGTGAGAATCTTAAGATGGACCAGAGGTTTAGTGGTAAATATGTTATCGCTGGATTAACTCACATATACAAACGAGAAGGTCTTACATCCAGGTTATACCTTGTCAGGGACTCAGTACCGAAGACAGTAGACTAATAAATAACTATACACTCTACAGAGATAAACATGACAACTATAGAGCAACACATACAGCATGATAAAGAGTTATTGGATGATCCTCTAACTAATCCTGCTGCTCGTCGTCACTTTAAAGAAGAGTTGCACGACCTTATAGAATATGCTGACCACCATAAAGCAGAGATAGAAGCTGGTGATCATCATGATCCAAACTGCTTAGAATTATTCTGCGATCAGAATCCAGACGAGCCTGAGTGCTTAGTCTATGATGATTGAAAAGGGTGATAAGATTGTACAGATGGTACTGTTAAGTCCACATGAGGCAGACCACTTATATAAAAAAGAAAACGGCACATTCTATTGGTGTCATCATCGAAAAGGTGGTGACACTTTTTCTATACCTGAGATACAGATGGAGATGTTTCCATCTCCACCACCTAAGAAGATAAAGGTGAATGAAGACGCACCACATCATAATGCATTAGAAAGGTATTATGGTAAGGGTTGGAAACCTGTACCACAGGAAGGACTTGAGGATCATTACTAATGAAAGGATATAGTAAAGAAGATATCAAAAGGATCTTAGGATCCTCTTGGCCTCAAATGCCTGAAGACCACGAGACTGGTAATCAGTTAAGAAGAAGAAAAGGTAATGAGATGAGAGCAGGGTTAAGACCTTATCCCACATACCCTGCAAAGAAAGTAGGACCAAACTTTGATGAGAATGGTAAATACATATATCCAGAGGGATCTGGATTTAATTGGATGGAGAAAATAGATCCTAATTCTCCTTGGAATTGCACAGGTGGTAAGGTATCATGAATTTTAATGATGTAGTAGGTCACTATAGGAATCAGAGACAAGCATACTCTAATCCAGCAGCGTGGCCTCAGATTGACATAAGAATAACAGAACCTCAGTATGGAGTACTAGAGGTAAAGTCTTGGTATAAGTATAAGGGAGAGAACAATCCATATAACATTATTCAATATCAGTGGGAGGTGATGGATGAAAACATCATCTATAGTAAAAATAGGAATCTTATTACTGGTGACCCTACTTGTAACTTCATCTGGCACTGGGATGGTGAATGGTGGAGTGGGAATACTGATGGAGAATGTATTCAGGGATCATCACGACTCATATCAAAGATAAGATTCAAAGATAATGATTATCGTGCTATAGATACTGGGTATGATGTAGAGACTGGAGCATTTCGTTGGGGTAAACCTGAGGAGGATGGAGAATTTCTCTTTGTTAGGCTTGATAAATAAAAGAAAACTATATTACAATGGCACAACGTACTGATTATCTCGGAAGAGATGGATATACATGGTGGGTAGGAGAGGTCGAGGACATCGAAGACCCCTCACAGATCGGACGTGTCAAGGTACGTATCCTTGGTTGGTACACTGGGATGAATGATGAACAGGCGTATCTAAAGGAGTTACCTACTACAATACTACCGTGGGCCACGGTGCTATTACCTTGTGACCAACCACAGACTAAGGCAACAGGTACCACAACAGAATTACAACCAGGAGCATGGGTATTAGGTTTCTTCCTAGATGGTGAAGAAGCACAGTTACCTTGTGTACTAGGAGCATTTAGAGGATTCCAACAGCAGAAGTCAGATGCATTCACTACCATTGCAGACGGTACTGTTGCAGAGAAGAAAAAGACTACTACTCCACAGCAGAAAGCACTGAATGATACTCCAGCTAGAGATGGTAACTCATATCCTAAGACAAGTCTTGCACCTGCTGATGAGAAAGCATCTAGACCAGAGGAAGCAAGAGGTGCTGGTGTTAATATTGCTGAAGCAACAGTTGATGGTAACCCAGTAACTAACCCTATTAAACCACCAACATTAGCACAAGGTATTGCTGATGGTGTTGCTGGTCCTGCTGGTGGTGGGTTTGAAAAAGATATGAAGAGGATGTTGACTGAGTTAGGTCAGATGGCAGCATCTATGTCTTCTGGACCTGGTGGGTTTGTGTCTGTCATTACAGGTAACCCAATGATGGGAGACAAGGTGAGAGAGCACCTTGGTAAGACAATGAACTTCCTATCCAGTGGTATATCTGGTATCCTTGCACCTTTGAAGGAGATGTTAGCGAAATTAATCGCTGAGGTTGTAGGGATGTTAGTGAAGATTATATCTCAGTTTGTACCAGTCGTAGTGGTGCAGATGTTAATGGCATTCCTAGAGCAGATCTTTGCTTTATTCTGTGCTAAGACACCTATGTGGTTAGGACTGGTGAAAGGGGCACTGAGTGACACGGCAAACTTTGCTAATAAGATGGCGAGCCTTGCTGTAAATAAGATAGCTACGTCTAAAATTGCTGGTAAGATTGACTCTGCTGTTAAAGGTTTAAGCAATCGTATCTTAGAGGGTATCACCTCTGCAATGAATCGTGTAAGAGACGTTGCTGGTGATGTGATGTCTGCTGTTAGTGCTGCTAAAGGTATGGCAGGAGCAGCTAAGTTGGGTGAGACTGTCAGTATGATCATGGAGTTTGACTTCACTTCATTGGATTGGGGTAGTCTTATTCAGATCCTTATGGCAATCTTGGGTGCATTATTCAAGAAGAGTTGTGGAAGGAAGATAAAGAGACCGAAGTCTAAGTCGTGGTTCCCTCTGTTAGGTACCACTGAGTGTGATGATATAGAAGATGCTGTTAGAGGCACACCATATGATAATGTAGATCTATTCTATCAAGGCACGAGTGTTGTTAACATGGCAACCTCTACAGATATGGGTAGTTACATCGATAAGATGTTTACTGGTATTGATCCTTACTTAATGCAGACATATAGTGCATTGAATGGCACAAGAATTATAGATGATGCAACTCCAGGTATAGAGAAGAGGATGAATACTGGACCTGGTGGTGCTAGTATATTTGAAGATAAATTTGGTAATAGACATAGTAATATCCCAAGTAATGATACTGCTATCATTGGTGGTGATAAGTGTCAGACTGTTAAAGGTAACTATGCTCTAACAGTAGAGGGTGATTTCTATCTTAAGGTCATGGGTAACATGCATCAAGAGGTAGAGGGATCATGGAATGGACACTATTCACAAGGACCACAGTCAGAGTCATCAGGATCCTCTAAGACACCTGATAGTACAACTACTGGTGGATCTATGCAGGATGTTGATACTAATGTAAATGCTGGAAGATTGTCAGCAGATGTACAACAACAGATACAGAACTCTGAGTTAGCACTGAAAAAAGATCTAGAGACTCTAAATGTAGGTGGTTTCTATCCAGTAGATAAGATACCTTATAGTAAGGGTGCTGATACATGGGGTAGGACACAACATGGTCCTCAATTAGCAGGTAGTTTATCAGATGATACAGAGCAGAAGTCTTCAGCAAGATTTGAAGGAGACCGTGATGTTTCTATCACTGGTGAATATAAATTCCAAGCAGCGAAGTTAAGTCTTGCTGCTATTGAGTCAATGCAGATCAACTCACAGAATACTAAGATAGAGGGTAATACTATTGAGTTGATGGCAGATGGAGAGATAATTCAACAGGCAAACTGGATCACTTCTTTCTTGAATGCAGGTAGATTTGAGTTTATTGCTCTATTCAACCCAATGTCTGCATCCTTGACAGGACAGTTTGCTATAGTTAAGGGATCTATTGTAGATATTACTGCTGACCTACCTTTCCCAGGTATGGCACCACCAACACAGATCAGGATATCTGTTGGTACTCAGATGCCTAGCAGTTTTGCTGACATCATGGTAGGATCTCAGAACGCATTCCATGCCACATTCATCGCAGCACCTACTGGTGTGATCGCTGAATTTGTCCCATCAGGTGCAATTATTAACCAATGTAACGCTGGTTTAGGAGCATACGTGGTCAACACTGGTTACCTAGCAGCAGGTTGTGCTATGGGACCAACACAAATCTTTGGCTTGCCAGTCTTGCTGAACTAGTGTATACTATGAGCAGTGACCCATCCAACATGGCAGAGATAACAGGAGACGCAGAAACATACCTAGAGCATATCTGGGTTAATGTGGCAAAGCGAGAAGTGAAGATCATGGATAATGAAGGTTATGATGAGATAGTGACGTGGGAGTTTAGTGAAGACGGAGTAGATGGGTTCACTGAAACACTTCAGCACTTCAAGAGACTAGTACCAGAGGACATGATTACTTACCTATGAATATTATTTCATTAACTCATGAAGAGTTTACCGAGAATGTAGATTTTGCTTTTAAACTAGCATCAAAAGGACATTCACTAAAAATCAAGACCAAAGACAATATTGTATTGTTAGTTACAGCAGTTGCGTCAGAGGTTAATGACCCAGAAAATCCTGAGATAAATATTCCAACACCTGAAGATTTTGTCCCAGATCCAGTTGGCACACAACAGTTTGTAACACAAGCCTTAGGTGAAATGACGCAAGGGTTCTAACATGAAAGGACGTATCACACGCAGTTATTGCTATCTCGATGGTAATGTAGTTGACATGTGGTACATTCAAGGCATACCTTTTACGTTTGAGGAATTACCTCAACCAATGCAAGAGGTAGAAGATGTTGAGCAAGAGGCAGCAGATACAACTGGATATTCGATGGAAGACATGATGAAATGGTCTAACTATCTAATAGCAGAGCAATGCCACCCACTACTGTTTACAGTAGAAGAATTTATTGAAAACTATGAAGAGGTTCCCGAGTGAAGATTTTTTTAGATACTGCTGATGTTACCAGTATTCTCGAACGTTTCGAGACTGGTTTGATTGACGGTGTGACAACTAACCCATCTCTTATTCGTAAGAGTGGTAGAGATCCAGAGGATGTCTATCGTGAGTTAGCAATGGCAGGTATACCTGACATTAGTATGGAAGTAGTGGAGGATATGATCGGTGAGGGTCAAAGACTCTCTGGTGAGTTTCCTCACGTGAGTACTATTAAGGTACCATGCACCCCAGAAGGACTGAAAGCATGTAAAGTATTATCAGACAATGGAGTTAGAGTAAATGTTACGCTTATATTCAATGCTGCTCAGGCTATCTTATCTGCAAAGGCAGGTGCTACGTACGTCAGTCCTTTTATTGGCAGGTTGGACGACAATAGCGTTGCTGGGTTGGAGGTTATCCGATCAATAAGTGAAGTGTTTAGAGTGCAGAATGTAAAGACACAGATACTTGCTGCATCTATTCGTGACGTATATAAAGTATCAAGAGCATTCTGGAATGGAGCACATGTTGTTACCATGCCACCTAAGATCTTTGATGGAATGTATAAGCACATTCTTACCGATAAAGGACTAGAGATATTTGATGCTGATTATCAAGCAACTGTTTCAAGAGTAAACAAATCAGCATACCAACCACCTAGTTCAATACGTGCCAGAGTTGGGAGTGATTTGGATTCATTCTAAATGGAAGGAGTAGAGTTAATAAGACAATATTATCCCATCCCTGATGTGACATGGGAGGATGTGATTGAGAAGATAGATGAGGATGTATTAGATGGTCAGTGGGGCTATTCTAATGAAAAACATGCTGATAAAATCCTTCCAGTCATAGTAGGTACTGGCCGATATGTGCCTGAGAGTATACTACCGATATGGGAAGCAGTTGTAGAGGATGTAGGTATGAATTGTATGCATACCTATATTGGTTTTTCCAAGTTTTCTGCAACGTTAGGCCGACATAATGATGATATGGATGTCTTCATTGTACAAGCAATAGGAGAAACATCATATAAGTTTGATTCTGGATTATGTCATACATTAAAACCAGGTGATGCTATATTCATACCAGCGTATGTATATCACCACCCTTTTAGTCATGGACCTAGAGTTTCGCTGAGTTTTTCAAATGACGGAAGAAATTGAATGGAGTATAGAATCGCTTCGTAAAGCAATAGTTGACAGTGCGTCAGACTATGATAGAATAGTGAAAAATATGAAGGAAAATGAGTCTGAGAACAGAGAAGAGGAGAGCACAGGTCAAGAGTAGATTTTATTACCTATTCTGGGGCATTGCTACATTTTCAGTTGTAGCAGGTCAAATATATGTTGGTAGTGGTTACCGAGGTTATGCTAAATCACTTAATAGACTATTTGATACCATTGAAGTCCAAGTAAATGCACCAAGATTTTATTGAACAATATCCTGATCTATTAAGCCAAGAAGCCTGTGATGGTATTATTGAGCGAATGGATCATATTATTGATCATAGTATATCACCATATAAGACGAAGAATAATACAGCAGACAGTAGAGTTGATGCTGCTTGTTTTGCTGAACATGACTACCCAGAAGCACATGATTTAGTTAATATTGCTGTGGGTAAAGCAATTGAACAATATGTTGAAAAGTATAGTATTATAGACTTTAATAAGCATCGTATTGTGATGCCTTATTCCTCTTGGACAGTTAAATTGCAGAGGACACCTCAAAATGGTGGGTATCATAAATGGCATGTTGAGAATAGTGGTCATTATAAGGATAACAATCGTATTCTTGCTTGGACACTATACTTAAGCACACATGAAGGAGAGGCAGAGACTGAGTTTTTGATGCAAGGTAAGAGGATATATCCTGTTGCTGGTACCGTAGCAATATGGCCAGCATGCTGGACACATGTCCATAGGGGTAATCCACCTTACATTAAAAACAAATATATTGCTACTGGATGGTTTGCAACTAATGGTCAGGACTAGGCATAAATTTTTATTAATGTATCAGGGAATACGGACCCAATTCTTATAAATAGTAACGAAGTTTAGGAGACCAAGATGCACTGAAAACTCTCTACATCATGAGTTAATCTTTCAAATTTCACGGAGTAACAATGCACAATATTAAATCGCAAAATCAGCTAGCTGAGTGGAAGCACTTAAAAACAGATTACTGTTTGACAACCCCTCAAGAAGAATTAATCGACGATTACTTCGCTTGTATAGTCAATAGCAACAGTAAAGCAGAAGAAAAAATATGTCAAGAACTGCTCTGTTAAATAAGTGTTTTACCTTTTTCACAGTCAATAGCATGCCATATTGTGCATATTACTCAAACCCCCAGTAAAGGGGGTTTTTTGTCGTATAAATAAAGTTGTAGCAAATTGTTAAATCGCAGTGGCAACTAAAAGAATATCCCAGTTAGAAACAATTTCCAATGCTCTAGTAACTGGTGAAGCTATTCTTCCTATTGTTATCTCTGATCCTCTAATACCTAATAGAAAAGCAAAAGTAAATCAACTTTTCCGTGGTCTTAGTGCAGGATCACAGGCAGCTCCAGGACTGGCTTTTGACCTGGACAGAGACACTGGAATATACCAGACTGCTATTGATGAGATAGGACTCTCATTTGGTAGTGCTGCCCTCTATAATAGTCGAAGAGAAAATACAGATGGATCAAGTACTCTATTAATTAGAGCAATTGATACTGCATCTGCATCTTCTAGTATAGAGATGACACCACAAGGTAGTGGTTTCTTCACAGTTAATGGATCCATAATTCAGACTGATGCACAGTTCTACTTACAAGGTGATCAAAACACTGGTAAGAGAGCACATTTTAATGTAGATACTATTTCTACACAGTCAGGCACACGTCGTTTTGATCTACCTAACGTTGGTACTAATACAAGTACAACTCTGGTTGCTAATGACACATTCCAGACTTTAACTAACAAGACTATCCTTATTAAGGACAGTGAGTTACAGATTACAGGATCTACCGCTACAGACAAGATTGCGAAGTTTGAGACTGACGCATGGGAATCACCAGGTGCACACACCTACAAGTTACCTGACTTTGGTGCAGCACAGACACAATCTACATTACTTGATGATATAACAAATCAGAATGTATTCAATAAGAATATGGTTAACCCCACATTCTCTAATACACCTTCTGATGATGAGAATAACCCAACACGTTATGTTATATTTGATTCATCTGGATTAACTAATAACAGAACTGTTACATTCCCTGACCTTAACATCAAGATAGTTGGTGAGGCATCTTCTCAGACATTAACCAATAAGGTTTATAAAGGAGCAATATTCTGTGATACTGATCCTGCTGATGGTGAAGGTAGAAAGATACAGTTTGATCTCTCTAATATAGAGGATAACCAGACTTATACATTCTCATTCCCTGATGATGATCCTACTGCACCTCTTAATACTTCAGGTGTAAACGTCCTAGTTAGTGAGTTAAAGACACAGTTCCTAAAGAATAAAACGTTAGAATTGTGTAAGCTAAATAATCCTAACAACGTCAACGGTATTATCAACTTTGATGCCAGTAACATTGACGAAAGCGTTACTATTCAATTCCCCAACGCTGATGCAACCCTACTATCTACTAATAACATTAGTGATGTTGCAATTAGTTTCGGTGGAGCACTCGCAGCACCTACTTTAGGTGGACAAATTAGACTACAACAACATTTCTTATCAGGTTGGTAAATTCAAATGACAGCAGGAAGACTAGCCGCTGATAAACCAGGGGCAACAACAAATACAGTTTTATACAAGTGTAATACTATTAGGAGTGGTAGCACTGTTCTAAACGTATGTAACCAAGGTAGTGGATCAGCATCTTACCGAGCTGCACTTCGTGACTATGATCAAGTGCTGCATTTAGATGGAACTAATACATCCACATATAAACTGGTGCAAGGTAATCCTATAACAGGATATAAACTGAAACTGAATCCAGGTTTCCAAGACGCTAATGCTATACCAGGAGCAACTATTCTGACTACTAATGGTGCTGAAGCAAAAATTCTTGATGTATTTAAACCAACTAATGACGTTGAATTATTCACTCAAGTAAAAGAAATTAGTTTAACCAACCTACAGGCAGACAGTCTTGCTGGTACCTTACAGGGTGGTGAAACATTAACTGGAGCAACATCTGGATTAACTGCAAAGTTTAGAGGACAACAAGGAACTTCCCAGTTATTCATTGAGTATACAGATATCGCTGCTAATGGCACACAGGTACAGATCTCACGTAACACTGGTCTTGCCGATGGTATGTATCTTACCATTGGATCAGACGCTAACATAGGTGGTGAGGTCTCAACTATTAATGCTAGTGGTATTAATACTACTACCAACCAATTAACTATTACCAGAAACCAACTTGGTACTACCTCTGCTATTATTAAAGCAGGTAGTAGAATCAATGCATGGTCAGAATCTGCAACAACTACAACTATTGATGAGGGTGCAACTTATGTTGCAGGTGATACTACTCTAACAGTTGCTGATTCTACTGGATTTGTATCTGGTGGTATTGTCAAGATTGATAATGAGTTACTAGAGATTACAACTGTTGCAGGTAATGACCTGACTGTACAACGTAACAGATTTGGTACTGCTGACGTTGACCATAATAATGGTGCTAACGTTACTCTATTAACAGATAATGGTGTATATCTCTTAAACTTCTGGACAGAAGGAGAATCATTTACTGGTGCAGCATCTAACGCTACTGCTACATTTGAATTCCCAGTTGATACTGCTGCTCAGATTGATACCAAGTATGTTGTATCCGAAACTGGTGTTTCAGCAACAGACCATATCTATGTCCAGTCACCACAGTATGATATAGGTAGGACTTACAAGTATGACCTAGTGGATGCTAGTTGCAACAACTATCCACTTAAATTCTCAGCAGATGATGCTGAAGGTACCAATGGGTCAGGTACTGAATATACTGCTGGAGTCAGTAAGGTTGGTACCGCAGGTACCGCAGGTGCATATACATCTATTGCAATTACTTCTGACACTCAGACAAACTTATTTGTCTATGCAGACGGCACACCTACAGGTGATACTCAAGGAATAGGTTTTAACACCTCTGTTAATGCTAACCCAGCATATGTTGAGGTATTCATCTATGATGTTGCTGGTGAACCAATAGTTGGTGGTGATACTTTCACCCTTAACGAAGTTACACAGACTGTTGAAAACTCTGGTGGTGTTACTGCTGGTCCTTATGGATTTGTGCAGCACTTTGATCATGATACCTGTCACCTTAAGGTTACTTTAGGTGTAGGATCTGAAGCATTTACTTCTGGAGATCAATTCTATGATACTCCTACGCTAAACAATGGTACCAGAGCAATGGCAACTGTTGTCAGTGGTAAAGGATTGACAGTTGATACTATTGGTGGTGCTGACGGATCAAGGACAGCAGGTACCTATACAAATATTTCACCCAATGCTACCACTGGTAGTGGTGATCTAACCACAACTAAAGTTACTATTGTGGTAGATGGATCGGGTGCAGCGGCTGTCACTCTACTTAATGGTGGATTTGGACATGCAGCAGGAAACACTCTAACTGTCAATGATGCTCAGTTAGGTGGTGGAGGTGCTGCTAACCTCACATTCAACGTAGCAACAATAGGTGCTGCTGATGGTATAGAGGCAGATACAGCAGAGATATACAATGGAGAAGATTACCTCTTCTATGATAATCCTATTGCTGGTAATACTTCAGAGAAGAATAGTTCAATCATAGTTGGTCCTGGTCAGAACCTACTTGTTTATTCCTCTTCAGCAGATCTTAGTTATGTGGTCAATGGATTTGAAACACAATCTGATGACTTCGAGGTGAAGAATATGACTAAAATAAGCTTCTAAGAAGCAAATAAATATATCAGTAGGATAATCCACCAATGGCATTAACCCGTCTTAAAAATATCATCACGTCGAGGACTGGTCGTATTATATACGTCAACCCCGACGACTTTGATGCATCGGATGCATATGATAACCGAGGTAACTCTGCATTGCGTCCCTTTAAGACGTTGCAACGTGCATTCCTAGAGGTAGCAAGATTTTCATATAGAGTTGGTCTTTCAAACGACGAATTTGACGCATTCAGTATATACCTCTATCCTTCTGAGTATGTAATTGATAATAGACCTGGTATCACAGACTATAACCAGATCCAACCATTTAATGAGAATAGTAACTTTGACCTCACCTCAGCATCTAACGAACTTCATAAATTCAATTCAACTCGTGGTGGCGTTATCGTACCCAGGGGTTGTTCAGTTGTGGGATCCGACCTCAGAAGAACTAAGATTGTACCTAAGTATGTACCGTATCCAACAGTACAAGGATCATTAGGTATCACTGCTGCTAACGAACCAGTCCCATCAGGTATATTCAAACTAACTGGTGGATGCTATTTCTGGCAACAGTCATTCTTTGACGGTGACAACACTGGTGTATACTATCGTGATGACCTATCACAGATAGCACCAAACTTCTCACACCATAAACTCACATGTTTTGAGTTTGCTAATGTAGAAGATCTAGAATTATACTATCAAAAGATATCAAAAGGATACGCTGTTATTCCTGACACCTCTGGTATACCTGCACAAGACCAGATGCAAGCAAGGGTTGAGGAAAACAGAATTGTTGGTCCAATTTCTGATGAATTCGCTGTATCACAGATAATAAGAAATGGACAAACCGCCACAGCATTCACAGTGGATGAACTCGGTAACCCGAAGAATCATGGGTTCTCCGTGGGTGTCGCTGTTAATATATCTGGTGTTACTGGTCCTACTGACCAAGACGCTCTCCTCTATAATGGTAGTTTCTTGGTAACCAGTGCACAAGGTAACCAATTTACTTACCAGATGTCCGCAGAGCCATCAGGTAACGCACTAGGTAACAACGTACTAGTCAAGGTCGAGATTGATACAGTTGACTCTGCATCACCATATGTCTTCAACTGCTCGTTAAGATCAGTTTGGGGTATCAATGGTATGCATGCTGACGGTAGTCAAGCAACAGGTTTCAAGTCAATGGTTGTTGCCCAGTTTACTGGCATATCCCTTCAGAAAGATGACAGAGCATTCGTCTTATACAACCAAACTACTGGAGCATATGAACCCCAAGCTGCGGGATCTGGTGCTCACATTAATGGACTTGCGAAATACCGAAAAGGATGGAGACATAGACACATCAAAGCATCAAACGACGCTTTCATCCAAGTCGTCTCTGTGTTCGCAGTCGGATTCGGAGATCATTTCTTCTCTGACAGTGGAGGAGACCTCTCGATTACCAACTCGAACTCAAACTTTGGTAACACTTCTCTCCGATCTAAAGGCTTTAAAGCAGCAGCGTTTACGAAGGATAAAGCAGGGCAGATAACACATGTAATACCACCTAAGTCTTTGAGTGATGTTGAAGAGATTTCTATTAACTGGGTAACAGTTGATATCACTAAGACGAAGAGTGTTGCAGATCCAACAAAACTATTTCTCTACGGTTATACAGTAGAGACAGGCCGACCACCAAGTAAGGTGCAAGGATATACTATAGGTGCTAGAAGGGATGATGTTAATACCCCAGATAGACTATACGTTCTCCTTATCGCTTCTGGTGCGTCTGAACCTACTACACACTATGCAGACATCAACCCTAGTGGTACCACTGTTACAGGTACAAGGGCTGGTGATGATGATTCACCGATCAAGTGGGACAGCACAAATAGCCAGTGGTATATACAGGTAGATGGAGCACAGAATACCATCTATACTACACTACAAGCAAACAGTCTCTATCAGAACTTAGGATTCACACCTACCACATTCATTAGAAGGGTACCCGATGCTAGAAACTTGGTTGATAGGATATACAGGTATCGCTATGTACTTGATAAGGACGCATTTCCCGTACCTAGAGTTCCCATTACAGGTTTTGTTCTCCAACCACGAAGTAGTGAAACCAATAGTCCAGCATACAGTAAAACATATTACATATATGCTGTAGAGACTCAAACAGTATTTGAAAGAGGTGTGACTGACGGTGTATATTATCTGACGCTATTAAATGCTTCAGTAGCACCATCAACATCTAACTTTAATGATTTTGCATTCTCACAGGCAACAGTTGATCTCTATCCTGCATTTGACAGAGACAACCCAATAGCAGACCCAGCAGCATCTGTATCAATAGCAAGTAACGAGACTCTTGGGTCAGTTACTACTACTGACGGTGCATCTCCTACTCCTAATGAGGATACACAAAGATCTATCACTAAGGAAACATCTCAGTACTTCCTATTAGAATCTGAGAATAACTTAGGATATAATACTACTTCAAACGTATTGAATGGTATCTCAGTTACAGCACGACTAGGTGATGCAGAGGATCGTAAGATTGCTCTTAAACTGAATGCTGATAACTCGGTGCAGTCACAACTTATAGAGTTGAGACGATACTCAATTCTGAGAGCATCAGGTCACACGTTTGAGTATCTTGGATTTGGTCCAGGTAACTACTCAACTGCATTCCCATCTACACAGGTAGAAGTACTAACGCCAGCAGCAGTCAGACTATCACAGTCACTGAAAGAAGCAGCAGGTGTTGCATACTACTCTGGTGTTAACAGTGATGGTGAGTTATTCGTTGGTAACCAGGTTATCAACCCAGTTACAGGTCAGATCACTAACGAAGATATTGCTCAACTTAACGTGTTGGGTGAAGAAGGTACCACTATTGAAACCTTCTCAGAGATTGTGCTTACCGATAAACTAACGGTTATTGGTGGTGCATCTAACCAATTAGAATCAGTATTCTCTGGTCCTGTTACCTTCCAGAAGAAGATAACATCACAGGATACCTTACAGACACTAAACTTTACTTTATCTAACGATGATGGTACTGTTTTAAGGAATACATTCTTAGCAGAGGATGATGGTACAGGGGTTCCTGTTACTACTGCTGGTGCTGCATATAATAGTGGTGATTTAGCATATAATGTTGATTGGACTCCAGGTACATTCTTAGGATGGATATATGACTCAGGTACTTGGTATAAGTTTGGTCTAAGTGATACTGCACCGATAACCTCAGGTAGGTTCTCTGGTGTTACACATTATGGTATTGGTGAGGCACCTGATGCCTTGAATAGAATGAGAATTACAGGTAACGTAACAGTTACAGGTGATATTGATGTATCAGGTAAATACGGTTGTGCAGATAAGTATACTCTCGCAACTGGTGTTAATAATGGTAATAATGGAGTTATGTATTCAGGAGATGGTACGACGAATACCTTCGCTATATCTCCAGGACACACAGCATATTCTGTAATAGTATTCTTGAATGGTGTTTGCCAGAGACCAGGAACTGACTACACAGTGTCATCTAACGCAGTTGACTTCTCAGTAGGTACAGTACCTCAGACAGGTGACAATATTCAAATTCGTGAATTGGTTATCTAAATAGTATTAGTAGGGGATACACATGTCCACCAAAATAATTGGTAATCAGATTGATGCCACAACTCGTGCCATAATTGAGGCATTGCAGGTAACAGAGCAAATCAATCTACCCAACCGAAACCAGACTCAAATTACTGCCTTAGGCACACCTGCCTATGGTACTCTCGTGTACAATAGTACCGAGGACATGGCACAGATCTATAAACAAGATGCTGCTCAAGGTGTTCCAGGTTGGACGGACGTAGGTGGAGGTGGTCCTTCAGTTGGTGAGAATAGTATAATCAGGACTAATGGTAATCAGATAGCAGAGAATTTAACTATAGGTCCAGTTGCTAACGGTGGTGTAGAATTTACTAACGGTTTTAGTGCAGGTCCAATAACTATTGCAAACGGATATACAGTAACGATTGAGAATGGAGCATCATGGAACATCATCGGTGGTGATGACCAGATGTCAATCGAAGTTGCTGACGTTATGACCATAGATGCCAAGATAACTGGGTCATTACATTTTGCAGAAACTAAGGAAGCAATAACATATTATAATACTACTGGAAACGTAACTCATAACTGGAATAACAATAATACTATTTGGATAACAAAAGAAGGTGGTGGTAATTTTACACTTAACCTAACCAATGTACCTACTGGTGAAGGTTTAGGACTAGGATTTACTGTAGTAATAGAAGACCAAGGTGGTACTGGGGTACCAACCACATTCCAGATAGATGGTGTTACTCACGATATACAGTGGGCAGGAGCATCAGCACCAGGGCATAGTAATAAGTATTGTGTAGTATCATTCGCAATCATAGACAAGTCACCAAATCCAGGTACTAACCCACCACAGAGTATGATAGTACTCGGGTCGGGTGGTAACTATGATAAGTAGGAGGTGAGCAGTGGGTACTAAGTTTGGAATGTCAGGTAGATCAAATCCTCTTACTGCTGGAGTCGGTGGTATGGGATCTGGTGCTGGTGGCGGTGGAGGAGGAGGCGGTGGATCCACCGTTGGACAAACATCGAGTAACCCTGCCAGTAGTGCAGTACAGATAAGAGATTCAGGACAGAGTGCAGCAGGTCAATATTGGATTAGTTTACCTAGTGTAGGTACCCAACAGATATATTGTGAACCATCTAGTAGTTTTGCTGGTGGTGGTTGGATGCTTGCATGGAAGTGTACACGAGGTAGTAGATTCCCATTTGATTCTAACTATTGGACATCTACTAATACATATCGTGAGACAGATATGTCTAGGAGTGATTCAGATGCTAAGTATCACACCTATAACTATTACTCATGTTCAGATGTATTAGCAATATTCCCTGACCTTAATAATGGAGGACAGGCATCAGGATATGGTGGTGGTTGGAGTTGGTATCAACCAAATATTAATATGACAATGAGATCAAGACTACAGTCACAGTATCAGATCAGTGGTAACCCACGTGGTCAGAATATGTGGCAAGGATCTGGATTCTCATCACAAGGTGGTCACCAGTGGTATGGTTTCTACTATACATTTGGTGGACATTCTACCAATACTAGGTGGGGATTTGGTTGGAATAATGAGGGTGGTCCTGGTTCTAATGATGTTATATCAGGTATAGGATTACAACGTAGTGGTACTTCAGCAGGTGACCATATATACTGTTGTCAGAACTATACTGGTGTAAATAGGACTATACGTGCGGAGATTTGGGTAAGATGACTTACGAGAATTATGTCACATTCGCTAAACAGTGGGAGACTAACTCATCAGGTGCTCACCTAAATGCTTATGCCAAATTAATTGGTGATGAGATAGCAAAGGTAAAGTCTGGCCAACAGACTATTACTGAATTTGCTACTGCTGTTGATGAATTGCCAGATGGTACGTATGGCACTGGCACTGATACTAATCCTAAGGGAGAAGCATCAGCATTAAATTATATTAGGGATAGAATTATACACTACTATCCTGATTAATATTATAAATACTTTGGAGGTCTAAAGAATAACATGGCACAGTTAAATCTGGGAGCTATTAAAGATTTGGGAGGAGTTGGTGGTTTCACCTTCGCTTCAGGAGGTATCACAGCTAACGGTAGTTTGACTGTAACTGATATTGATATTAGTGGTACCATTGCTGGATCTTCAGGATACGTACTTCCAAACCCTTCAGGTAATACAGATAGCTATATCTCTAATAATGGATCTGCTCTAACATGGGGTAGTATTTCAGTTGCATCAGGAGTCAGATCTATGCAGGTCTGGACATCTAATGGAACTTGGAATAAACCATCTGGTGTTGGTACTATAATGGTAACAGTAACAGGTGCAGGTGGTGGAGGTTCAGGATATAGTGAAGGTGGTGGTTCAGGAGGAACCGCTCAAAGACAGATTGATGTCACCAATGTTTCGTCAGTTTCAGTCACAGTAGGTAATCCAGGCGGTGGAACAAATTATAGTGGATGTGGTGGTGGAGGTAATTCTTCGTCATTCGGATCCTATTGTTCAGCATCGGGAGGATATGGTGCCAACTGTCGTCAGGGACGTGCAGGTGGTATCGGAGGTAACGGTTCAGGTGGATCGTTAAATGTTTATGGCGGTGGTGGTGAAGGTCACGGATCACACTACATGTATGGTTCTCACTCATGTGGTTCTTCTTACTGGGGTGGTAGTCAACCATCAAGTCACCAGCAGAACAACTACGCACACAGACACCAGTCACATTGTGCATGGGGAGCAGGTGGAAACGGATGCCAGTTCTATGGTCGAGGTGCTAGAGGACGTGAAGGTGTAGTCGTAGTCCATGAGTTCTACGGATAAATAAAACAGGATTAATTGACCTATGTCAAAACTTAAAGTATCTGCTATTAAAGATTTAACTGGGAACAATGGATTCATGCTCGCTGGTGGTACAATCACTGCGACCACGACTCTATCGGTCTCAGATATTACTATTAATGGCACCATTACAGGAGGATCCACTTACATTGTCCCTGCTCAAGGGGGTAATGAAGGTAAAGCACTGAGATCTACTGGTAGTGGATTTGCTTGGTCATCAGTCTCTGCTGGATCTGGAATAAAATCCATGCAAGTCTGGACATCAAATGGTACTTGGAATAAACCTGCACAGGTTGGATCTATCATTGTCACCGTTGTAGGTGGTGGTGGAGGAGGATCTGGTTATAATGAATCAGGTGGATCTGGAGGTATGTCAGAGAGAGTTATAGATGTCTCTAACGTATCGTCTGTATCAGTTACAATAGGTAACCCAGGAGGTGGTACTAGTTACTCAGGGTGTGGTGGAAATGGAAACTCATCATCATTCGGTAGTTATTGCAGTGCTTCTGGAGGATATGGTGCCAACTGTCGCCAAGGAAGGGCAGGTGGTATTGGAGGAAATGGTTCAGGTGGTAACCTAAACGTCTACGGAGGTGGTGGTGCTGGTCATGGATCATATTGGGCATGGGGATGTCACCAAGGTGGTACATCATTCATGGGTGGTTCACAACCATCAAGTCACCAGCAGTGTGATTATGCACACAGACACCAGTCTCATGCTGCTTGGGGTGCTGGCGGTAACGGTGCTAGACACGGTTGTCGTGGTGCCAGAGGTCGTGAAGGTGTTGTCGTTGTTCAGGAGTTCTACGGATGAGCGTTCTTAAAGTATCGGGTTGCACAGATATATCTGGTCTTGGAGGATTTACTCTCTCTAGTGGATCAATTACCTGCAATGGAACCTTACGAGTTACAAATATAAACATTAACGGTAGTATATCGGGATCATCCCCATATAATATACCGTCATTTTCTGGTCAGTCTGGTAAATTCTTAAGCACCAACGGAACCAACCTTATCTGGTCTAGTGAAATACAATCAGGTGGAGGTGGTGCTGGTTTCAGATCTATGCAAGTCTGGACATCTAACGGCACATGGAACAAACCTAACGGTGTTGGATCCATTCAGGTACAAGTAGTAGGTGCTGGTGGCGGGGGATCAGGGTATGGTGAGTCAGGAGGAGCAGGAGGTTTCTCTCAGCGAGTCCTTGATGTAAGTAATATATCGTCTGTATCAGTTACTGTAGGTAATCCAGGTGGTGGTACAAACTACTCAGGATGTGGTGGTGGAGGAAACTCATCATCATTTGGTAACTATTGCTCTGCTGGAGGTGGATACGGTGCAAACTGTAGACAGGGTAGAGCAGGTGGAATAGGTGGTAATGGTTCAGGTGGTCAACTTAATGTATACGGTGGTGGCGGTAATGGATATGGAGACTGGTCAACGTATGCTTCCCACTCAGGTGGTAGATCATACTTTGGTGGATCTCAACCAGCATCTCACCAGCAAAATGATTATGCACATAGACACCAATCTCACTGTGCGTGGGGTGCTGGTGGAAATGGATCTCAGTTCTTCTCAAGAGGAGCAAGAGGTCGTGAAGGTGTGGTCGTAGTTTTTGAGTACTACGGTTAACTTATAAATAACACAGGAGTTAAATTACTATCATGGCTAAATGGGCTATTGTTGACAAATTTTCAGGTGCTCTTACTGATATTGTCGATGTCGCAGACAAATTTGAAATATATGAAGGTGCCGATGCTAACCACAAGTGGGTAGAGGTGCCAGATGATACTACCTATGAACATTCTATGATTAATGGGGTAGTAGTTCATCGTGGTGATAATGAAGATCTAAGAGACGACGCAACTGTTGAAAGAATTATTGCTTACGGTAACGTAGGTGAGCAGTTGGACATGCAGTATAGAGATGCCATTAATGGCACTACTGAGTGGAAGGATCACATTGCTGCTGTTAAGGCAGGTACAACTAAACCATCTACTATTGCAGCATTTGTACAAGATGAGAAGAAAGTACAACTAGAGGGACGCAACTCATGGGATCCCTGGGTTGACAACTGGACACCACCATAGTATTATACTAAGAGCAATACTTCGTTATGAAAATTGTAATTGTTGGAGGTGGCAGTGCTGGATGGATGACTGCTGCCACGTTGGTAAAGGCATATCCAGAATGGGACATAACTCTCTACGAAGACGAGAGAACACCGACTGTGGGGGTAGGGGAATCTACCACGCAGTTTTTTGCTAAGTGGATACATTTCCTCGATGTTAAAGATGAGGAGTGGATGCCAGCGTGTGATGCAACATATAAAATTAGTGTAAGATTCTGTGATTTCCATAAGAAAGGGGATGATCCTTGGCAGTATCCATTTGCATTGCCAAGAGAGGTAGGTCTACCCGATCAGTGGTGGTATAATGCAGACAAGTATGGATGGAAATATGGACAGTTTGCTAGAGATTTCTTCATAGCAGCAGAATGTGCTGAACAGAATAAACTGCCAGTAAATAGACCAGAGTTTGATTTAAAGGTACACTCAGGGTATCAGATGGATGCTGTTAAATTTGCAGCATGGTTAAGAGATGACTACTGTAAACCTAGAGGTGTCAAGCATAAGATTGAGAGAGTTGATCCAGATAATTTACCAGAAGCAGATTTATATTTCGATTGCACAGGGTTTGCATGTCTATTAGATAAGAGTGAGTGGTTAGATTACAGTGACTTCTTACCTAATAACCACGCCTGGGTGACTAGGATAGGGTATCAGGATATGGAGAACCAGATGGTACCATATACCAACTGTACTGCATTAGATAATGGTTGGGTGTGGAATGTCCCATTGATTCATAGAATGGGTACAGGTTATGTGTTCTCTGATAAATTTACTACACCAGAGAAAGCACGAGATGAGTTTAGAAAATACTTAGAAGAGAATGTAGAGTCAGATGTGGGAGCATATACTGATAAGATGTTCCGTCTGTTAAAGTATAAGTGTGGAAGGAAGAAGGAACCATGGAATGGTAAGGTAATATCTATTGGTCTATCCTCTGGTTTTATTGAACCAGTTGAGTCTAATGGTTTACTATCAGTCCATCAGATGCTATTATTATTCCTTAGAGTGATGAAGGATAGGACTGTTATCACTCAGTTTATGAGAGATACATTTAATAATAGATCTAACAATGCATTTGATGGTTTCACATCATTTGTAGCATTACATTATGCTATGACACAACGTGATGATACTGACTATTGGAAGCATGTAGGTACTATTAGATATCCTTATGAGCAATTAACATCTACTGTCCAAGAAACATATCTAGCAGAGTCTGCTAACTTTAGTAACTGGACATGGGATGAGCAAGCAATGTGGTGTGTAATGGCAGGTCATGGATGGAATCCATTTAATAAGGTTATACATTCAGAGATTGATTACTTTGGAGGACTAGATGGTGATGAACCACCTAAACCACCTGCTTGGCAAGGACTAGATAGTTTACCAAGTCCGTATCAATATTATAAGGAGAATCTATATGCAAATTGAATCCATTGTTATAGTTGGTGGTGGTACTAGTGGATGGATGACTGCTGCATTACTATCAAAAGAGCATCCAGATATGGAGATAGCATTGATAGAATCAGAGAAGGTACCTACCATAGGTGTGGGTGAGTCTACTATCTCACAGTTTAATAGATTCACAAAGAGATTAGAGTTAAAGGATGAGGACTGGATGCCTTATTGTAATGCCACTTACAAAACATCTATTGCCTTTAAAAATTTTCGGGAAGGAAAAGGAGAGAGGTTTCAATATCCATTTGGTAGGTTTGATAGTGATTCAAATATTGATTTCCATGATGATATAAGGAGATTCTTTGAGTTACAGGCAGCGTATGGTGAGGAGTATTATCCACCAGAGCAGTTTGCTAGATTTAATAATAAGAATACATACACAGCAGACTATGGAAGGATACCTGAAGGTGATATACCTGGATCAAACTGGGATTTTGCAGATGATACTGCATATCATTTTAGTGCTGAATTATTTGGCAATTACTTAAGAGATAATATTGCTGTACCTAATGGGGTACATCATCTTAAGGGTGATGTATTAAATGTTATTAAGAAACCTGATGGTAGTATAGATCAGATATGTACCACTCAAGGTGCTACTATTGGTGCTGATATATTCATTGACTGCACAGGTTTTAGATCACTACTATTAGAGCAACACATGGGTAGTGAGTTTGTATCGTATGCACCAATGTTGTTTAATGATAGAGCATTAACAACACACATACCATACATTGATAAAGAGAAACAGATGGTACCTTATACTGACTGTGTTGCTATGGATAATGGATGGTCATATCATATACCACTATGGAATAGTATAGGGTCAGGTTATGTTTACTCTAGTAAGTATTGTAATGAATGTGAGGCAGAGTTAGAATATCGTGCTCTATTAGCAGAAACATATAGTCCTGAAATTGCCGAAGAATGCCAGTTGATGCCTATAAAAATAAAGCATGGTAAACATAAGCAAGCATGGGTTAAGAATGTTATTGGTATTGGTTTAGCATTTGGATTCTTAGAACCATTAGAGTCTACTGGTTTAATGACTACACATGCTAATATATTAGTATTGTCTGAGTTATTCTCACAACGTAAGGGATTAGCAACTAAGTTTGATAGAGATACATATAATTTTGCTGCTGATAAAATCATAGAGTCTATGAAAAACTTCATAGCAATGCACTATGCTCTATCATCACGACAAGATACACCATACTGGGTAGACTGTACTGAGACTATTGAATTTGATATCCCCTTGTGTTCTAATCCAAAATCGACTATAATGTCATTAAACGATTACATTACATTCATTGACCAATTAGAGCAAGATATGTATAATACAGAGGTGATAGGTGCTGGTGTATGTTACATTGCTGCTGGTATGAATATACAACCTATTAGTCCACATCTATTCAAGGAGAAATCATCCCCTGATAGAGATGCATTAATTAAAGAGATGCATGGAATGTATCAACAAGAAAGAGAATCTATGGAGAAATGGATACAAACTCAACCAACACATTACCAATACTTGAGGGATAATATACATGTGGTTTAAGAAGAAAAAACCTTGGGTAAGATGGTACTCAGTAGATAGAGGAGTAGCAGAATTATCACCATGGTTCCCTGCTAAACAACTCAAGAGACCTTGGAGAATGAATGCTCTTAAGGAGCAAGGTGGAAGGAATAGAGAAGAGAAGAAATGTCCTGCACTTAAAGCAGCAAGAATGTGGGATAGATTAACTCATGAGATGCATGGTGAACGCATGGATACTCCAGAGGGATTCACTCATGCTGTTACATGTCCTGCTATGAGTACTATTATGGACAGTGGATATATTCTGCCATGTCCTGCTGATGTATTAATACAGACTCATGGTGATGGACATAATTTTGAGTGGAGATCACAGACACTATTCAGTAGTATTGATGCTTTCATTAAAGCACATCCACCAGAGCAAACTACAGGAGTACGTGAGACATTCCAGAGTAAATCATTAGAATGGACTATTAAATTAGAGTTACCTTGGAGGGTGCAAGCACATCCTGATGTAGTATTCTTACAGATGCCTATTGCATATCATAAGGAGGATAGATTTAGTGTACCAACAGGTATAGTAGATCCAAAGTATTCTTATGAGATCAACTTACAATTATTCTGGCATAAAATAGAGAAGGGTGAGTATTTACTGGAGGCAGGTACACCATTATGTCAATGGATACCAATGCATAGAGATTTTGTTAGTATGCAAGGGTGGGATGTAGTTATTGAGACAGCAAATGAAGAAGACCAAAATAATAATGAGATAATGGATTATCAACGCAAGAAACAATTTCTTGAGTCATCTACATTAAATGAGAGAATTGATAACCATGCTACTGTGTTAGCAATGAATAAGAATAAGGAGAGATTTGAATGATGTGGTATGTTATAGGGTGGACAATAGTCACACTGTGGTTACTATCAAAGTTTGGCGTATTTAAAAAATGAATTGGAATCCATTTAAAAAGAAAAAACCTTGGGTTAGATTTTATTCTACACATCCTGGTGTTGCAGAATTATATCCTTGGATACCTGCTAGTAAGGTAGAGAGGAAGTGGAGAAGGGATGCTCTCAAGCAAGAGGGTAATAGGACTACTAAGTGCCCTGCCACTAAACTGAGGAGGTTATGGGAGCACCAGAGTGCTTTATTAAATGGTAGAGAGGATGGGTTAGATGGCATGTGGAATCATGCTGTTACATGTCCTGCATTAACTCAGTTAATGGATACAGGATGGGTACTGCAATGTCCAGCAGATATTCTCATACATATGGATGGTGAGGGTGATACCTTTGAATGGATATCACAATTACAATTTGATGTAGGAGGTCCAACATATGTTAAAGGACATATAGAGGAGCAGACCAGAGGTATGAGGGAATTGGTAACACCTGGTAGACCTGTAATGAAACAGACTATCAAACTGGAGTTACCTTGGAGAGTTATGGCACATCCTGACTTAATCTTCATACAAATACCATTACCATACTATGATGAGGATAGATATAGTATACCTATGGGTATAGTGGATCCTCAAATTACATTTGAGGTGAATATACAATTATTCTGGCATGCACTTGATAATGGTGAGTATATGATTAAAGCAGGTACTCCATTTTGTCAGTGGATCCCCATGAGTAGACAACTGTTGCAACGTGGGGCATATGATGTTATAATTGAGGATGCTAACCAACATGACCTTGATAATAATAAGATCATGGACTACAATAGGTACAATAAGTTTACTGAGACTACTACCTTGAAAGATAGGATAGAATATCAGGCACAGGTACTTAAACTAAATAAAAACAACGAGAGGTTTAATTAAATGGCAGAGGAAGTAGTAGAGGTAGATCTGTCCAAAGAGGCAGGCGTACCTACTGAAGAAGAAAAGCAAGAGATTCCTGAAATCGAAGGTCTTATATCCTTTGACCAGTTAGTAATGAATTTCTTACAACAACATGCTACTGCTAAGGAGGAGTATATTAAACTCCAAGAAGCATTAGATAATATGCACTACACTAGTACTATCACTAAGATATCACTACAGGAGTTGCAGACTAAAAAGGATCTTCTTAATAAACTAGCAGGTGCAGTTGAAGCACTAGCATTATATAAGAAGCATGTAGATCCTAATTGTACTGATAGAGATTTCGTATTCAACGATGAAGAGGAGTGATTTATTTCCTACACCATTATGGGAGGAAGAGGATTGTGGAGTAGATCTACAATCCCTTGTAGACTTCTGTTATCATGTCAAGAAGGAAGATCCCGAAGGCAGGAGAGCATCAAATGGTGGTGGTGGGTGGCAATCAAGTGACTTTAGATGTCCATTTCTTTTAACCACACCACTTAAGGAATTACATGATAGAATAATCCAACAGGCATATATGTCTATGGATGATTGGGGATTTAGTTCTTATTCCCTGCACATGTCTAACATGTGGATTAATATTAATAAGAAAAAGAATTTTAACTATACTCACACACATCCAGGTTCATTATTGTCTGGAGTTTTTTATGCTAAGGTACCAGAGTGTTGCTGTGGTGATCTTAGAATAATAAAAGATTTGCATGAGCAGAATCTTAAGGAAGCAGGTATGGTTAATCAAAACTTAGAGAGGTGGGAGAACCCTGCTAACAGTGATGAGCATTTCGTCACTCCTAAAGAAGATAAGTTAGCAATATTTCCAGCATGGTTAGCACATAGTGTTGACCCTAGTAGTAGTGATGATGATAGAATATCATTATCATTTAATATATACGCATTTTCTGATTTCTTACGTGATGACCAAGTTTATCCAACGAGACAATTTACTAACACCCGCTTATCTGTCTAGATTACAGCAGATGGTATCAGGGATGAATGGATTCCCTTGGTATTTTATATCAACTGATGTTAGTTATCCACCAGGTGATAATTTTATATTTGGTGATGTAGCATTAATGGATTGCCCTGATGAGGAGGCAACGATAGGATTTACTCATGTATTATTAGATCAGAATGGACAGGAGAGTCCTTGGTTACATCATTTTAATGCACTGGTAGATCATGTATTAGATCAGTTTCCATTCCCTGTTAAGATGTTGAGGGTGAGACTATCATTACTTGTTAATAATGGTAAGGATCATCATAATGCAGCACATACTGACCATGAGGATCCACATACTACTGGGTTATTCTATTTTGAAGATGCTACAGGTAACACACATTTATTTGAACAGTTTGATGATCCTAACTATGGTACTGTTGATGAGAGATGGTTAAAAGGTAAAAATATGATGCTTAATCATGAATATACTGTTAATCGTTTAATTAAACCAGAAGCAAACAAATTAGTATTATTTCCAGGAAATCAATACCATGCTTCATCTACACCAACAGGTAAATGTAAATACCGTGTGACATGTAATTTTAACGTGGTACCTCTTAACGATAAACATGACATATTTGACCCCACTACTTACGAAGATATCGGCAACGAAGCAGTGGTTCATTGATGATACACCTCAACACTTTGAAGGTGTAGTTGAGGATCCACATCAATTTGCCACATGGGATGAGTTAGAACAATGTATGAACTCACCAGAATTATTTGATATTAAGTTAATCAGTAAGGATGATGGTGACTTCATAAATTTACCAATGTATGAGAGATGTTGGTCTAGACCTACACCTAGCATATATGATATAATGGGAGCATTCGGTGATGGTCACACATGTATAATAGATAATTTTGATCTATTTAATCAGCAGAAGCAAGATATATTATCACAGGTTGAGAAATATTTTACAGGTAAATGTGCACTACATTTATATGCAGGATTAGAGGAGCATAGATCATTTAATATACATGAGGATCCTGCTAGTAATTTTATTATACAAATAGAAGGAGAGACACCTTGGAAGGTATATAATAATAGATGTAGTAATATAATAAATGATACTGAGCATAATATATCTCAGTACCCTGAGTTAGATGTTGCTGTTGATGTAGTATTAAAACCAGGTGATATATTATACATACCAGCACGGTCATATCATCAAGCACAACCAACTGGTAAGAGACTATCATGTAGTATACCAATGCAGCACATGATACCACACTTAAAAACTATTGACAGAGAGTATGTCCCTATCCCCCGTACATCTAAAACCTCAAATACATAGAGCACATTACGATTTTGACTTTGATAGTATGAGAAGTCAAATAGATGAGCGTGTAGATGCTGCTGCATCTTTAATGAGAGAAGATACATTAGAGAGAGATGGTGGTATAACAACTGTTGTACATTGTCTTGAGGATCCACCACATAACTGGAAGATGTTTGACGAATTCAAACTTTGGTTGTATGATAGGATTGATGAAGTATGGGAGGACTATCAACTCCAACCCATGATGAGACAGATAAGTGAGTCATGGATTAATAAACATCCACCAGGTGCATGGACATCAGAGCATCATCATCAATGCATACAGGTTGCAGTAGCAGTCTATCTAAATGTACCAGAGAATAGTGGTAGGTTCTTGGTTAAAGATCCAACAGAGGTCTATAAGAGACAAGAACCATTAGACTATCATTATTATGAGAGAGGTGGAGAATGGGAACCAATAGAGATAACATCAGGTGATATATTATTCTTTCCAGGATGGATGTATCATAAGACTGAAGTTAATAAGTCTAAGGAAGATAGATATGTCATGTCATTAAATATCAGAGGGGCACACCAATATCATGATTAAAGTATTTGATACTAAATTAATATCCCCTGAAATGTTTTGGGAGGTAGTATATCTACCATACAAATTCACAAGGACAGATGATATAAATCCAGAGGGTAACCCATCAGATGCACAGGCAACAATGTACTGGACACACCAGTTATATAATTTCTGCCCTGTTGAGGATCCAGACTATCATATGAATGCAGGACTAGAGGCAAGTAATAATAAAATATATCTTGATGTATTAAATTACTTGGAAGCAATTATTCCAGATTTGCCACCTCGTGCCAACATGTATGCATCATATGTTAATAGTCTCAAGTTTGGTGATATGCCTGGTATTCATGTTGATGCACCATATTTTGTAGAGGATAACTTAACAGTATTAGTATATCTAAATGCTGAGTGGATGCCCAACTGGGGAGGAGAAACTATATTTTATGATGATAAATTAGATGCAAAGAAAATTGTATCACTTAAACCAGGACGTGTAGTTATGTTTGATGGTAGAATACCACACACAGGAAGAGCACCTAATCGTATAACACCTTACAATCGTTATATCCTTGCTTACAAGTATATGACACCAGAGACTAGACAGAAATTATTTGTAGACCATGAGATGAACGGTATGCCACCAGTCATGGATCATGGCATCGTAGGTTTTGATCCCAAGACAGTTGCCACATTGGACTTGACATGAGTGATAGACTGGATATACTAATAAATAGTTCTGCACAAGACCATTTGGGGGAAGGGTCTACTATGTTTCTATCTACTGCCATCCTTGATCACGATCAAAAGGAATTACTTAAGAAAGCACTATTCTTTTATCAGAAGGATGCTTGTGAACATTATGGTGATGTATCACAAGAAGATAAAGGACTAATTGAATCAATTATTGATACACTGCACATGAAACATACATGAATGAACCACAGATACTCGCTTTATTCTCACAACCAGTTTATATTAATATGGAGAAACTGCCTCAATCAGTAATTGATGCAGTTGCTAACACTGAGCATGAAGAACTTGACCATGATGCATTATATTCGCAGAATGGATTGATGTCTAGGGATAGACAATGGTTGTCAACACAACCAGAGACTAGAGATTTAGTAGAGAAACATCTGGATCATTATGTGTATGAAACACTAGGAATAGCACGAGAGAGGTGTCAATTAATACATCAATCATCGTGGTGTAATCTGCACACGCCTGGTCATTGTGGTGCTGGTCATTGTCATACAAATAGTATGTTTAGTGGAGTATTATATACTCAAATACCAGAGAATAGTGGTACAATAAGATTTCATATACCTAATATGTTTCCAACATATGTGACACAAACTGTGTTACCAGATATAAGAGATCCTAACATCTACAATATGAGAGAAGTAGAGATCCAACCTCAAGAAGGTATGATATTATGTTTTCCATCACACCTTAATCATACTATTGGTGTACATGAGGGTGTTGGTAAACGCTTCTCAATGGCATTTAATTATTTCATGAAAGGTGCATTTGGTTATGATGATAACGCATTAACTCTATGACCATTCCTATATTCTTAGCGGAGGCAATTCCATTGGAGATACGCAACATTCTCAAGTCATTTGAACCTGGTATGAAGGTGAGACTTAAGACTGGTGAAGAGGGTATTGTTAATTTTATTGGTGACCAATATATTACTGTATCCATGAATAGGAGAGAAGATCCTAATAGTATGCATGGATATAAAGAGACAAATGTATTAGTATATCCCCATGAGTGGGAGGATATGTGGATAGAGGACGAGCATTTTTATAATCATAAGAATTATAAGGGATATATTAGAGACCATCCTGGCAACGAAGACTTACCAACTGACATTACTGGAATGAACAATGAGAACCCAAAATAAAGAAAATTATTACTATTTCTTCTGGATAGTAGCAATGGTAGCATTTATAGTACCTCAGGTATTTACTGCATTAGCATATCATAAATTAGCAAACATACTTACTAGACCAGTTGAAGTAGAGATAGTAAGACCATCACATTTGAAGGTGGGATTATGAGTGATGAATTTCATTTAGATATTGATAAAGCATTAGAGAATGCCAAGAAGACAGACCTTAATGGATTCACTAAGGATGAGTATCCTGATGGGTTGGAGTCAGTTAAACGAGCAGTATCTAATTGTGTTGACCTATGTGGATTAGATAAGAAGTTAATGGGTAATATTGAGAGTGGTGAGTGGACATATTATGAGACACAGAATAGTGTGGGTAGACAGTCTAAAAAAATTGTGATAGAATATGATGTAACACACAAAAAATAATTGAAAGACACAATATTATTTGGTGATTGTAGAGAGACACTACCACAATTTACCACTAAGGCACGAATGTGCGTTACATCACCACCATACTACGGATTAAGAGACTATGGTGGAGAAGATAGTCAAATAGGTATGGAGCAGAGTCCAGAGGACTATGTTGAAGAGTTAGTTAAAACATTTAGATTGGTACGTGATGTATTAACTGATGATGGTACATTGTGGTTAAATATTGGTGATTCATATTATAATTATCGTAGTGATGGTAATTATCCTCAACAGACAGTATCTAAGACTAGACAAGATCTACCTATGAGTACACCTGTTAGAGGTAATAAGTTAGAAGGATTAAAATCAAAAGATTTAATAGGTATACCTTGGATGCTTGCATTTGCACTAAGGGCAGATGGTTGGTACTTACGTCAGGATATTATATGGCATAAACCTAACCCAATGCCTGAGAGTGTGAGAGATAGATGCACTAAAGCACATGAGTATATCTTTTTATTATCTAAGAGTAAACAATATTATTATAACAATGAAGCAATCAAAGAACCAGCAAAAGATTGGGGGACAAGAGACCGCAGCAATGGTAAGTACCATAATCCTGGCACTGGTCTATCACCTCATAGTGGTCTTACCAAATCCTACGATAAGAGGAATAAGCGGTCTGTTTGGACAGTAAATAAGAAACCATACAAGGGTGCACATTTTGCAACATATCCTAGAGAGTTGATTGAACCATGTATATTAGCAGGTAGTGAGAGAGGTGATATAATATTAGATCCATTCATGGGTAGTGGTACAACTGCTATGACTGCAAAGGAGTTAGGACGTGACTATATTGGTTGTGAATTGCATGAGGACTATGGTAGACTAATACAACAGAGATTAGGATTATATTATAGTCTTAGTCAAGGAGGGACAGCAGACACAGATGATAGTGATTAAATTATGGAGGATATGGAAGTATGCACTGGGTAGTTTCTCAGATGAAAAAACTGAACCCTATGACAACTACGTCATTATCATACGCAGTTTTATATTCATTTCTTATCTCATTACTAATTGTTTTATTGTTAGTGGAGTGATCAGGCATTGGGACAGTAACAAAACTGACACCTGTCAGTTGCCCCTCGTTGCCAGTGTGTTATAATAGTACTATAGAATTAAATGACCTATGAAACTCAGAGAAAAATCATTAGATGAGTGCATTTCTATCATTGACAGAGAATTACCAGCAATGATTAATGAGTGCATCAAGCACTTCATTACTGCACCATATTGTGAGCATAGTACATGGGAGCAATTAGTTGGTGATAGTGAGAATGATAGTAACCAACAAACACAGGCAGCAACTAAGATCATTCAAAACTCAATTAATAACTGCATCACACATATTATTAAGGATTTACCAATTACTAAGGAAGGTATTGGTAAAGGTATGGATTACAAATATGTTGGCAATGGTCAAGAGATACCATTAGAAGTTAAATGCTCAGGTGGTAAGGATGGAGCAACAGCATGTATTGGTAACCTTAAAGTATTAGATAGTAAATGTGAGGTCACATTAGTATTCAGATATTCTATTGAGAAGGATAGAGTAACAGAGTGGCAAACAGTCACCATTGATGGTAGTGCAAGGAAGTGGACAGAGTATAATGACCAGTCAGGTTCCTCTAACTTCAGTGCATTAAAATGTAAGTCAGACATTGACTTTAATGACATAAAGGTGTATAGTGGAGATATTAAACCTAATAAAACTTGGGTTAAATTTATTAAAGAAGCAGTATGCTAGAGGTTAATAAAACATATCATGTTAATTGTATTGCAGGTATGCAACAATTAGATGATGAGTGTGTTGATCTGGTGGTGACATCACCACCTTATGATGACTTGCGTACTTATAATGATACATCTAAATGGGATATGAATGTATTCTATGGTGTAGCAGCACAATTAGAGAGAGTATTAAAACCTGGTGGTGTCATCATGTGGAATGTGAATGATGCTACTATTAAAGGATCAGAGTCTGGATCATCATTTCGACAGGCATTACATTTTAAGGATGTATGTGGTCTAAGGTTACATGATACTATGATATATGAGAAGACTGGTACTGCATTTGCTAGTGGTGTTAAGTCTGTAAGATATACTCAACAGTTTGAGTATTGTTTTATATTATCTAAGGGTAAACCAAAGACAGTTAATTTATTATGTGATAAAAAGAATAAGTGGGCAGGTCACCAGTCATGGGGTAATGCACAGACTAGAAAGAAGGATGGATCAATAAATGATCCTGGTAAGAAGAGTAAAGAGATTAAAGAGTGGGGTGTAAGGACTAACATCTGGAGAATAAAGAATAGTGGAGGATTTGGACAGTCAAGTAAGAGTGCATACAAACATCCTGCCACAATGCCAGAGGAATTAGCACGAGGTCATATACATACATGGAGTAACGAGGGTGATCTAATACTAGATCCTTTCATGGGTAGTGGCACTTCTGCCCAAATTTGCCACGAAATGCTCAGAAATTATATTGGGTTTGAGATAGATGACACATATTATAAGATGTGTGTTGATAGAGTTAAACCTTATCAAGACAATTTACTCACGAGGTTAAATGCTGAGACAGAAGGTATGGGTCAAACCAATAAGTGACCAGAGTAAACTTACATGGGTACAATATCTTAATTCAAAGCATATTGTAAGATTAGAGCATAAAAGAATAGATAAACTATTCTGCTCATCACTAGACAATCCAGACTTCTGGTTTTGGATTAACACTGAAAACGATACAAATTGGGAGTACAAGTACATTGACTAGCACAACACCACATCCATTAAGTGATAACCTAGAGGATGCAATTACAAATGAGACTTATGGTTTATTTCCTACACCAGTCTCAAAGTATACTGTTCCTAACCATGATGAATTAAAACAAAAAATATTATCATGGATGGGTGCAAGTAATATCTTAGATCGATCAGGTCGTGAGAGTATCACACATAATATTGTACAAATTGGAGAAAGTAATAAATTATTGCTCGATTTGCCAGAGGTTGCTAGTACATTTAAGCAGGCAATTCATCAACATAATGATAACTCAATGCACTATAAATGTGACTTGGCAGTTAATGAATCATACCTAGAATTAGCAAATGAAGGTGCAATTTATGCACCACATGAAGTATCAAATTGTATCTATCATTCTATCTACTTAATTAACTATGATGATGAGAAGCATAGTTATTATAAATTTAGGAAAAGTGTTGCCTCTAATCATTATCCAATAATGCAAATCAATTCTTCTCAATTAACACCATATAATATGACTGAAGCAACATTTAAAATGAGTGAAGGTGATATTATAACATTTCCTGCTAATCTTACATTTGGATTTGATACAAATGGTAGCAACGAGAGAATAACACTTAGTGCCAATATTGTGCCAGCATAACTATGACTAACATAAACATCCAAGAGGTAGAACATCCTGCCAAATTACATCAAGAAGATGTAAACAACTGTATAAGCAGTTTAAAAGATATAATTCACGATTATGTGGAGAAAGAGTTACTAACTCCAGGTGAATTTGTATCATCAATTAAGACAGCATTAAGTGAGAAAGTATCATTTAGTGACCATAAATTGACACTATTAAAAGATACTGAAATGTTGTTATCTAAGGGAGGTTTATAACAATGAAGGAGGCAGATGAAGCAGCAGCAGCATTAAGAAAGTTGCAAGAATTAACTGATAAGTATTCAAATACTGAGTTAGATGCTGATGAATTAAGAGCATCAATTAGTGAGAGAATAAATGCAACAAATGACCTTAAAGATATAATAAAAAAAGCAACTGAAGCAAAGAAAAAGAGAGATAGTTATCATCAATGGAGAGCAAGTGATTAGATGGAAAGATATAAAGTTATTGATGACTATTTCCCACAGTGGATGATAGATAGTGTCAGTAATTATCTGAAAACATATCCTGTTACATACGATAACACCCCTAATGATACATTTGATAAGGCAAGATTTCTAGGAAATACTTTACTTATGCAAGACAGATGGAATGTTATGGGTTATGAAAGATATTGGTTTATTGATTACTTTAATATGTGTATTCAGCACGATATATTAAAAGAATTAAACATAAGTCATTGTGCTAGATGTTTATTAAATGGACAATTTCCTAACTGTGGTATGAATGGATTAAATCACGATGATAGTGATACTGATGATTATCAATCAGTAATATACATGGCACATGGTAATTCAGGTGATACAGTAATACTTAATGAAGATAATACAGAGAATAGAATATCATTTAAGGAAGGAAGGATAGTAACATTTAATAGTCGTATTATTCATAGAGGTGAATCACCGATTGAAGGTTATAGAATATCACTTGGATTTGTATATCCATTATTTGATCCTGATAATTGTAAACATTACTAATGCAAATAGATCTCAATCTGAAGCAATTAAAATATTTAAGAGGTGTATTATCGGTTGCTAAGATGTATGAACCGTATGAGAAGAGGGGTGACGCAAATTTGTGTCCAAAAGGTAGTCTTTGGAATGAAGATCAAGAGGATTTGTTTATACAAGTAGAAGCAGCAATACAAAGACAGTCACCAAACTGTCCACCTTGGTCACCATACGGTCAGTTTTCGACTATAATAAAAGAGTCAAAGAAATTAAACCTTAAAATGACTGGACAATTAACAAAGGAAGATTTCGATCTAATCGCTCAAGTCTTCAGCAGTGCAGCATCACTCGATATAGACTCAAGACTTGTCGAGGATGGTGACACCACTCACGATCACTTCTCATCTGTATGGGATAAAGTAATCGATAGAGGTAATTAAATGTTTACTATCAACGGTAAAGATTACACTCACAAAGAATTAAACAAGATCTGGGATTTCTTCTCAGAAGATCAGTGGGATCTAATTATTACATCATTACATAACATCAAAGAAAATGATGATGAATCACCTTATAATGAAGGTATTCAACCCACTATAGAAACTATTCAACAATTATGGAGGTCTGCTTACTAATGTCAACATTACATCATGAAAGTATTTTAGAAACACTATTTGAAGAAGTATGTGAAGAATATCCACAATTTGATGAAGAGCAATGTGAAACTATTGCTTATGCAAGATTTGAGGAGTTATGTCAATGAATAAGTATGAAATAACATGGGATGAGCAATACCAACTCATCAAATTATATGATCTCTTAAGAGATACAAATATGATCGAAGATTTGGCACCTGAGATAACAACATTCTTTGAAAAGTTAATGGATTAAGTATTATGCAAATGGACAATTACATTACTCGTTATGCTAACGAGAAGGGATATAGCACTCGTGAGTGTTATAAACCCATCAGGATTACAGAAGTTCCTGACCAATTTAAGCATAAATATTCATCGTATGATGAATATATTGATGCACTTGCTGATTACATTAACGGATACTAATTATGGCACTAAGTAAACAAGTAGAAGACTCACTTAGAGCGAGTCAAGAATATTTAAGGGACGCATTATCATTTAGTGCAAGGACTGAAAAACCTTATGTATCAAAACATATTGCAGATATGTTGGCACAAATTGATAATTTATGTGATATTGTCCCACTATTAGATAAAGTAGAATCTGCATATCGTTTAGATGAGTTACAAGAATAATGCTACAAATTATTAATTCACAACGTGATAATGATGAGTTAAAGTATTACGAAGATGTGTATACATCTGAGGATAATATAACAATAGATGGTAAGCAATTACCATCTTTTACTATTGTTGAGAATACATATTATACTGGTGAAACTAATAACAATTATCGTGTAAATGCACGAATTGGTTGTGCATTAGGCAATGCAGAAGGTATGAAAAGATTTGTATCAGTAACAGATAAAGTATTAAATCCAATGATATTTAAGGGGAATAATCTCTGGACATATGAGAAGATTAACGCATTTAATACTGTTGCTGAGTGTAAAGAATACATAGAGGATTACATCAATGAAGATGTAACAAAGACTATCTTCAGTAAGCAAAGAGAATTGTGTGACAGTCAATAAAGTTGCACATACTATGCCCATTCTTGCCCTTTTATGCTTATAATGAGTATGCGAAACAATTCAAGGTTTATCTAGACCGACTTAGAAGCGGTCACATGACGATAAATTAAAATTACATACCTTGAATGTTTCGCTCACCCATTGTTTAAAACATCACCTATGCCAGTTGCAAAAAAGACCACTGTTGCCACACCACGCAAGAGAAGGACTCGTAAAGCACCTGTAAAAACAACACCTATCAAAAAAGAGGTTAAAGTAGTGACAGTTAAAACACCAGTGAGACCAACCACTTTGCTCAAATCTTCTGATTATATCAATGATATTAAAATCAGATTTGACATTCACAATTATGAGGTAAATGCACTCATAAATGATATTAAATGGTCTTATAATCAAGTGAGAGACTACGTTGTATCTGTTTACAACAGAGAATTTGCAACTAAGTAGACCACTCGACAAACTGTCCACAAACACCCCACAAGGGGTGTTTTTTCATGTATTATAATAATAGTTACAACAATCCATTTGAAAGTTACACTTAGACCGCATCAATCTGAAGCATTAAATGTTATGAATCAGAATAATGTAGGTCAAATAATAGTGCCTACTGGTGGTGGAAAAACATACATTATGATACAAGATTTAATCAAGAATCTTGATAACAATGTCACTGTGATTGTAGCACCTCGTATACTATTAGCACAGCAATTATGTGATGATTTTATTACATCAATCGATAAAGATTTGAATGTATTTCATGCACATAGTGGTAGGACTTCATTTAAAAGTTCTACTAAACCTGATGAAATTGCAGAGTTTGTTAACAACAATTCATCTGTAATCATCTTCACAACTTATCATTCTCTATCAAAGATTGTAGATAGTGGTATTAACATTGATAACATATATTATGATGAAGCACACAATGGCACTGCGAAATCTTTCTTTATAAGTGTTAGTGCATGTAGTCAAATTGCATCACGTTGTTATTACTTTACTGCTACACCTAAAATATCATATAAGCATGATAGAGGCATGAATAATGTTAACATTTGGGGTGAAATCTTACTTGATGTAGATGCACGAGAATTGATAAAGTGTGGATCTATTATACCACCAACAATCAAATCTTTCCCTGTTGATTTACATTATTCAAAATATAATGCACATGCTCATCATTCATTAACTGTTGAATCTTTCATTAAAAGTATTAACAACTATGATGGTGCTAAAGTGTTAATTAGTGTCCCATCTTCAAAAATACTTAATAAGATGATTGGACACACTAAATTACTATCACAACTCAAAGATTTGGGTTATGATGTATTACATATTACAAGCAAATTCGGTGCCTATGTTAACCAAACTAAAGTCAATCGCACGACGTTCTTTAACACTCTCAAAGAGTGGGGATGTGAAACAGCGAGGAAATTTGTTGTATTTCATTACTCAATTTTATCAGAAGGTATTAACATTAGTGGATTATCTCATACGTTATTGCTCAGAAATCTTAATGTCGTGGAGATGTCGCAAACTATCGGTAGAGTTATTAGGTTACATAAAGAGGATCAATCTAACATTTTGCAAGGTATTATTCCTGCTGGGGTTGTTAGTTTGTATCGCAAATCCTCTGGTAATTGTGTTATTCCTACTCACAAGAATTACGGCACAAAGACTATTAATAGAATACAAAGAATAGTAAATGATATATTTACAGAAGGACACCACACCACCGCATATTGCTAGTGACAGTCCGCAAAGTGTCCACTATTTGCGGACAAGGTGCGGAAATCGGTTATAATAAGTATATCGGAGGGAAAACCACCGATTTTCAACCCTAATCCCATTTTTCAAACATGCGTAAAATTGAATCTGAAATGAATGCAGCAGTAACAAATCGTTACAACTTTTCAAAAGCAAACACACAAGTTTCAATAAATGACCGCATCGCTGAAGTTAGACTTCATGGCAATCTAATTGCTAGAGTGGGTGACAATTTCGTCCAAATCCTCGATGGAGGTTGGCAGTCAGTCACAACGAAATCTAGATTAAATGCTCTGTTAAATGCCGTCACACCTGATGGAGGAGTATTTCAAAAGGATTTCACATGGTATTATAACTCAAGCAAGGTCGGCACAGTCCCATTTTTCTCAGGCATGGAAGCAGTTTAACCACTGCTACCACTGCCTTTTTTACTGGCATTCACTTTAATTAGACGTGGTAAACACGTTAGCATAAGTGTTATGTAAGTCCAGTATTTTGTCCCTTTGCTTATCACAAAATGTCTCAAACTGTTGCACTTAATTTCCTAGTTGAAGCACTATCTAGAGCAGAAACAGGTAATGAATTAATAGCACTAATTGACACATACCTTGAAAATCAAGGTTGATTAAATAACAATGAGGGGTGGAATTCCCCTCTAATTACTTACATTTAGTCATGCTAAATCATCTCTCAGACTTATTAGAATCATGGTGTAAATCACAGCAATTAGAGTTTATTAGTGCTGACGATTTACTCTATACAAATTATAATGAGTTGACACAATCTCAGATCGATTGGTTAAACAATTACATCACAATCTGGGATGCTACGCAGGAATTTGAAGTTGATATTAATACCAATAAATTAGAAACTTTCATCCCTACATTCCACGACTAAATGACATCAATTCCAAAGAAATTAGCATTACAACTTGATGCTTACGATGGAGGATTACTTCCCCCTGATTTACAAATAGAGATGGCACAGTTCTTAATAGATTGTGACCTCTATAATGAGTTGACTCAGTATCAACAATTATGTGATTATTACATCGCTGAAGGTTTATGTTATGAGGTGGCAGTATGACTAATAAAGTGTTACTTACTTCACAAATTGAAGAGATCATTGAATCATATGTTGAGATAGTTGTTGATAGATTTGACACTCAAGAGTTAATAGATTATGTTACTGAAGACCTAACAAATAGGTATTCTAAAATGACAACTAACGAGTTAAAAGAGTGGATTTATGAGCATGAAGATGAATATCTTTATGATGAATTAGTAGAAAATGTTAACATTGAAGATGTTAACCAACAATACCAAGATTTCCTGGAAATCAAATCAAATAGGGAGGTTAATTAGCATGAAAAGTTATTTAATAGAGTGTGCGGAGATTAACTACTTCACCATCGAAGTTGATGCGGAAGATGAGAATCAAGCAAGGGAATTAGCACACGAAAATATAAACAATTTCGATGTAATTGATGAGTGGGTATCAGAATGGGATATAAATGAGGTAAGAGAATTAGATGAAGATGGGTGTGCTAAGTAACAATGAAAGTTATAATTACACCCGATTCAGTAACACTAACTAACTACAAATCATCTCAGGAGACTAACAACGTGACCAAGTTAAATCCTCGTCCAGTTTATCATCAAACAGCAAATCCTAATGCTACTAATAGTGAATTAGATGCTAAGATAGTTGTTAACAATAACAACAAATTGCCTAGATTAAATGATAATGAGTGGGACGCAATTCTCTCTCTAGTTGATGATAGATTAGAAAGGCAATATAACCTACAATTTGCAACAATTAGAGAGAAATTAAAAGCATATAGGAATGAAGATGAAATTGTCAATCGCCTGTGTGCCACTAATATTTCTGACTACTCACGCATCCCTAATCGCTATTAGGTTGCTATAATTAGTATAACAAACAAATTACTTTACATTTTATGCCTGATTTCATTGATTATGTTTACTCTTTCTACGGTTGCCCAGTTGATAATTTATATCCTATGATTAAAGATGGTTTATTATTAACTAAAGAAGACATAATCAAGGCAGTTAAAGTATATCAAGATCGCCTATTATTGGCATCTATTGTTAAATCATCTCATTATACTTGGGGTGATGGTGATAGTTTAGACAGAGAAAGAGTAAGAGATATATTAATAGAAACTCAAGGATATGTCCTTGCTTAATAACATTTAATTGCCCTTATTCACTCAACTAATTAACAATGACCACTTTTCAATCTGTATTCCCTAAAGGTAACATTAACAAAGAAATCTTAGAAGAAGATTTATTTAAAATCGCTTCTAATCATGACGGAATTCTTGATATGATCTGCCACGGATTTGTTGCTAAAATGTCAACAACTGAAGTCAAATCTTATCAGGAAATGTTAAACAACAATTTCCCTAATCAGTTAGACAAAGTAACAACAACTGATGACGGAATTAAATCACTAAATTTCAGATAGGAGGACTAATTACTATGTTTAAATCTAACTTTTTTGGACGAATCTTCTGGGTAGATGATAACTATGATTTCAAATCTTGCCCACTATGTGTTGATAATACAGGTGATTTTGATGCTGAAGATTATGTTTCAGAGTGGACAGATTGGGAGGGAGTTAGTTATAACGAATTATTCAACATTCATCATGCGTGTATACTTAACAAAGCAAATCATGGTGGCAGTTTAGCACTTAATGACTTCGCAATTCATCCCGATTAATGACAACAACTATCCCCAAATCCTACCTTAATTCTTATCAATTAAGCAAAATACTTACTACAGTAAGTGTTACTAACCCACCTACACCCCAAAGTGTATACAATCCCCCAAGATCACGCAAATTAAATATACTTAGCGATTAAACACTTATTAACACTTAACAAACCTAATTTCCCTAATTAAATGACAACAACTCGAAGAATTAACGATCTCATTAGTATAGTAAACGATGAGCAAGATGTAGAGGAAAGAGTATATAAACTTGCTGAATATGTCAAAAATGATTATATTCAAAGATGGAATAATCGTGAGTATAATGTATCAGTTAAGAAGGGAAGAAAGTATTACAAAGTTATTACTGACAATTCAGTACATTGCTTTGTAGATGTAAAGAATGGTGATGTATTTAAACCTGCTAGTTGGAATAAACCTGCTGCAATCGTCCGTTATAACTTGTTAACTAATCCCCAACAATGCTATAACAATGTTGACTGTAACGGATCATACTTATACATTAGATAATAACATACTATGCCTTTCTTTGCCCACTATCTAACAACAATTATCCACAGATTAGAAGAGAGTTTTCCACACTTAGCGGACATACTTGTGGAAAATAGTGTATATTTTAAATGGTTAAATAAACGTTACTATGTGTTATATTCTTTGCCCTTATTTGACTCTAGTTAGTGTTATCTTAGAGCGTAACATAGCGAGATTTTTTTGTCAACAACTGTGAGGAAATATGTCAATCCTCGCTAATACATTGACACCACACATTTTTTGCTATATAATAACAATGTAAGCACTAATCTAATGGGACGCAGTTACAAACGTAATGACCTCTATTCATCAAATAGGGCGAAAAGTTTGAGAGAAAAGCGTAAACAATCGAAGACAAAGTATAGGAGGGAAAATGTTAACAATTCCACAGACTATGTGGAAAAGTATCAACAACCCCGCAACGATTACCCCCACCCCGCATAACACTTAATCCCTCTAATTACAATGACTAAAGTATCAACAATTCAGACAAATCCTCCTGTAGATGTAAAGATATGGGAGACACGTAGGAAATACTTTTGGGCGTATAATTACCCACTATGTAATAAGAATGGACCGTTTAAAAGCGAGAAGTTAGCATTACTGGACGCAACGCAATATTCAAGCGATTCTTAACACTAACTGTGTGGGTGCTATTTAACATTTAGCACCCCATATTACATGCACTAAATAACACAAACTGTATATGCACTAAATGATATATAACAGTTATTAACTTTTCGAGTTTGTGTAACCTACAAAAGTATAGGATCGAGTGAGAAATAAAAAAATTCCCAGTATAAAAAATTCCCCCATAGGATTTTTATGTCCATAGCAAATGAAAACGAGAGAGAAATTCGCAAGAGAGAGTTAGAGGAAGAATTCGCAGACCTCATCGGACTCCCTTGGTCTGGTAGAAGATATCCAGGTTGTTATGGAATTGTCCAGAAATATGCCCAGACACGTCTTGGAAGGTCTCTGAAGGACTTCTCAGGGTTATATACATCCTTCATGAATGAGGCGGTAGCAGAAGAGGATGGTATTTGGATAGCACGACCTGAATGGGGAGAGTTACTGGACATGTCTATCTTACAGAAGAGTGATCTCCTCTTGTTTAAGGTATACGACACAGAGATGGGAGACGAAGAGAAATTTAAACAGAGAGCACCCAATCACGGTGGGGTTTACTTAGGTGATGGATTCTTACTTCATCAGTTATGGCAGACTGAGAGTAGTATTATAGACATGCGTAGAGGGGTCTATAAGAGATACCAGACATGTTGTGTAGGTATAGTTAGGGAAAACACTACATAAGACAGACATAGTAATGCTTATGAAACGATTTACACTAACTATAGAGGAAGATGAATACGGAGATAATTATATACACATTCCTGAAGATGTTATGAGAGATTGTGGATGGATTATTGGCACTGTGTTAGAATATGAAGAAGAGACTGATGGGTCTGTTATATTACATAAGGTGGAAGAATGAGATACAATCAGATAATGTTGACTATATTAGTAGTATGCAATATAATTAACTTAATAAAAAATTAGCGTTTAAAAAAAATCGAAAAAAATGGCGAGTGAAACTCCAAAGTTTAATAGTGATGAAGAATTTATTGCTTGGGCATTTGAAAACATAAGCACTGCACTGAAGAATTTAACAGATAGAGTAGAGAAACTAGAAGTAGCGATACAAAAAATTCCTCCCCCAGGTGCTGAGATGATGAAATATAGACCTGAGGGAAGATCAGACTATCTTAATATGAAAGAGTTATTCGATGATATCTACTCTGCTAGTGGTCCTGTTGCTTATAAAGGACATAATATAAAACTCCTAGAAGAGAGACTAAATAAGTTAGAAGATCAACAAAGTAAATAGTGCCAGCCTATATTCAAGAAACAGGCAGGAGTTATCCTAATCCTATAAAAACTGGTGCCTTCACTCAAGGGTTTAAAAGACCTGCTAGTGGAGACTATGATTCCTCATCAGATTATCCTGGTGTGGGCACTGGGATGGATTACAATATAACTTTTGATGGTGGTGGACCAGGGAGTATGCCACTAGGGAAGGATAATGTACACTATATCGGTGATGAAGAATTAACTAATGTAAGTAATAATGGTAATGAGAGACAAGGTGTATACAGGTGGTATAGGGGAAGTAAAGACGATCACATGTATACTAGGGATCCTCAGATCCATAAAGTTAATCTAGGATGTGAGAATGAGAGTTGGGAAAGGGCAGCGAAGGGATATAATCCAGAACCAAGGAAAGGAAGTCCAGTATTCTATGTAATGTCTAGTCAGGTAGAGAATAGTGTGCCTCTTAAGGCATGGTATTCCTATTGGCCTGATGATACACAACTTTGTGTAGGGACTAATACACCTAATGTGACAGGTTGCGGTAGAGACAAATACTTAGAAGTGCAGACTTTAGGGTATGTCTTCACTACAGAAGCACATGCTAATGCATACTGCTCACCAGGAGAGACACCTAAACCCCTCTATGAGTATCTACACCCTGATCCTGATCATTTCTATACCACATATCCAGAGAAAGAAGTTAACCTACAGGGTATAGCAGAGGGTGCTCCAGTAGACCCTGCACGTAGTCACGGTAAAGAGTATGTGTATCAGGGTATACTATGCTATGCTTTCCAGACTCGTGCTCTGGATTCTCCTACTGATACCATTATAGATGTAGGTAAGATTGGTCCCACTGGACAGTGTGTTAATAAGTCTGGTTGGTATGACTATACTAATGACTCCCAATTAGATTATGATGAAGATGGTGGTGGATGGTCTGAGTTCATGTATCGTCAACAGAGGGACTCTAGTGGTGCTAGTACTGAAGGTCCACCTAATATTAATGGTTGGGGATGGCCTGATAATGTAGACGTATTAGATAACGAAGCACTATTCGAGTGGAGTTACGGTCTGAGTGGTGCTGTAAAGGGTGCCATACCTCGCTATTTGGGATTCGAGGATATGTATGACTCCCAGTTTGTATTTTACCTTTATGATACTAGTAACCCTTGGAATGGTCCTATATTCTCTACTCAGTATATCCTGAGTAATGCTCAGTGTTGTCCTAACACTACCGACCCTGAAGGATGCCCTCATTGTGCTCCTGTATGGTCGTATCATTCACACTTCTATGAGATTAATGCAGATGTGTGGAATACTACTAAGACTAAACTATCAATACATGACCAGAGTAGTACAGGTGTAAATGAATCCTTCTGGACTATTGATACTGAGACACATATGATATTCTTCCGTTACCTCACTAGGACTGGTGACTTTAATAGCGGAGAGAATATCAATGGATGGGATATAGTTAATTGCTATTACTTCGGAGATGAGCTTAAGTGCGGAGTAATGGAGCTGACATGGGATAACAGTAGAGATAATAAGTGGTATGTTAACCCTGCTTGCGTAGCCTGGCGGTTAACTACCGTAGGTGCTGTGGAGATAACTACATCACTTGCGGAGAAAGGATCATGGGTTGCTATAGGTGCACCAACTAATACCGCAGTACCGTGGTCAAACTTTATGGAGACATGGGGTATATACTCTATAAAACCTGCTGATGACGCAACAGATCCCTATATTGGTGTATGGCAAGTACACACTGCGACAATTACTATACCTTCTAATGGAGACTACTCTCTAGCAATAGAGTCCGATAACTATGGATACGTTAAACTTACGGATTCAGGTGGCACTGTCCTTATAGACAGGCAGATTACTTACGCTAGTGGTATGGGTAGTGAAGTAATCCCCATGACACTCGCAGCAGGTAATTACACTCTAGAGACTAGGGTGCAGAATATAGACAGAGTAGTAGATCCTCCTATATTCACTTATCAAGAGCAATTCACTTCATCTGATGGTGGTACAGCAGAGATACTAGCAGGGTATGGTATTCCTAATAAGTCTGCATTCTGTGGTACGTATGAATTCCCTAAGAAGATATCCTACTGGAAAGTTGAGATCGATCCTAAGGCGTTGATACCGCACCGCAAGATGGATGAGGCAAAACTAGAAGCGGTAGTAGGAGATGATGGTACCATAGTTGATGTGGTTGTTATTAACGGTGGTATGGGGTACGTAGATCCCATCATCAAAGTAATGGATCCACGGGCGATGGATAGTTTCTCCTCTAATGATACCTCAGAGTTTATGGAAGATAAGCTCACAATGGATCCTGATTATAATAAGGCAATCGGAGATCCAATGAAGGAGGAAGGATATGAGTTATCAGAGCTACAAGCTACTGGTCGTAAGTGGGGTACACTTAACGGTATTATCAATGCTGATAAGGATAATGAGTTTATGACTCTTAAGACAGCAGAGGTTGAGATATCACTATTAGATGAGAGAGGTGTAATCAAGGCAGTAAGGGTTGTGGACGGTGGTGCAGGATACAATCAAGCGAATATGCCTATAGTGCATGTTGTGGATCCTGAGAAGATTAAGTATAAAGGTGAAGGTGGCACTGGTGCACAAGAGAGAGAAGCGATGCACGGAAAGATGGAAGATGCGTGGAATCATAAGTTTGAAAAAGAGGACGCAGTGTATTCTTCTGCAAGAGTAGAGCAACCACAGTATGAGGTAGCTACTATTGGTGAGAGTATGGATGCAGAGACTATGGGGTATGTAAAATCCTCTATGGGAATACAACCTCAACCTAATCACTTTGGTAACTCACCTAGTAACGTGTACGCTGAGGTGCCAGATAGTTACATTAGAGCAGCAAGTGATGGTATAGATGATGATGTAACTAAGGTATGCCTTAGCTTACCAGAGTCCTGTATTGACATTAATGCTAAAGGTATGATTTCTAATGGTGTGCCAGATGGTACGCAGTTTGAGGTTATGTCTGGTTTGGATAATACTAAAGATGGTGGTGGTATTATAGGGTTTGAGCAGAATGTAATGCCTTATGTGTACACTGGTGTAAAGTCTGTAGATACATTCGGTGAGAATATGTCTGGACTATACGGTGCAGTTGGCGGTGAGAGGTGTATAACAGTTGCACAACCTAAGCTCTATAATATTACTCGTTGGTTTGATATGCCGTGTGCATACCTCGCTGCTAATGAGGAGGGTGAGCAGAAAGCATTTGGATGGTTACCGTATAAGTATTGTGCTTCTGCACAGAAGGAAGCATCCTTCAGAGTATCAATGGAAATAGAAGGATATGTGGGCGGTAGTCAGGGACCAGCATTTATGGAATTCCTCAAGAAGATGCCAGTGCCTTTCCTACAGCAGAAGAGAGATATACCAGGTAACTCTGGAGAGAGGACATGGCCTTGTAAACGTAGTAGTATAGACGGTAGATGCTATAGGGATCCTCAGGATGCTGGTAACATGGTCTTTGTTCCTGTGGGGTTAGATGAAAACACTTACGACTACAATAGATCCAAGTATACAGAAGTGGAGCAATTGCAGATGTGGGCAGGTACTAATATCACTGCTTCATCAGCAGTGCAGACATGGTTAGGTCACCCTACGGCAGGAGATCCAGCAGGTACACCTCACTCTGTAGATTATACTGCTATCAGTGTAGCTACTTGCACTAATGGAGTACCACCTAATGAGTGTTGGGATACTTATGTGCGTAACATAACTGCTAATGATGGACCTCTTAGTGTATACTGTGGTTATGATGCTAATGGTAATCCTTTAGCAGGTCAAACCTTCTGTCAGACCAGTGAGTTATATGATTCCTGTGTGGCACTAGATAAAGTTATGGATGCGTCTATTGCAATACCACCAAATAGGATTATAGAGAGTGAAGCTAACGCTAGGTTGATTATGGGAACATATAATGGTACCATGACTGTAAGGAATTATCTTACAGGTGGTGTTATAGCCCTTGGTAGAGCGTTGCGTAACTACGGTAATCCATACTTTGATGAATGTAGTGAAGAAGGCAGTTGGACAGATGGTGATTCAGTTAACGATGTAATAGAACCTAGAAGATAATGGCATTTGGATATTTACTACCAGTATCATCTCTAAACGGACTACCTTGTAGTGGTCATGGATTGTGTCTACCATCCACTGTGCACTCTGTACAGGCGTGTGGCACCCCTCCAATCCCCTACAGCATAGTCATTAAAGAGTTTACCTGTTGGTGGCCTCCTCAACCCTTAATTCCTATATTCCCTGTTACTCCTTATAGGGCAACTGTGCAGGTGAATAGGATACCTATCATGTTATTAGGTGATACCTTTACACCACATATAGCGGTATGTACTAATATTGTTGTGTACATGTGTCCTTGTGGTAAAGCAATGTGTCCAACTCCCACTCCTATACCGTGTAGCACCCTCACAATTGAAGATGGAGGTGGTGTAGGACATACTAGGATTGTTATGGCAACAACTTTAACAGTATTTGCTCTTAAATTACCTATTGCAAGGATATTAGACCCTCTAGGAGTTGGATTTCCTGGTTGGAGTTACCCTTGTTCATCTGTGGTTGCCTGGGGGCATGCAACTGTGCTATCATCATAGTAGTTTATTAATTAAAAATGGCATTATACGGATCAACGGATGGTTATCAAGCACCTCCAGCAAAGAAAACGAGACAAGGAAACTCGAAAAACACAAAATTAGCTGCTTCTTCACGTAACGGAGCAAGAAAGAAATATAGGGGTCAAGGAAAATAGTCGGGAAACCCTATAAATAAAAGATATACAGCTAAATATCTTAGTAATAGTAGACAAAAATGCCTACCTATAGGTTCAGATCAGAAAAATATGTCTCCAGGGGATTTAAAGACTTAGCAGTCTCATTTAATTCTAATCCTAATACTGGAGATTTTGGTGTGGTTAAGAATGAAAACGCTATCAAACAGTCTGTTCGTAATTTAATTATGACAATGTTTGGTGAAAGACCCTTTCAACGCAGCATTGGATCTAAGGTTAAGTCACTTTTGTTTGAACCTTGGGATCCATTTGCAGTGGATACTATTAAAAGTGAAATTTATAACTGTCTAACAAGACTTGAGCCTCGTATTAAGGTTACTGGGGTAGGACTTCGTGATGATTCTGAGATTAATTCAGTGCAGATTGGTATAGATTATACCATTGTAGGTGAATCAGAAACCCAAAACGTCGAATTTCTCCTAGAGAGAGCATAAAATGGCAGCAATTCCTTCACAATTAACGTCCTTAGACTTCTTTGAGATCAAAGAATCCATCAAATCGTACCTTCGGACTAGAAAAGAGTTTACCGATTACGATTTTGAGGGTAGCTCAAGCTCATATTTGATCGATATACTAGCATATAACACATATTATACTGCCTTTAACGCTAACATGGCGTTGAATGAAGCATTTTTAGAGACTGCAACGGTCAGAGATAACATTGTAAGGATCGCAAAGCAGTTAAATTACACTCCAAGGTCAATTAAGGCACCTAGAGCATGTGTAAAGTTGGTTGCACAGACAACAGTTGGTCTAAATGGCACCACTTTCCCAGAATTTGCCACTCTTAGGAAGGGTGATGTGTTTGTTGCAGACAATGAAAACGATAGTTACACCTTTGCACTCACTCAAGACATCCAAGTTTCAGTAGATACTGCTACTGGACAGGCAATTTTCGATAATGTCCTTGTTTATCAAGGTAATTTGCTTACTGCAAACTATACAGTTGACTATACTAAGAAACAAGACTTCGTTATTCCTGATGAAAACGTAGATACTGGTCTTTTAACCATAGATATCTCTCCAAGTGCTCAATCATCAGAGACTGATACCTATAGTCTTGCTGCAAACGTCACAAATGCCAATGCAACTTCCAGAATTTACTACTTGGAAGAGACAGATGACATGAGATACCGTCTTGTTTTCGGAGATGGGTCAATTGGACGTAAATTAATTGATGGTGAATACATAAGAGTCACATATGTGTCCACTGATGGGGTTGAAGCTAACGGTGCAAGAGGTTTTGACTTCGTTGGTAACATAGTTGACAGCGATATGAGGGTCATTTCACCCAATGCTATAAAATTATCGACTAAAGATGCTGCTCAAGACGGTGAAGACCGTGAAACAGCACTCTCAGTCAAGTTTAGAGCACCTAGAGCGTATGCAACTCAGAATAGAGCAGTCACTGAGAATGACTATGAGCATATAGTCTCTGAAATATACCCCCAGGCAGCGTCTGTGACCGCCTATGGAGGCGAGAAACTAACTCCCCCTGTATATGGTAAGGTTTATGTTGCAATTAGACCAAAAACAGGAAATAAACTCAACGCAACGACAAAACAAAAGATTAAAAAGGACTTATTGAAGTATTCTATTGCTTCAATCGATCCTGTTATCATAGACCCTACAAGTTTCTACGTTATTCCGAAATCTTACGTCTATTATAACGGAAATGACACTAATTTAACTGGATCTCAACTTGGTACTAAGATTTTACAAGGAATTGACCAGTGGAATAAGGCAGGTATCAATAATCGCTTTAATGGACGCATAGATGGGTCTAAATTTGGTGCGATGGTTGATAGTAGCGACCCTGCGATCTCTGGTAACGTCACTCAGATGACTTTAGGTCAAAATCTTGACCAATTCACCTTTGGTAACGTGTTTACCCAGTGTTTAGACTTCGGTAACCCACTTTATGACCCTTCAAACTTCGCAGGTAGTCCAAAAGACGATGATGGGAATGGTGATGACGATGGAGATGGAGATGGAGGCACTAGTAAGTGTAAACCATCCTTCTCAACAGTAAAATCAGGCACATTCTATGCAACTGGTTATACTGAAGACCTAGTTAACCTAACTTTGACCGATGGAGCGACTGCTGTGGCAGTTTCTTCTCCTGGATTGTCAACAAACGTCACTAATCAGGTCTTGGTACCTGTAAATATTAGAGATGACGGTCAAGGTAACCTAATCCTAGTTACAACTAGAGATGAAACCGAATTAACATTAAATCCTTCTGTTGGAAGTGTAGATTATGCACATGGTAACGTCTGTGTCGGTCCTATAGCGATACAAGGCACCCCAGATGACACTGAGAGACTCCCTATCCAGGTTTTACCTGCTGGAGGGTCAATTGCGGTACCACCTGGCGTAGATCCAACAATCTTTAATCCCTCAGTCAATCCAATTGACTATACAATCAACGATGTAGCAATCCCCACCTTCGATCCTAATAACTTTAATGGTTATAATTTCGGTGACCTAGGGGGTATAAATATCATTGATTATCCAAGTGACTCATTCACTTATCCAGTCAGCGAATCCTGTTTCTAAGATAGATGCCGATTACGAAGAATATTAACGTCTCTGATAGGGTCGAAAATCAGTTACCTGAGTTTATTCGTCAGGAAGACAGACAATTAGTCAACTTCTTGTTTGAATATTATAAGTCTCAGGAAAAAACAGGTAGACCTTACGACATACTTAATAATTTACTGAGATATCTCGATCTTGATAGTTATACCTCAGATGAGTTATCAAGCTCAACTAGTTTGCTGAACGAAATTGGATTATATGACAAAAAGATAGAAGTTGAAGAAATAGACGGATTCCAGCGTCAAAATGGATCCTTGATGATTGATAATGAGGTAATTTACTATGAATCTGTTACTCGTGGTCCTGATGTTATTATTACTCCTGGGATCTCTTTTCCCCAGTTTAATAAGAAGAAGCAACAACTAGAAAACCCATTTACACTGTTTGATGGTGTTGAAAACAACTTCCAACTAAGCTTTTTAGGTACTCCAGTCGCTCCTCCTTCAGCAGAGCACTTAATTGTGATTACCTACAACACAATGTTGGTGCCAAACGTAGATTACTTCATTGAAGGGTTTAATATACGTTTTGATAGTCCACCTAGAGATAGAACTGGTGCAGATGATTCAGAATTCACTAGATTAACATATTTGGTCGGATATTCCGATCAAACCATCACTGTAACGGATTCTATTCCATATCAGGAGTGGCAAAACACAAAAGAGTATCCATTACGAGTAAATGGGAGTTCATACACCCCAACTTCGGAAATTGGATTAATTATTAATAAAAATGGTCGTTTACAAATCCCTTATGAAGATTTTACCGTTTTTGAAGATAGAGTTGTTTTCAAAAATGAAATTGGAGCTGCTGACGCTATCCATATTAGGTCTGTTGAATATATTGCTCCTTCTTACGGTTCAGGAGCAACCGCAATTGCTAAGGTTGCTACTGATGGGACAATTGGGGCATTAATACCTAAAAATGGTGGATCTAAGTATAGATTAGACTTTGCACCTAAAGTTGTTATCACAAGTAATGATGGAAGAGGTTCAACTGCCAAATCATTGATTGGTGGTATTAAAGACATCAATTTAATCGATGGTGGACAAGGATATAACTCATATAACCCTCCAATCCCAATTGTAGCGTCTCCAAACGATCCTAACGGTACTTCTGCACAAATAAGTCTTACAGTTAACGATACTACTGGAATGGTCGATACTTTGACCATTACTAACAGTGGTAGTGGTTATGATTTCATTCCAGCGATTTCATTTAAGAATCCTGGTGGTGCAGTCATCTCTCAACCAACAATTGACAGTGAAGGACGTGTTAACGTCGATTCCATCACTGTTAACACTATGGGTAGTGGATATAGCAATCCTCCTACAGTATATCTTGATGAAGCACCTGAGGGTGGTATTAATGCCACTGCAATCGCTAAAATCAACCAGGATGGTCAAGTTTACGAAATTCAGATTACTAACCGTGGTAGAGGGTATCTGACACCTCCTAGGACTAAAATAGTCGATCCTATCGGTGCTCAAGTCTTAGACGTTACTGTAGCATCTGGATCAGTAACAAATATCGAAATGTTGACTGGTGGACAAGGATATACCGATGCACCTTCAGTTTATATCGTAGATGACAGAAAAGACGGATATGGAGTGCCAATTGGAGGTACAGGTGCTTTAGCACAAGCAACTATCTTTAATGGCGAAATTACAGACATTAATATCATTAATTTTGGATCTGGTTACTCAGAAACAGAACCTCCTAAAATATACATTGCAGAACCTCGTGCTGCACGTTCATCTGTAGATGTTGGGTTTGATCAAGTTACTGGATTCGATATTATCGAAGAAGGTGCAAATTATGCTCCTAGTGCCTTTTTAGGATGTGCTAGAGGTGTTTCTGGTCCTGTAGCTTATGATAACCTTCATAATGAGATATATGCTGGCGAAGCAGCTCTAAGACAGTCAAATCACCCAGCAGGGTCTTATGTAACCAATTTAGACTCTTTATTCATTAAAGAAGTCTTTGATAAGTTTAGAAGGCAGTATTTGCCGACTTTGGATATTGATTTTGCCAAAGTTAACCCAGTACAGGTAATTAAGAATATTACCGACTTCTATATCTCAAAAGGTACGAAGTTAGCAACTCAATACCTCTTTAAGATTCTATTTGGTGAAGATGTTGATCTTTACTATCCTAAGGATGAAATCATCAGTCCATCCCATGCTACTTGGGTTGTAGACACTATTTTACGTGCTGAGTTAATAGAAGGTGATGCTGCAAATCTTATTGACTCTCAAATCAACCAATATGCTGATGAAGTTGATAATTCTGTAACTGCTGCATCTGCTTTGATTGAAAACGTCATTACCATTATTGAAGGTACTGACACCATTTACGAATTAGCAATATCTGAAGAAACTCTAGTTGGTAGGTTTATTATCCCCTATAAGACTCGTCTTGTTGAGCCTCTTAGTGTAGACGGTCAAATCCTAACAGTTGACAGTACTATTGGATGGCCCGAGAGAAACGGTACTATAAGGGTCAATGATGAGGAAGAAGTCCAGTATAAGGAGAAGTCCCTAAACCAGTTCATAGAGTGTACTAGGTCTAAGAATGGAGTCGTCGAAGATTGGGATCCTGGTACCATAGTCCAGTCAGACATCTATGTTTACGTTAATAGAGGTACTTCAACAGAATGTAAGTTAAGAGTGTTAGGTATCGCTGAAGCAGGTACTACAGTTCTTAATGATACTGGGTCATATTACCTTCAAGGAGATAAACTAAAGGTAGCAAACCTTGGATCTACTGCTGAAGAATTAAGACTTCAATCTTGGTTATACAACGTTAAGAAACTGATTCAGGTTAACACAATCACTCCTGGTGGTGTTAATAACCAGACTGCTACTGTAGTTTGTGATAACCCTCACGGTCTACTAGTTTCTGACCAAGTTACAATATACGGTGCTAACCCTGTTGTATACAACGGCACATTCACTGTAACCTCTAGAATTGATCAGTTTACATTCTCATATCAGATAGCAGTACCAACAGAGATAATACCTGGTGGTAATATTCTCTTATCTGTTGACCTCAACAGAGGTAAATCTGATATCACATCCATTAATAAGGTTGTAAGTGAATTTACTACTAATATACAGAATGCATTCTTCAACGATAACTATGTTTATGTTGCTGCTTCTGGTCTACCCAATTATAAGATTGGTCCTTTCACTGGGTCGGCTCTCATCCCAGGAAACCAAAGAAAACTCTTAAGATTCCCTAGACTAGTCCAGACAATCTCAGAACGTAAGACAGTTGATCCAGGAACACCTATTGGTGCTTGGATTAATGGTGTTTCTATATGGTCTTACAAATCAAGAGAATTCATCCAATATGGTCCTTTAACTTCTATCACTGTCACCAATTCAGGTATAGACTATGATGCTGGTGCTAAACCTAACGTAGAGATAACAGGTGGTGGTGGATCAAATGCTGCTGCTGAAGTTGTAGTTAATGGTAGTCTAGACTCCTTTGAAGTAACTGAAGGGGGATCTGGATATACATTCTCACCATTAGTTTCTATTGTTGGTGGTAATGGTAGCGGTGCTACTGCACAGGCAGTTATTACTGGTGGTAGAGTAACAAGAATTCTAGTAGAGCAACCAGGTAAAGATTATACTACACAACCTTTAGTATCCATCACAGGTGGTGGCGGTAGCGGGGCAACTGCAACTGCTAACGTTAGAGGTACTATTCAGAGTGTTAACGTAACAAACTTTGGTAGTGGTTATACTTCACTTCCTGCTATCAAGGTTAACTCTGGTGAAGGTTCTTTAGCACAACCTATTGTTATTAACGGTAGAATCGTATCTATCGCTATTATTAACTCTGGTGAATCATATACAACAGCACCTACTGTAATCATCAATGGTGATGGTTTCGGTGCTATTGCTAAAGCAACTATTGGCACGATTGGAGAAGACAAAGGTCGTGTATTAGGAATAACTATCACCAACAAGGGTATTGGGTATACACAAGGTTTAACCACCGTTAGACTCGAAGCAGTAGGTCAATTAGCGACCTTTACACCTACTGTGTATCAGTGGAATAAGAACCTTGAATATGATCTTGACACTAAATTTGACAATGCAAGAGGTTATGTATTCACTGGATATAACAACCAGTTTGGTGGTGAATATGCTCACCTATCAGATCCTAAGGAATTAAGATATGTTGTTGGTGACAATGTATATTTGGATCCTGTAACACAGACATTTAAAGAATTAGAATCTAACTTCCAACACTCACCTATTATTGGTTGGGCGTTTGATGGTAACCCAATATATGGTCCATATGGATATATCGATCCTACTGATGCAAATAGTGGTATCAGAAGGATGCGTACTTCCTTTAAATTAAAAGCAAACGTTGTATATGATGAGACAACTAATCCTAACCCTTCTAGGGTAGATGGTCCTCCTATTGCCACATATGCTGCTGGTACTTTTGTTGATGACTATTACTATGATTTCCAGTCTGGTGACTTAGACAACTATAATGGTCGTTTCTGTAAGACACCAGATTATCCAGAAGGCACATATGCTTACTTTGTAACTATCGATGCTAGTGAAGCAGGTCTTCCAGAGTATCCATACATTTGTGGTCCTCAGTTTAACTCACTTCCAGATGATTGGAACTTCTCTCAGGTAGCAACACAGGAGAATATACCTAATGGTGTTGTCCGTTATAGAGACCCATATACTGATGTTGACATCGATGTTGATCGTCAACCAAACCAAGAGGCAGATGTCTTTACTACTGAGATAGAAGGATATCCTATTATCTTTGAAATACAAGACTCTAACAATGATGGTTTAATCGATGCTAATGAGCAACAAGAATTATTAGAGATGTCTGAAGAGGCAACTCTACAGATATATGATTACTTCCCAAGAGTATCTGCTGAGTCTAGAGTTGATATCGAAGTTGAGACAACTACTCAGTTTGAGAATGCAAAGATTGATGGATTCGTTGTTGAAAACCCAGGTGAATCATATCAGGTCAATGACACCGTATTCTTCGATAATGAAGGTACTGGTGGATTTGGTGCATCTGCTCTTATTGAATCTGTCCAAGGTCAGAATATTATTGGTTATCAGAAAGAGATAATTGGTGACCGTCCTTACGGTGTAATTACTACATCTGTAGGACATGAATTAAGACAGCAAGACGAAATTATTGTAAATTCCCGTCCTGTCATTGATAACACTAATAAAATCTTCAAAGTTAAGGTTGTTGCTGGTGTTGAGAGAATTAACGTTACTCAAGCAGGTACTGGATATAATCTTGATATTCCACCTACATTTGAGTTGATTACTGCATCTGGTGTTGATGCTGAGTTATCTCTTGTATTAGAAGGTACTGGTCAGATTAATGAGGTTAATATCATTAACTCTGGTAATGGATACGATGCCTCTAACCCTCCACAGATCAGAGTATCACATCCACAGCAATTTAAGAAAACTCGTTATTGGTTAACTGAATATAAGGAAGCAGCTGGTCAAGTTACTATACATCACTCAATAACTACTGCACAACGTTATACTTACATTTGTGGTAGTGTGCTTGAGGCAGATGGTGATCAAGCAGCAATTCTTGCCAAATTTGATGACCTAGGCCAGCTTATCTGGGAGAGAGATTTACTCCCTACTAATGGTGGTACTAAGAAGGCAGAATTCGTCAAGATGCATATTGATGATGCTCCTGAGAATGATATCATATATGTTGTTGGTCAAAGTTATGATCCTAACAATTCACAGTATAATCCTGATGTTTGGTTAGGTAAGTATGAATCAGGATTTAATAATGCAAATGCACCTGATGGTGTCTTACTATGGCAGAAGTCAATTGCAGGTATCTCAGGTCTTTCTAGAAGGGACTGGGTAACAGATTTAGACCTAGACCAAGATGGTCGTATCTACCTTTGTGGTTATACTGATAGTAACTCACCTGATCCTAACGATATGTGGGTTATTCAGTGTAGTATTGATGGTGACCTTGTAGAAAAACGTAAACTTGCTTCTGCTGATGATTCAGAAGAAATGCATCAAATTAAGTGGATCTCAAATGATAGATTCATGTTTGTTGGTGTAAATGACCAAAATGATGACTGTATCTTCGGTGTATTTTTCTATGATGGTGCAAACATTGAAATTGACTGGATTAGACAAATTCCTACAGTTGGTGGATATGTAAGAGACCCAAGATTCATTATTGACAATTATGACGATGTTATCCTGATTTGGAACGTTTATAACTCTGCTACTTCCAAATGGGAGAAAATACAGATTAATAAGTTCCCAGTTGCAACTGCTAACACTGCATGGACTTGGAGTAAGACAGTTACCGTTTCTGGTAACGTAGATTCCATTAAACATGCTGGAATCAGTTTAGACGTATTTGGTAACTACACATTAGTTACTGATGTCATAGAGGCACAAAATCAGAGATATTCAGTAATACATTATCTCAAGTATGATGGTACTGTAATTAAAGAGACTAAAGTTGATGATACTGCTAATATTGGATTCCATACTAAGTGGCATACAGTTGACAACTCTGGAGACTGCATTCTTGCTGTAGATAGACAACAATCAGATCAATTAGCAGCATATCGCTTTAATGATGAAAATGATAGAGACTATGACTTTACTAAGCAAGATCTCTCAACAATGGCATTCCATACTACTGCGAATGCATGGGTTGACACTTCTATTCAGAAGTTTGGTGTTGGATCACTTAAGTTAAGTGGTATCTGTCCTATTAAACTTCCTGGTTTAAATCTTTCAGGTAAGGAGTGGAGTTATAGAGGATGGTTCTCTATGGCAACTGCTCAACATACTGCACAGAATACCAAACCATTATTCTTTGATATTACACCTACAGCAGGTGATAGTATACAAGTAGAATTAGATGGTGATAGCACAAGTGGTAACTATGAGAAGTTTGTTATTTACGTTAACTCAACAGAAGTTGCTTCTTCTGCTGTTGCTACTAACTGGACTACATTTGGTAGTGCTGCATGGTGTCATGTAACCTTCCAGAAGAGAGAAGAATCTCTTGGATTATATCAGTATGAGGTCTTCTTAAATGGAAACCTAGTTTGTAACTATCAATCTACATCTGATATAAACGTTGCTGATGTAACCTTTGCTGGTAAGTATTCTGGTCCTGTAAGTGGTAACTCATTCATTGGTTGGATAGATGATCTTGTAGTTGATGATGTAGCACCATATACTACTGCATATAGTTTACCAACAGAAGAGATTCCTGTTACTACAAGTAATTCAGATTCTGCTCTAATTAAGTTTGATAGACTCCATGATAAGAGAGCATCTTATACTCTTACTGGATTGAGCAAGTGGTCTACTGTAGAGTTTAGTGATATTGAAACTCCTACTACTTGGGCTGATCTAAACATATCTGCGTTTAGTCCTTGGGATCTAGGTGCTGGTGGTCTTCAGATATTAGATATGTCACAGGTCGCTGCAACCTTTATACCTGGAACATATAGCTTTACTACAACTAAGTCTGAGTATGCAACTAAGACTTCTACAATTCCTTCACCTTTAGGTAAGACATTAGAGATATCTGCTGATGTAATCAGTAAGTTCTATATCCGTGATGCTCTATATCAGAAAATTGATAATGTCCTTGAGTTTACATTTAACCAAGATGTTAAGTTAACTAAGGGTGCTATCATACAGCAATTTAATAGTGCTGGAGTTACTCAAGCATACGGCACAATCGTAAAAGTACCAACAGGCACTTTACTTAATCCTGGATTTGGTAATAAGTATGAAGTCGGTAAAATGTATGGTACATTTAACGATACTGACAGGTTTAGAACTGACGTTGCTGATGTAAACCAAATAGCAGGTCAATATTTCAATATTGATGAACCAGAGAGTCCTTGGCAAGCTGCTACAGTATATGCTCAAGGAGATAGAGTATACAGTGACAAGAAGATTTATGAAGCACTAGGTGCTGGTACATCTGGTACAATTTCACTTAGTCATACTGCTGGTCAAGCAAGTGATGGTAATATAAACTGGGTATTCATTGATGATGCAGGTAAGTTTACTCTTGACCTAACACAACATCCATATCCAATGCCACAATATCAGGGTGGTGATATGCCTGAGTGGGACAACAACCTATTATATGTTGTTGGTCAGAGAGTAAGACATAAGTTAAATGTATATGAAGTAGCATCTGGTGGTGCTGGTGTATCTGGTACAACTGCTCCAGTTCATACTACTGGTGATGCTTCTGATGGAAGTGTAACTTGGACATTTGTATCAACCTCTGAGCCTATCAGTGATTACGCTAGAAACCTAGGATATGACTTAGGTAACAATTATACAATACAGATTATAGAGATCCATCCTGGGTCACTATACATTCCAGAAGACGTTATTAGTGTTAATGCTGGTAATATAACTGTTGCTGAAGATGAGAAGAGTGTAGTTGTTGGTGGATTAGCATCTGTTAAGAAGATTCGTGTTACAGCACGTTTAGAGAAAGATATTATTAGGACTGCAACTGCTCGTACTAAGTATGTCTATGCAACATCAAATAGTGCTCATAACTTCGCTGCTGGTAGTATTATCTTTACTGAAGGATTCCAAGGCACTCAGTTTAATGGATCATTCTTTATTGATCAAGTAATTGGATCTAGAGAGTATACATTTGGTATTAGGGATACTGCTGTAAGTGATCCTGCATTTAATAACAATGCTATTAATAGTGTTAACATCTATGCCAAGCATCCAACATTAGAATTTACTAGAAATCATCAGTATGTCTTTGATGTATCTGATACTTCTAACTTCGGTTATTACCTATCATTCTCTCAGGATAACCAATACAAACTAGAATACTCATTTAACAATATTGAGAGATCTGGCACACCAGGTGTTCCTTTAGGTGCTGGTCAATATCCGTTTGTTAAATTCTCTGTATTAGGTGATGTAACTAATATCTCTTACTACTTCGATCCATCAAGACTTGGAGATGCATCTCCTGTTGGACCTCTATCCTTCATTGATGTTATTACTACTCCATTTGAAGGCACATTTACTGTTACTGAAGTACCAACAGATACTAGTTTTAAATTCCAATTATTAAAAGAGCCAGAGAGAAGCAACGCTGAAGTTGGCACTGACGAATTTGATCAAGTTTATTCATATTATTCAACTACTTCTACAAGAGCAGTTGGACCTATTAATACTATTCAACTGGTTTCTCCAGGTGGATTCTATCAGAAGTTACCTATCATTAGTGACATTGCATCCTTCAGACAGATTGAGAAGGTTGTAATCCTTGATGGAGGTACTGAGTATGCTCCAGGTGTTTACTATGATGTCCCTGTTGCAGGTGATGGTGAAGGTGCTAAAGCAACTATTACTGTTGAAGTAGATGATGAGGTTGGATCAGGAACTATAACTGGTGCTTCTGTAGCAGATCCAGGTAAAGGATATACTATTGCATCTATTGATATTGATGCTATTCCTGGAATCTTAGGTAACACACTTGCAGGTTCTGGTGGTGCAGTAAGTGTAATCATTCCTGCTGAAGGTACTGGTGCATCTGTATTCTTAACTGGTAGTAATATTGGTAAGATTAAGAGACTTAAAAATAATGAATTTGGTTTCGGTTACTCACATGACTATACCTTAAAACCAGAGATTACATTCCCTGTTAACTTACAACTCTTTAATACATCAATACTAAGTCAGATCAAGATAACCAACCCAGGTGCTGGTTATACTTCAACTCCTGCTGTTGTTATTGAAGGTGGTGGTGGATCTGGTGCTGAGGCAGAAGCAATTGTTAAGAATAATCGTCTTAGTGAGATTATCATTAAAAATAGTGGTGCTGGATATTCATCCGAACCAACGGTTACTCTAAAATCTGAATTCAACTACGTTGTTAACTTAGACCTTAACTACCTACAGTTTAACTTCCCACATGGTATTACTACTGGTGCTGAAGTACAGTTTAGGGCAGATGATATTGGTAGCACAGAAGGTGAATTACCAAAACCAAGTACCGCAGGTTTGACTCAGTTAGTCGCTGGACAGACCTATTATGCTATTGCTGGTGAGGTTGCTGGTTTAGAAACAGACCAATTAAGATTTGGTCTTACTTTACAGTCAGCACAAGCTGGATCTTACATTACTTTCCTAACTCAGGGATCTGGTAGACAGACTCTTTTAACTGAGGTATTTGGTGGTAAAGCAACTGCTGTTGTTGAAACCTCTAGATTCTTAGAAGGAGAAGAAGTATTCCAAGGATCTGCTATTGAGACTGCTACAGCAATTGGTAAGGTATCTACTAACACTGGTTGGCAGATCGGTCCTAAGATTCTTAAGATTGTTGATTATACTGGTGACTGGGCTGCTGGTGAGAAGGTAACAGGTGTTATATCTAAGGCATCTGGAGTTATCGATAACTTCTCTATTGCTCGTGGTGTGCTGAATATCGGCTCCCTAACGAAGACACCAGGCCGATTTATTGATGACGTTGGTAAGCCTTCTGAGATAGTCCAGAAGATTCAGGATAGTTTCTTCTACCAGAACTTCTCATACGTTGTCCAATCAGAGATTCCTATTACTGAGTGGAAGACACAGGTATTAGAGAATAACCACCCAGCTGGTTTCAACATGTTTGGACAGTTACAACTTAGTGGTGGTAAGGACGTATCTGGACGTAAGATTGGTACAGAATTTACGAAGAAAGTTAATATACAAAACTATAGTAATGTAAACCAGATTACATCATTTGGTGCTGCTCAACCAATCTATACTGACTACAACAATACTGAGGTTCTTTTCCGTAAGAAGCGTCTAACTTCTTCTGAGGAAATCTTAACTTCTATTGTTAAGAAGATGGATGATATTGGGGATCAGTTTGATGGTATTAAGAAGTCATTCCCAATTACTGTTGAGGGTGAAACTGTAATTGTTAAAGATAACCAGTTATTGATTACTCTTAACGGTATTATTCAGTCTCCTGGTGTTTCTTATCAGATCGTTGGTGGTAACCTAGTATTCTCTGAGCCACCTAAACCACCTTCTAAAGTTAACTATAGAATCTTAGGTGTTACTCCAACTCCTATCTACAGAATTGCTCTTTATGATGGATTCGGTGGTACTAACTATGGTATCTTCCCAACACTAGGACAGCAGATTCAAGGTCAATTATCTGATACAGTTGCTACTGTTATTGATACAGGAACTAATCATTTAGATGTTATTAATCTAGTTGGTGGTACCTTTGATCTTAACGAGCAAATTAAGAGAGGAGAATTATTCGCTGCATTAGTTGAATCTGTAACTCTACTTAATAGTCCTACCATATTCAGATTTGGTGAGGGACTTACTAACCTAGATGGAGACACTGCTTATGTTGAAGAGACTAACGTAGATTCTCAAGGAGTTATTAATGATCGTATTGTTGTAAGTAAGACTTCAGGTACTCCTAGATTTGAAACTGGTATCTTTGACTTCAGACTTAATGAATTCATATATTCTGCCTCATCTAAGATAGCAGGCCAGATTACATACATTGCTCCTTACAGTGATCCTATTAATGACGAAGTTGTTGATGAATTAATCATTAACAAAGGAACAACCTTCCAAGGATTACTTTATGAGCGTTTAGTTAGTCTTGAGAATCCTAATGTCATCTTAGACGACATTTCACAGTCTTCTATCACTCCTACTAAGATTAACAATAGTGAGGAAAGAATTAACGCTGACTTCCTTGATTTCGAGCAAGTTAGGACAACTGAGGTTACTTACAGTCAAGTTACTGGTGGAAACTTCACTTTAGGAGAAGTTATCAGAAATAAGAAGGTATTCTACGGAAATCCAATTTCTGTCTTCCATGCTAATGCTGCAAACAGATTCCTTGATGCAAAACGGAATATATCGAATAATAAGCAAGAAATCATCGATTTTGCAGAAGCACAAATTGCTATCGACCATCCTGACTATTATTTCCCTAATGACGTTATTACTAACTCTTGGAGTAGATTTAAGGATGCATATCGCCTAATTCAGAATAATAAGGCAATGATCGCTGGAATGGCATTTGATGATATGAAGACTCAGTATCCTGGCTCTTCTATTCCTTCAGATGCGAAATGTAAGCGAGATCTTGAATATATGATCGATGCTATATCAATTGACTGTTTTGCAGGTGGTAATGTCTATACTCGTAAATTTGTCCAACAATTCTTTACTGCTGAAGGTGTTTACCAACATGTAAACGCACAATCTGCTGAAACTCGTTTTGCCTTTGAAAAAGCAAAAGATAGAATGAAAGCAGCAGTTGCTAACCAATATTCAGGCACAATCAATGCTGTAAACTCTGGAGACTCTTGGACTGGTTATCAAGACCTTACAATCACTGCTGACCCTTCTCCTAACGATAATTACGGTACTCCTGGTTCAAACACTTCAAATACCGATGCTGACAATTGTACTGATGTCCAAGCTGCAATTACAACACTTTGGGAGTTTACTGACGAAGCATTAAACAACTCAAGTCTAAATGACATTCCTGATGAAACTATTGGTACATACTCACCTCATCAAACATTATGTCGTAGAGATCTAGGATATTTCATAGATGCTATTGCTAACGACTTAGGATCTGGTGGACAGTATAATACAGTAGAATTCACTAAGAAATTCTTCGATGCTGCTGGTGTCCCTCTAACTAACGGAATTGCTGGAGAAGAGGCACAAGCGATTACTGCTTTCCAAGCAGCAAGAGATTTGATGTATAGAGCGATTAATAACCTAATGTATTGGAAAGATCTTTCTGGGGTTGGATATAACCTTAATGATCCTACAACTTACTCTGGTGGTGTTGCTCCTGCTAATACTTACGATGCAAACTATGCATCTGGTAATAACCAAGATATTAACAATTGTGCCAACGTTAAGACCTATATTGGCACTTTAAGTGATATAGCGACTGTAGCATTCAATGCTGGTAATTTAACCAATGTTAATGCTCTAACAGTTACTGACGGCACATTCCAAGATAATGAGACAATAAGGACAACTAAGATCGGTTATAAGAATCGTTCTCGTGGATTATTCGTTATTGGCGATCAAATTAAAGGTATGACTTCTGGAGCACTATTTGAAGCTCTAGGATCTAATTCTGGTCTAAAATGGATATTTGCTGGAAATATTACTGGCACATTCCAAGCTGGAGAATATATCACTAATAGTCGCTTAACTGCAACAAATTGCACTCAAAGTGTAATTGTTAAGAAAGCAGAATTGAGTGGCACTAAATCCGTCTATTTACCATCTAATGCAATACTTAAGACTCCAGAAAGTCTAGATTTCGAGTTTGGCACTGGTGACTTCACTATTGAAGCATGGATACGTCCTGCTGCTAATGTTGGCACACAATACCTATTTGACTTCCGTCGCTTGAGTTCTACTCAAGGTTTGAATATCAGGATGGATGGTCAAGCAATTATGGTATATAACGGCACCACTCTAGGAATCAACAGTGGTAACGTAGTTGCAACAACTGGTACTTGGTATCACTTATCTGTTGTTAGAGCATCAGGTGTTACACAGTTATATGTTAATGGTGCACAAGTTGGATCTAACTGGGCAGATACTAACACATATCTCTATGCTGCTGCATCTGTTGGTATGGACTTCAACCAGACATCACATTGGGCTGGTCATATTGATAACTTGTATATTAGGAAAGGTACATCAGATCACTCAACAGGATTTACTCCACCAACTCAAGTTGATTATACACAAGATGGTATTGTATTAGGTATAGATGGTGAAGCACCTTTCATAATTTCAACTACTGAAGTATATGCAGAGTATAGTGGACAGAGATCTTCTAACGCTGCTGCTAAGAAAGTTGATTATGCTAATCTACTTACTATTATTGAGGACGTTGATTTAGGTCGTCAAGAGTATAGAGACTGTGCTGATATCATTGATCTTAATGGTGCATGGATAGCAGAAGAAGCAGTCGGTAGAATGAAGGCTGCATTCTCAGACTTCACTATTAAAGGTGACGTACCTTCTGAAAACAGCTATGGTGGTACTGATAAGTGTATTAGAGATACTAAAGATTATATCCTAGGTGCACTTGTTAAAGACTTAAGAGAAGGTGGAAACTATCATACAATCTATACAGCAAGGACTTATCTAACTGTTGGTGGTGAGTTGAATTTCATCGGTAATGAGATTTTACAATCACTATTCACTTGGAATGAAGTTATTAAACTTTCTAAGGACGTTATAACAACAACATCAACAGAATTAACTGGTACCTATACTACCAGAATGAGAATTCCTAATAACTTCTCAACTCCTGCATCTGCTAATGTCCAGACTGAAATCACTACTTTAGGTGATGATCTTCTTAAGGTTATTGCACCTAACGATCAGAGATTTAGAGAAGGTGGATTCCAACTTTGGAAGAATAGAGATTATATTGCAGAAGAGACTGCTGGTTATATTCAGAATAAGTATGCAGCAGAAATCAATGGAACTAATTATGACTTCCTTGAGATGCCTGGATATGGAGAGCCATACTGTGTAAGAGATATCAAGGACTTTATCATTCCTGGTGTTATTGCTGACTTGGTAACTGGTGGTACATATCAGACACAATCTGTTATAGACAAGTATCTTGATGATCAAGGTAACATCCTTAATATTGAGCACGAAATAAGTGCAATGATGGATGCATTTGATTATGCCAAGATGCTTTGTATGAAGGCAATTAATAACCTTCTAATGTCTCCTGGTGAAACAGCTGATGGACTCACAGATAATGATGGTGTTGCATTAGGTCTTCCTGCATATGTCCAAGAAGAATACTTTGCTCCTGCTTATACAACTAGAGGTGCATATAGAGACTCTACTATTGTATTGGATACAGAAGGATATCCTCAAGCAAATAGATCTTCAAATGACAGATATCTAGATGCTGCTGAAAGTATCTGGACAAATAGACATCTCATTGCTAAGGAATGTGTCAGCATAATGAATGACCTTTCTAAGTATGAGAATCTACAAATTCCTGGTGGTCATGTTAACTGTGAAGATGATGTCATCGATATGATCGAGGCATTGGTACATGACATAAGATTCGATTGTAACGAGAAGACATATGATGCTGCTGCATTATATGTTGAGACAGAAAATAATTCACTTAAGCATATTGAGACTGAGTATGAAGCAACTATTACTGTAGTTAAGATCCTAAGAGATATTTGCACTATGGTAATGCGTAATGCATTTGGTAGAGATTATGTAGAAGGACATGAGCCAAGCTTGAAACCAGTTCAGACATATGAGCAAAACCCAAGAGATGATCTCTATTGGAAGTGTGGTGATGCTATAGATGGTAACATCCGTTATATTGCAGAGCAAGCAGTTGCTGCTGGATTACAACAGTATCCTGGACTATTGATTCCTGGTGGATCTGTTAACTGTGTGCATGACGTTACTGACATTTTAAGATCTCTAGTATTCAACCTTAAGTATGGTGGTAATAACTGGATGCAATATGCTTCTGAGTTCTATACAACATATACTGGTAATCTAGATCACGTTACTAACGCATCTAGTGAAACTAACTGGATCATTAATAAAGCGAAGGAGTATGCGATCCGTGCAATGAAGGGTCAGGTCATTACTAATGAAGCTGGTCACACTGTAGATCAAACAATCTATGATGCTGTCCCAAGACCTACAACATCAATGTTTAATTCTGGTACTGACGGTATACAGATTAACCAACCTAATAATATTATTACTAGATCATTCAAGTTTGGTGAAGATAAGATTTCTACAACTGATTCAGGCACTGGTTTAGTACCTAATGAAGATGCAGTATTCAGATTAGTTACTAAGTTACCTTCATCCCCAATAGATTGCTGCTTATTTGAAGCAGGTGATTCTACTGCTGGTATCTGGATGGGTATCAGAGATGGTGGTACTTATTTTAGAATCCGTGCAGGTAATGGTGCTAATTCATATAGTGGTGGTGCTGCATATACCAGTGATACTGGATTAGCAATGCTTGATCTTCAAATAAGTAATCTATCAGCTTACTTTGATAACGGAGATCATGAGATAGTATTTGAGATAACAATTGGTGGTGCAGTTCAAGTTGGTCCTGGTGCTATTAAACTATGGATAGATGGTAACTTTATAACTGAGGCAACTACTCCTGGTGGTCAGAATACTGGTTTAGCAGGTGGTAGTGGTATATTTGCTTCTGCTAATTATGCTGGATTTGGATCCTCTGCTGGTTCAATAGTTGCTGGTGAATCTGCAACTGTTAACACATTTACAGTTAACGTTGGTCCTGCACCTACTATTGCTTATGACATTTCTAATGCAAAGTATGATAGCAGCACAGGTGATTTAGAATTAACAGTTGGATCACATAATCATACTGTTGGAACATATCTCAAGTTAGTCAGTAATTCGATTAACTTCACTTGTGATATGGATAATAACCAGTCAACTCATTCATATCCTAGATCTGGTGACCCTGCTGGTAATACTGCTATAGAAGTACTTAAAGTAGGATCTACAGAATGGACAGCTGATACTGCTTCATATAATCCTGAAACAGGTATGATGACAGTTACCGTTCCTGATCATGGAATGGCAGACTCTACAACTCATACTGCTAAAGATGCTGCATATGATCCTGATAGTGGTGTATTACAGATAAGTTGTGACGATCATGGATTTAAGACTGGTGATCAAGTTAAGATACACAATGGATCTATAATATTCACTTGCTCTCAAGATAACTATGCTACTAAGCACGGATATCCTAGAGCAAAGGATCCTGCTGGTGACCAGTGGTTATTAGTTGAAGAAGTAACTTCTAAGGACGTATTTAAAGTTAATGTTGGAATGACTCCTAGAGTGGAGTATAACGTAAGTGATGCAGAATATAATCAGATTGATGGAGAGTTAACATTAGATGTAGGAAACCATCGTTTCGTTGGTGCTACACACCACGTTGCATCTTATGCTGAATATGATGCAGAGAAAGGTCATTTGAAGATGACAGTACCTGGACATAAGATCACCAAAGGTGAGCAGATTCAGATTACTGAAAACTCCATGACATTCACATGCTCAATGGATAATCATTATACTAATCACGTTTATCCAAGACCTACTGATCCTTGTGTAGGTAACTGGTTAGATGTTGTTGAATCTGATATTCCTGGTGGCACATTTACAGTTAATGTTGGTCAGTCTCCTATCGTAGGATTCAACCCATCTGCTGCTACATTTAACGCTGAGACTGGTGCTCTTAATCTAGTAATTGGATCACATAGTTTAGCAGCTGGTACACATATCAAACTAGCACAAAACAGCTTACACTTTACTTGTGATATGGATGATCATTCATCTACTCACTCATATCCAAGATCTAAGGATCCAGTGCATAATGAGCCATTAGTAATTACTGCTACTGATTCAAATTCTATTACAGTTAACGTTGGTATCACACCTAAGGTAGAATATGATGTAGATGCTGCTACCTTCGATACTTCTACTGGTGCGTTAGTATTAACCACAGACAGAAAATCTAGTTTCCGTGATAGTAGTATCCACAGTATATCTGGTGCAACATATAATGGATCCACTGGTTTAATGAGATTAACTGTTGCCAATCATGGATTTGGTAATGGTGATTATGTTAAGATCGCTGATGGTGGAGTCACATTTACTTGTGACATGGATAATAATGCTACCAACCATGCATATCCTCGTGCTTCTGACCCTTATAGTAATAAGTGGATGGATGTCCGTAATGTATCCTTGGATGAGTTTGATGTATATGTTGGTAAGACACCTGAATTACCATTCACAGTATCTGATGCAACATACAATCCATCAAATGGTACTTTGATTCTTACAATTGGTGAGCATGATTTAGTAGTTGGACATAGTATTAAACTAACACAAGATTCTGTAGCATTTACATGTCTCTTAGATAATAACGTTACTACTAAGACATATCCTAGAGCATCTGGATCTGCATATATCGGTAACAGTGGTGCTGACCCATTCTATAACAAGCCTATACAGATTGCAAACGTTACTGATACAACAATCGAGTTAAACGTTGGTATATCTTCAGATCTAACAACTCATACATTCGTACCTAACACTGGTTTAACACCTACTGCTATAGATCATAACCCAGTTACAGGTAAGATGAAGCTTAGCATTCCTGGTCACAAATTACAAAATGGTGACTTCATCAAGATTGCTGACAATTCACTAACATTTACATGTGCATTAGATTTACATGTAACAGACCACACATATCCACGTTGCCACGACCCTGCATCAGGATCATGGTTAAAGGTTGAGAATGTAACTGGTAATGAGTTTGATGTCCAAGTATTAACAGACATTCCTCAGAGCAATACAACATTACATTTATTCAAGTCTGCTACACCTAATTGCATTACTACATCTGTAGTTAAAACTGGTGGTGTATATAACCACACTTATGTAACATCTACAGCAGAGTGTTTACGTCATGCTGGTGACAGTGTAAGACTTAAAGATGATTCATTGACATTCACATGTAATATGGATGGACACTCTGCTCAGAAGACATATCCTAGAGCAGCAACTACATCTCATACTCCATCTGATGTTAAGTATGATCCTAATACAGGTTTACTTAAATTTACTCTTAATAATCATGGATTCCTTCCACACACATATATCAAGATTGCTGATAATTCATTAGCATTCAGTTGTAAGAAGGACACACATAGATTTACTCCTACTGGTGTTGATTACAATCCAACAACAGGTGATATGGTACTCGAATTTGGAGTATCTCATGGTTTGATTCCTAATCAGGATATGATTAAGATTACACCTGAGTCAATTACTCTAACATGTGATTTCAATAGTGATGGTAATACAACTCCTAAATCATATCCTCGTGCAACTGGTGCAGCAACCTCTACTGGTAGAGACTATGCATATGACACATATTTGAATATTACCTCTGTAACATCAACTGGTATTACAGTTAACGTTAACGGTGGACAAGGTGCTGTTACAGATACATCAGTCCATAATTTCGTTTCTGCTGCTACTGATTGTATTACTGCTATAGATGTAAGTAGTCATTCATATCCAAGATCTTCTGACCCTGTAAGTGGTAAGTGGATAATGATTCAGGAATCATCCACGCATACTTTCCAAGTTGAAGTATTAGATGTAATTCCTTCTACTCATACATCAGTCCATGCATTCTTATCTGCTGCTAATAATTGCATCACTCATAAGAAGGACTTCTTCTATGATACAAATATACCAATTCATGAAATTGGTAAGACAACTCATAGTCCTACAAGCGTAGCTTATAATCCTACAGCAGGTACTATGACAGTACAACTTGCTAATGGATTCACTGCTCCAAATACATACACTCCTAATACTGTAACCTTCTATCCTGCAACTGGTATATTAAGGGTTACTCAACCTGGTCACCCTATCAAGAATGGAGATAAGATTCTTATCACTGACAGTTCATTAACATTCAGATGTGATGAAGATAGTCAGGCAACTGATCACTTATATCCAAGATCTACTGACCCTGTTAGTGGACAGTGGTTGAAGGTATTCAACAGAGGTATCAACACATATGATGTCCAAGTTGGTAACCTATTCGGTCAGGCAGCTATCTCTAATAATACAACTCACGTTTGCACAAATATCGGTGCTGCTGCTATATGGCATGCAAGAGACTTTGTAATGATAGATGAGAATGCTATAACTCTATCATGCACTAAGGATCAGAATGCTACTAACCACACATATCCTAGAAGGACAGATCCTACATTCGGTCAGTGGTTACCTATTTCTAACGTAACTACTACACAGTTTGATGTCCATGTAGGTAAGTCTGGTATCAATGATGTATACGATCATACCTATGTTGACTTTGCATCTAATGGTCTTAAGAGACAGACTGGTACTGTCATATTAGATGTTGCTGCTGGTGCTATTAGTAACTCTGATGCTCATACATTTGTATCTGCATCAACTGGTGCATTAATAGGTGGTGGACAATACAATCATGAATTCGTACCATCTGCTCAAACTTCTACAGTAACTGATGCTAGTTACAATCCAACAACAGGTTGGATGACCTTAACAGTACCTCATCATGGATTCATGGATGGGGAGAATATTCAGATTGCAAACAATTCATTAGTATTCACTTGCTTACAGGACAGTAATGCTACTGAGCATGCTTATCCTAGGACAAGCGACCCTGCTAGTCAGAATTGGTTAAGGATTTACAATACAACTGATGATACATTTGATGTCCATGTCCTTGATAAGGTACCTTCTACCAACCAGACTACTCACTTATTCAAACGTGCAACTGCTAATGGTATTACAAGAGCATCCATAGCTACTGGTGGTGATTATGATCATAAGTTTGTTGCTCCTCAACAATTAACTCCTACCAACGCTGCATACAATCCAACAACAGGTGTTATGACAATAACTGTTGCCAAGCATGGTATGAAGAATGGTACTAGAATTAAGGTACAGGATGGATTCGTAACATTCACATGTGATCAAGATGGTGATGCAACTAATCATGCATATCCTCGTAAGACTGATCCATATAGTGATGAGTGGATGAAGGTATTCAATGCGACTACTGACACATTTGATGTCCAAGTCCTATTCAATATTCCATCTACAAATACTACAACTCACGCATTTGTATCTGCAGTACCTAAGAGCATAACAGTTGCTACCATGATGAAGGGTAACGACAGTGTTAAACTTGCTCCTGATGCTCTAACATTTACATGCTCAATGGATGGTAATTCATCTAATCATTCTTATCCAAGAGCAACTGACCCAGCATATAATAATTCACTTAGAATTATTGATGACGGTGTAACAAGACATAGCCCAACAGGTGCTACATACACACCATCAACAGGTGTATTAGCAATGACAGTTCCTAATCATGGATTCACTAACAATGACTTTATCAAGTTAGATGACTATGCATTAGATCTTACTTGTGATATGGATAATAACTCTGATAATCATGCATATCCTAGAGGCACAGATCCTATCAGTGGTAAGTGGGTACAAATCAGTAATGTATCTCAGAATGCTTTTGATGTTAACGTAGGCACAACAAGTGCTGTTAGTTACACACCTACAGATGTTGACTATACTCCAACTACAGGTGAGATGGAGATTAACATTGGTAATCATCCTCTTAAGGTTGGTCAGAGTGTTAAGATTGCAACTGGTGGAATAACCTTAGAGTGTAGTCAAGACAACTATGGATCTACACATGCATATCCAAGAAATACAATTGATAACTTCACTCCAACAAATGCTGTATACAGTGGAGAGACAGGTTATTTAACAATTACATCTACTGGTCATGGATTAGATAATGGATCACTCGTTAAGATTGATGACAATGCAATAACCTTGCGTTGTGAAATGGATGGTAATACCGATGACAAGACTTATCCTAGATCTTCTGATCCTATCAGTGGTAAGTGGAAGGCTATAGAAAATGCTGACACAGATACATTCGATATCTTCGTTGGTAAATCTGAATTCAAGAGTTTCGATCCTCAGAATGTAGAGTATAACCAGTCAAATGGTAACATGGAAATTACTGTTGGTCCTGACCACGGTATTACAACTGCACATAGTGTCTACATTAATCGTGAGTCAATGACATTCACTTGTGCTCAGGATGGTTATTCCAGTCTTCATGCATATCCACGTCCTAATGGTACAGGTGGTGCATCTGGTGATGACCCTGCATATCAAGATGCTGTTGCTGTAACTGCTGTAACTGATAGCACTATAACAGTTAATGTTAACCCATCACCTTCTGGAGCATCTAACCATAATCATATCTTCGTACCTGCTGTAGGTTTAACACCAACTGCTATAACATATAGTGGTGTATCTGGTATTATGACTGTTACCTTAACTGGTCACGGCATGATCACAGGTGAGCAGATAATGTTTGAAGACAATTCATTGATCTTCACATGTAATAAAGATGACCATGCAACTGAGCATGCTTATCCTAGACATGGTGATCCTGCAAGCAACAACTGGTTAACAATTACAAGAATTGATGATAACAGATTTACTGTTAAAGTCTTAGATATTACACCTTCTACTAACACCTCTGCTCACACATTTAAGAGAGCAAATCCAGGTGCTCTTAAGAGAGGATCAATCAGAGCTGGTGGATCATTCACTCATAGTTTCCAATCATTTGCTAATAATGGACTTAAGGCTAAGAGAGATAGATCATACGATCATTCTATAGAAATTAAGAAAGTTGGTCATGCTAAGTATACTGCTGCTGGTGCTGCATACAATGCTACTACTGGAGTATTAACTCTTACTATTACTAACAACCCATTATCTAATGGAGATAGAATTAAATTAGCAGACAATTCATTGGTAATGACTTGTGCTATGGATAATAATGCTACAGAGCATAGTTACCCAAGGGCAACTGACCCAGCACATGATAAGTGGTTAACTGTATCTAACGTATCTGGTAATAACTTTGATGTCCAGATTGGTACTACACCTCGTGCTAACTACCTAGTCTCTGCTGCAACATATGAGCCTACCACTGGTGAAATGACAATGACCATTGGTAATCATAACTTCAGAGGTGGATCAACTCATACAGTTACTGATGGTGCTTATAATCCTACTACAGGTCTTATGACTCTCACCATTGCTAATCATGGATTCACTATAGGTGACAGAATCATGATGACTGATGAGTCAATTCAATTCAGTTGTGGATTTGGTGGTGCTTCTGGTAATGATGCTATTAAGGCATATCCAAGATCATCTGACCCAATCAGTAATACTTGGGTACCAGTTACTAACATAACTCAAAATACATTTGATATTCAGGTCTTAGCATCTACACCTTCTACTAACACTGACGCACATACCTTCCACAGTGCTGCACCTAATGGAGTTAAGGTTTCTCATGAAGCAATCTTTATTGAAGAGAAATCATTAGTATTCAAGTGTCTTGCTGACTCTAATGGTAGTGAGCATAAGTATCCACGTCCTAATGGATATGGTGGTGCTTCTGCTGATGACCCATACTATGATACAACAGTACCTATTATATCTGCTACTGATACTACTATTACTGTTAACGTTGGTATATCATCTAACACAACTCAGCATACATTTGTAAGATCTGAAAATGCATTCACTCCAACTGGTGCATCATTCGTACCTGGCACAGGTGTATTGACAGTAACTATTCCTAGTCATCCATTTGCTAATGGAGATAAGGTACAAGTTAAGAATGAGTCATTCACCTTTACATGTGCTGAAGATGGTGGAGCAAGTAACCATGCTTATCCAAGAGTAAGTGACCCTGCATCTCAGAATGCTTGGTTAACTGTATCTAACGTATCTGGTAATACTTTCGATATTAACGTTGGTACTTCTTCTAACACTACAACGCACACATGGGTATCTTCCTTAGACGGTGCAATTATCAGAGGTGTTGTAAGGGGTGGTGGTGAATACACTCACGCATTTGTATCTGCTGTTGCTGATGGAATCCACTGGGAGAATTCAACAATTACTGTTGATGTAGGTGAGACTGTTTCTGGTAACCATACACATAGATTTGCTTCTGCTACATCTGGTGCTATAACTGCTGGTGGTAACTACACTCATACATTTGCTTCTGCGAAGCATAATTCATTACATCATCAGAGTGGTAAGATAACTCTTAACGTTAATGTTGCTGCATCTAATAACCAATATGACCACTCATTTGTAAGTGCAGTACCTGGTGCTGTTATTGCTGGAGGTAGTTACAATCATACATTTGTATCTGCTGATGAAGGTGGAATAGAGAAAGCAAATGATTATGTTTACATAGATGATTATGCATTAGGGTTCTCATGTGATCTTGATCATCATGAAACTACTCACTTATATCCAAGACCTACTGACCATGCAAGTAATGAATGGTTAGCAGTATCTAATGTAACTACTGACACATTTGATATACAAGTACTTTCAGGTGTCCCATCTACCTTTATAGGATCTCATACATTTAAGTCATGTAAGACAGGTGGTATAAGGATACAGGATGGCACAATAATGCTTAATGTTGGTAAGTCACCAGCTGGCGATACACATCAACATACATTTGTAAGTGCTAATACTGGAGCATTGATACAGGGTGGTAACTATAAGCATAACTTCGTAAGTGCTCTATCCAATTGTATAACAAATACCAATAACGGAGACACATTTACACCTACTGATGCATACTATATTCCTACTACTGGTCAATTAACCTTGACAGTTGTCGGACATAATTTAAGCACAGATGATACAGTTATAATTGATAGCAATGCTCTAACATTTACTTGCTCTCAAGACCAGAATGCTACTAACCACACATATCCTCGTGTAACTGATTTTGCTGACGGTAAGAAATTACACGTACAACAATCTAACTCATGGGCATGGCCTGCAAGTGATTTAGATTACTATAGAAATAGATTAGTATCTAATGATTACACAGGTAATGAAGGACAGAATGTAGAGAATGAAATTGGTCAATTAGTCCAAATGGTTACTGACGCTATTAGTAATCCTAATAACGTTGCTGGTAGATCATATGATATGCCTATCATATGGCCTGTTAAGTATACACCTGAAATTGCTGTAAGGGATCTTGGTATTACTTACGACTTTAGTGGTGGTGGACAAGATTCTAATGGTACATGGAATCAAACTTGTGCTGAGAGTGCATCTGCTATTAATACTCTATTAGATATCTACATTGAAACTATTAACGAGGCAGTTAATAATTCAGCAAATTATCTTGTTAACAGTGTAACTAAGACATTCCCATTCAATAGTAATACTCAGTATCAATCAGGTACTTGCTATAACGTAACATCTGCAATTGATACTCTCTTCGATATTATGTCCGATACTCTCGGTGGTGGAGAAACTAATAGCATGAATATTGCTAATATGATTCTCTTCAATCAGCAAGCAATTGCGTTGAGAGCATTTGGTGATACACAAACTAACTATCCAACTACTAATCTAACAATAACATTTGCTGAGAATTGCTTAAAGGCAGTACGTTATGACTTAGTAACTGGTGGTAATGCTGGTGCATTCAGAATGACACAAGAGTGGTTTGATGGTGAAGGTAATTTCATAGCATTCCCAACAGTAACTAGATCTCATTTACTATTCTGTTTAACAAGAGTTAGAGAATATATTAAGAGTGTCATGTATCTTGTTGGTACTGATAGTGTTTGGGATAACTTTGATGTATATCAGAAACCAGAAAGACTTGAATGGAATCAGGAAGCAGTCGAATTTATGATTGACTCTTCACTCAACCCAATTGAGTACTCTCTAGAGATGTCTAAATTCCCAACAAATGCTAGTGTCCAGTTTATACCAAGCACTGACGTTGTTAACCGTCTGACAAGATATGAGACAGGTTGGGATTACAATACTGACCCTGCTCTTGTTACTCTAACTCCTGAAGTAAGAGTTGGATTTGATCGCTCTGAATATAGAATAAGAATTAACCGTGCTAACCAGTTCCGTCGTGGTGATGTATTAAGTTACATTCCTGCATCTGATACTTCATTGACAGGTTTAACAGGACAAACATACTTCTACTGCTTAACTGCTACTGCTCAGTGGTTTGAGATTGGTGCTTCATATATCCATGATGGAAGATTCAGGATATTACAAGTAGACTCATCTAACGACGGTGCACAGATAATGCAGGTCGTAAGAAGAAGTGGTATTACTAGATCTACATCTACATATCCTTCTGATGATTCAGCATGTCCTATACAGGGTGGAATGAATCCTGCTGACGTGATCTATGGAGGTACTTCTGGTGCTGCTGCTGAGGTCGGCACAGTCCAAGAGAACGTAGCATCTATACGTCAGATCTATAAGCATTTTGATGTTGGTACTGTATCACAGACAACTCCTGGTGTATCTGATACTTACACAAACGGTGAATCAGTTGTTGTCCAAGGTGCAACTGCTAATAACGGCACAATGCTACAAAGCACACCTGCACCTGCTGATACTGCAATATCATTCTTGAAATTACATACAATCGCTGGTACAATCAACGTTGCTGATGTATTAGAAGGTGCTGATAGTGGCACAACTTCTACTGTTACTGCTGTTACAGATAGATTCTTGATTAACGTTGAGAGAGGTGCCTTCGCTACAGGTGATTGGTTCTTCGCTAAGGATGCAACCACTGAAGGTTACATGGATGAGTATGTAAGTAAGTCTGGTGCTCTAACTGGTAATGATGGTGGTCGTATCACAATTGATGTTGAAACCATTGAGTCTCCTTGGGTACCTGGTGACATTATCTACGGTAGTGTTACTGATTACATCTTAGACATTAAAGGTATCGCTGGTACACAGTTACAACTTAACCAGTATATACATGGTCGCTATACACTAGAGTTAAATCTTGGTCCTGCTATCGTTGACACTGGTATTACAGATACATTCAGAGTCGGTGATGAAGTATCACTACTACAAGGTACTTTACAGAAAGATCCAGGATTCACTGCTACAGTAACCCAGTATATTAATGGTTTAGAACTTGAAAATACTGATCCTAACTACGGTATACACAAACTTTGGATTGGTAGTATACAACCTGTAGGTGTTGGTGCTGATGTATCTGAGTTGACTGTTGGTACTAACAATATTGGTAAGGTAGATATTGGATCTAACTTCCCAACCATATACGCACAGGTAACATCATACACTGAAACAAATTACTCATCATACGCTAAGGTTGTTGCTATAGATCAACAAGGTATTACTGCTACCATCTGGGTAGAGGATGCTGTTGGAAGTCTAATGGACAATATGACCTTAGAATCTGACTTCGGATGGAGTGCTGCAATTTCATCTGCTCGCACACTAGACGGTAGAGTAGATCGTTACTTCAGAGGATTTGATGGCACACAAACAATATTTGACTTAACCATATCTAATGGTCAAGCATACTTCCCAGACCCTGCTGGTCACCTATTAGCATTCGTTAATGGTATTCTACAGCCTCCTGGTGGTAACCAGTCATACGTTGCATTCTCAGATAAGATTCAGTTCGCTGAGCCTCCTGAGGTTGGATCACAATTCATTGGTTACTACGTTGGTAAATTACGTCAGTTAGATGATATCTCCTTCGAGTTTGACTCATTGAGATCTTCATTCAACCTTAAGCGTGGTGGATTATTCTACTCACTAACACTGACTGAAGGTGTTTCATCTAACGTTATCCGTCCTGAGAATAACATCCTAGTTTCACTTAACGGTATTATTCAGGAACCAGGTAACGCATACGAGATCGTTGGATCACGTATCATCTTCGCTGAAGTCCCACGTGCGGGATCAACCTTCGTTGGTTTCTCATACATTGGATCTGACGCAGACGTTATCGCAGCAACAGTCGTACCACCAGTTGAAGCTGGTGATAGACTAGACATAGACGGTGAGGAATTTGCTCGTGAGGTTGCTCTAATTGAGTCTTCTAACTCATTAATCACATTCGAGTACACTGGATCTGTTAAAGGTAGAAACGCTGCTGCTATATCAGAGATCACTTATGGTCAAATTATTAATGCAACACTAACCAGTCCTGGTGATGGTTATACTTCACGTCCTAACGTTGACGTTATATCTTCCTCTGGATTTGATTCACGTCTTAAGGCATTGATGGGTATTACAAGAATTGATGTTAAGACTTCTGGTCTTGGATATTCACTTCCTGTTGTTGCAATCGATAATGTAGTCCCAGATGATTACACAGAACCAGTTGGTGGTCCTATTAACGGTGGATTTGACGTACTAGCAGGCGAAGGAGCTGAATATCAGGATGGTAGCACTGCAATCGATCCTGGCACAATTGCTATTGTAATCGACCCAGTTAACGTAACAGTTAACCAAGGTCAGACTGCTGGATTCACAGTCGTATCTACTGTAACTAACGGTCAGACAATGAATTATCAGTGGCAGAAGAAAGAGTATGGCACACAGACTTGGAGCAACATTATTGGTGCTAACCAATCTACATTCCAGACAGTATCTGCTGCACAGGCAGATGATGGTGATGAGTATCGTGTAGCAATAACTGCTGCTGGTGCAACTCCTGTCTACTCACTATCTGCAATCTTGAGTGTCCAGACTGGTGCCACAATCATAACTGGATTCACACCTAATATTATCTTCGACGATATCTAAATAATCTCATGGCAGCAACAGCATCATTTAACAACGCAACAAAGGTAATTACAGTAGCATCGGATTCCCTCCCTGCTCCTGTATCTTTTGGTACGTTTCCAAATGACAATAATCCCAATACAGTTACCGAACAGGATTTCGATCATGACTTCTTATACCGTGGAGGAACATTTGGAATTACTCGCACATTTGATAATAATCAATATACGCATGACGGATACCTTAGAACCATTTCTATCTCCGTAAATGATCTCGTATTGTTTACTAACAATCAAATAGATGAGGGAGACCATATACTATTCGTTTTTAGTGATGGATTGAAGCAAAGGTTTATCTACAAAGGTACTACATTTACTTCTATTGCTGGTGAGTGCTGGTTATCATCAGATAGTCAGTTAGATTTAATAGTAGATACACAAGCAACTACTCCTGTAACTGGTACCTATGAATATTATGATCAAAGAAACGGAAGAACTGATACTCCACTAGGTGCAATTGGTATTGCTGCTAATGGTGTTTCTATTTTTAACCCTTCTGCTGGTACTGGATTGAATCCACCATCAGGTTTTAGTTGGGTTGCTGCTGGAGACATACCTTTTGTTGATTCTGGAGAAGATTCTTGCGGTGGACACCCAGAACAGAGTGGTCAATATCACTATCATGACCCACATTTCTTAGATTGTTGGAAATCTGGATCATCAATAGCAAGTTATAACGACTATTATGGGTCAACTCAGTATAATGGTAACAATATTCGTCATCCTGACGGTCATTCTAAGATGATTGGCATATCATTTGATGGATTTCCCATCTATGGACCCTATGCATATGATAATAATTGGAATAATCTGAGTGGAACTAGGACAATGAGGACTTCTTTTGCTGTCAGAGACACAGAAGCACCTGGAAGACCTGATTATGGTAGCACTTCAGACAATCCACCTGCTGGAACACTCATGGAAGACTATGAGTATGTCGATGGAACTGGAGATTTGGACATTCATAACGGTAGATTTGGTGTTACACCCGAATATCCTGATGGAACCTATGCTTATTTCCTTACATTAGACCCAGAGAATTTAGATAATGTTAAGTTTCCTTTCATTATTGGTAGTAAAACTAGGGAACTTATTGATACAACCTTCACAGTAACGCCTGTAGCTGGCGGTGGAGATGGAGGAGGTGGTGGAGATCAAGGTCCACCTCCAACATTACAGTTTACATTGCAACCTACCAATGTAACAGTCAATGCTAATGAGACTGCTACCTTTAATGTCAATGCTCAGGTATTACCTGAGGATGGACCAATGACCTATCAGTGGTATAGATCTACTGATGGTGGATTTGCTTTTGCTGCTATCACTGGTGCTACAACTAATACCTATTCAATATCTGCGTTATCGTATATGACTGGATATAGGTATCGTTGTAGGATATCTGGTCCTATAGGAGCACCACAGGCAGCACAAAACTCTCCTCTAGATTCACAACCAGCTTTATTAACAGTAACTGGTAGTGGTAGTGGTGGTGATACTGCTAATCGCTTTGATAGCACTAGCAGCACACTAGACTCTACATCACAAACCTTCGATGGCACCTAAATAACCCTGTAGAACACTGTACCCATGGCTAAACAAACACTCAGTATCGGATCGTCGGCAAACGACGGGACTGGAGACAGTCTCCGAGATGGTGCTATTAAACTGAATAGCGTCATTAATGAATTATATGCTCAACTTGGCAACGATACCAACCTTCAGATCAATGTAACAACCCCTTCGACTGGACAAGTCCTGAAATGGAATGGTGCTCAGTTTGTAGAGGGTCATGTTGATGCGTTAACAGCAGATTTAGATGTTGCTGGATTCGATATAACTTCGTCGGCAAATGGTGACGTAGAAATTAAACCAAATGGTAGTGGAGACATTAAGTTTTGGACAGGTGGTACAGGTTCTGCCCTAACTTATGTTGATGGTGCTGATGGTAAGTTAAAGTATAGTAATCATTTTCCAACTGTAGGAGATCTTCCTGAGAATATTGCTCATCATGGTATGTTTGCATATGTATCTGGTGATACTACAGCGAGAGTTGCAACAGCTGGTGGTTGGAAGAAGATTATAGGTGAAGATCATAGTCTTGGGGATCTTGGTGATGTAGATATGACTGTTGGAGGTGGTCCCTCAGACGGTCAAGTTATAAAATGGAATGATACTACTAGCAAATGGGAGCCAGCTAACGACGATTCCTCAGGTGGAGGTGGTGGAGGCACTACTCAAAACCTATTTGAGGGATTTACTGCTGATACTGGTAGTACTACTGCTAGTGCTGCTACTGATGTATTAACTGTTGCTGGTGGTACTAATGTCTCGACTACAATCGTCGGAGACACCCTCACAATAGACATGACAGGTGCACTTGGTGACGCAAACCAAAATGCATACGGTGTAATTGGTAGTGATTCTGGAAGTAAGACTGCAAGTAGTGTAACTGCTACTATTAATATAATTGGTGGCACATCAATTAGCACTGCTGTATCAGGTGACGACCTAACGATCACCAATGATGCACCTAATATAGTCCAAGAAGTTTATAAGACAGTTACTGGTGATTCTGGTACAACAACTGCACAGTTGTCAACGTCTTCTCTTGCTATAGCTGGTGGTACTGGTCTTGCATCTGTTGTAACTTCTAACACAGTTACCCTTAATGCTGACTTCTACCTCAGTGGTGGAGCAATGGAGGGTGATAATGTTGTATATAATGGCACATCATGGGATCCAATCGAATCTCCTTGCCTTAACCTTATAGTATCTGCTACTGGTAACAGTGCATATAGATTCTCAGGTAGTGGTGTCAATACTACAACAGATAATCCTACGATATATGTTTATCGTGGATTTACATATAGATTTAACAATGAAACAGGTGCTGCACACCCATTTGCTTTAAGAACTACCTCAGGTGGTGGATCTGTAACTGATGGTGTTAGTGGATCACAAGAGGGAGTCCAGTTATGGACAGTCCCACAATCTTTATCTGCTGGTACAACATATGTTTACCAGTGCACAATGCATCCAGCAATGGTAGGAAACCTTACAGTAGTCTAATATGGCAAGAACAGTCCCTGGTAGTGGTGCCCAAATAGTCCCAGTATTCAACAGTTTATCTGGGGTCAGGGATGTCTTTGTCATTAATAAAGGCAGTGGATACGATCCTAATGATCCACCTAGACTGCGTATTGAGAATTGTGGCACACCAATTAGAGATGCAGTGCTTAGAGCAGTCATTGAGGGAGACCTTGGTGAGATAACTGCTGTAGAAGTATTAGATCCTGGTGAGGGATATGATCCATTACGTTTAATCATTGAAGATGAAGCTTCATCTAAAGATGCAGCAGGTAACATATTCCTTAAACCTGATGGTGGTTTAGATTTTATACAGATGACTGTCCCAGGTGACGGTTATTTTAATTCTACTGCTCGTGTTGAAGGTGGTGGTGGATCTGGATCTGAATTGGTACCAATCACAGGATTGATAACTGGTCTTGCTATTGAGCAACCAGGACGTAACTATACTGAAGAAGATGTTAACATCATTATCTCAGGTGGTGGTGGACAGGGTGCAACTGGAGTTGCTGCTGTTAATCAATTTGGTGAAGTTACATCTATTACATTAACTAATCAAGGTGAATTCTTTGAAGAGCCACCACTGATTCAACTCATTAAGGGTGGTGGATCAGGTGCTACTGCTGAAGCATTCATTAACCTTGGTGTAATTACAAATATTGACTTACTGACTGGAGGTGGTGGATATACAGATCCTCCAGAGGTTATCTTTACTAGAGATACTAACCTAATAAGAGAGGCAAGAAATAGACAGTCTCTTAATTCAGTACTTTATAACCTTGCTGGTATAGTAGCAAACGTCTCATCTGGTGCAACAACCATATATGTTGAAGATACCAATCCATATGCAGGATCTGGTAAGGTGTTGCTCGGAAGAGAATTAATTAGATATACTGGTAAGACTGCTACTTCTCTCACAGGATGTGATAGAGGTACAAACTTCCGTTTTGACCAGAAAGTCATCCTAGATAATTTACAGGATGATCCTAATACTGGTTTAACACAGTATTCATTCCAAGTAACAGACAAAGTAAGACGTGTAGTTGAGAGTTCAACTAACCGAGTTGCTATTGTATATGACTGGGATGTCGCTAACCGAGCATTATATCTTGTATTTGAAGTTGACGAGTTAGCATTTATTGATGGTGGTAGATCTAATGAGAAATCTAAGATCATAGCATTTGTCGCTGGAACTGCAGGAGCATCAGGCACAGGTGTGGCACCACACGTATTAGTAGAATCTGAGGGTAACAATATTGTTGCATTCACTGATCCATTAAGTGCAATTCTTAATAGAGTATTTGAAGATAATGATGAAGAGTACACTGATAACAACGGTGTGCAGCAATTTGGTGATGGTATTATCGACCTTGTTAACACTGGTACTGAGTTTGAGAATCAGATTAACTTAGATGGTGGTATAGCATCATCTAAATATGGTATTGAGGAGACACTTGGTGGACAGAATACTACTCTATTCCAACAAGGTGATCAGATATATGATGGTAATGCAACTCCTCTAGTAGCAACTATACAGGGTGCTGGTGCTTTAGGTGATGGAGACGCACATCAGTCACTAGCATCATTGACTGTTACGTTAACTACTGGTACTACATTTACTGCTACTGAGCAAGTAGAAGGTTTGACTACAGGACTGACTGCAACAAGCAATGCTGCACCTGAAGCTGAAGGATCTGACTATATTATCTCTGTTAAGGACATTGTAAGCAATGATCCAAACTTCAAGTTTAATAAAGGGGAGTTACTAAGGGGTAATGGATCAGGTGCTCAGGCAACTATCAAAGCAGTTGAGTATACAACATATCTCAGAAATGAGGATGATTAACCCCTATAAATATAAAGAAGGCAATCGCTAGACATGGCACTATTAACCGACCAATTTAGAATCTTTACTGCCGAAAGGTTTAGAAAGGCACTTGAGGGACCAAACCCAACACAGTCAGACCTGGAAGCTGGTACTTCTAGGGATCGCCTTTATGTATTCATAGGCAGACCACAACCGTGGGATAATGAGAATGCACCTCCAGACCCAGTAGATTCATTCCAAGAATTCTCGGATGACTATTCGGACATGATCTCCCTGAAGAGAGTATTAGCAAATGATACTATTCAGGTAGTCAGGCGTACCGACTGGATTCCCCCAGAGCAAACCACTGGTGGATTGGGTTACGTTTATGATATGTATCGTCATGATTACTCCTCGACTAAAACTGCATCATCGGGTGCGACTAAACTTTACGACGCAGATTTCTACGTTGTTAACTCGTCCTATCAAGTATACAAGTGCATTTACAACGGCACATCTCCTTCTGATCCTAACGGTAAACCTTCTACTGTTGAGCCCACAGGGACATCAACATCTATTATCACGACTGCTGATGGCTACCGTTGGAAGTATATGTACACGATCCCTGTTGGTCAAGTCTTAAAATTCTTCTCCAACGAGTACATGCCTGTGCTATCTGATACCGCAGTGGTAGCAGATGCTATTGGTGGAGAGATTGACACTATTATTATTGCCTCTTCAGGTAGTGGTTATAACAATGGTACCTATGAAAATGTCCCTATCAAGGGTGATGGAGTAGGTGGTAGAGTTTCACTTGTTGTAGATGGTGGTCGTATTGCCTCTGCTACTGTTACATCTGGTGGATCTGGATATACATTTGGTAAAGTAATCATCGATGAAGTCAACGGTATTGGTGCTGGAACAGGTACTGGTGGTAGCGTTGAAGTTGTTATCCCACCAACAATGGGACATGGTGCATCACCAGCTACTGAGTTAGGTGGTTTCCGTGTGATGATCAATACTAAATTCACATATGATGAAGGATCAGGTGACTTCCCAACTGATAACGACTACCGTCGTATTGGTCTAGTCATTAACCCAAACAAGTTTGGCACTGAAGAACTAACGTCTGATTTGACCTTAAGTGCTACAAAGGCCGTAATTTTTCCACCTACCTTTACTGGAAACTTCCAGACTGACGAGATCATTACCCAATCTCGTACTGTCGGGGGACAGCAGGTAACAGCAAGAGGACGTGTCATATCATGGAATAGTACTACTAAGGTACTTAAATATTATCAGAATAGAGTTGACGGTATATTCCCTGAATTTACTGGTAACCTAATCGAGTTTGAAGGTGGTAACCCAGTTGTGGGTGCTATCTCAGGAGCATCAGCAGACCCAGACATTAACTTCCCAATTATATCTGGATCATCTACAAGGGTTATTAATAATGCTGAGTATGACTTAGGTATGTCATTTACCAATGGTTATGCAAAGGCAGAAGTAGATCCAAACTCAGGTGAGGTTATCTACATAGATAATAGAGGTGCGATCACTCGTGCTGGTGACCAAATTGAAGACATCAAAATCGTAATCGAGTTCTAGTTCAATGCCACAGAATACCAATCTAAATATTAGTCCTTATTTTGATGATTTCGATAAGGATAAAAACTTTTACAGAGTCTTATTCCGACCAGGATATCCGATTCAGGCAAGAGAACTAACGACTATGCAGTCGATTCTCCAGAATCAAATGGAGAGTATCGGACAACACTTCTTTAAAGAAGGAAGTATGGTTATACCAGGTCAAGTTGGATATGACCTACAAGTGCAGGCAGTTGTCCTACAACAGTCCTTTCTTGGTGTAGACGTAGAAACATATAGAACTCAGTTAACAGGTCAGATAATTGAAGGTATTACGACTGGTATTAAGGCAAAGGTATTGTATTCAATCCCCTCAACAGAGTCTTCAAGGGGATATGTTACACTGTATGTGAAATATGTTGAGTCAGGTGACACCACTAGTGACACTACCCTCAAGACTTTTCAGCCCAACGAGCAATTACTGGCCGAAAATGAAATCACTTTTGGGACAACCCTAATTGAGGTTGGATCTCCCTTCGCTCAGTTGCTACCAGTAGATTCAACTGCTGTAGCATCAACTGCATATATTAATGCAGGTGTATATTTTATCAGAGGACATTTCGTTGATATTCCATCATCCCACCTCATCCTTGATCAATACAGTAACAACCCATCTTACAGAGTTGGACTTGAGGTCAGTGAGTCAATCGTTACACCAGAAGACGATCCGACACTTAATGATAACGCAGCTGGAACATCGAACTATTCTGCTCCAGGCGGTCACAGATTTAGAATTAAAACTTCATTGGTTAAAAAACCAATCAATGATGAAACCGATAAGAACTTTGTTGAATTACTCCGTATCAACAACTCAAAGGTTGAACAGTTTGTTACTCACACAGCATATTCAGAACTTGAAAGATCTCTCGCAAGGAGAACCTATGAAGAGTCTGGAGACTATGTAATTGATACATTCTCTATTAAAGCAAGAGAGTGTTTAGATGATGGTTTTAACAATGGTGTATATCGTGTAGGAGAAACTACTAGTGGTGACGCAATTGCTTCAGATGACTTAGTTGCATTTGAGGTTAGCCCAGGTAGAGCATATGTTAAGGGTTATAGGACTGAGTTTTTGGTACCACAGTATGTGGATGCACATAAACCAAGAGACTTTGATTCAGTACAAAACGCTATCCTAGCATTCAGACTAGGACAGATGTTAAAAGTATATGATGTATATGGATGGCCCGAGCTAACTGGTGAAGGTGTCAGTCAAGCATATCAAATACTAGAGTTAACAGATGAGTGGACTCGTAACACTACTAACACCGTAACTGGTAGAAAGATAGGTAGATGTCGTACAGTCCAGTTACAACAAACATCTATTACAGGTATATGGGATCTCTGGATCTTCGATGTGCAGATGTATACAGCGATTAACTTTGCTGCTGGTAACAATTCAGTCTCTGCTGGTAACCTATTAAGAGGTCGTACATCACAGGCAACAGGTTTCGTTGCTGATGCAGGGTCAGGCACATGGTGTCAGTTGGAGCAAGTCTCAGGTGAGTTTATAAATGGCGAGGTTATCGAGCGTGATGGCCGAGTTGTTGGTACTCTAGAGGCAGCACATACTTACAACTTAACTGATGCTAGATCTGTAGTTGGTAGAGAAGATTCAGCAACCTCAGGTACAATTATCTTTGGTGCTAACTTAATGCTTAATGATGTGAAGATCATTGAAGGCACAACTGTTACTATTGACCAAGCAGGTAATAGTAGAATAGAAGGATTTAGGACAAAGTTTGCACAAGACCTACGTCCAGGTGAAGTAATAACATCAACTAATACTTCAGACGAAGGTGAGAATACTCTTAGAGTTATGAGAGTAGATCCTAGTGCTATTAATACTACATCTACTAATGCTGCTACAGGTCAGTCGTCGTATATTTTTGACTACCTTACACAGCATGCATTACTAGAAGCTGGTCTGAAGAAAGGTACTGTTAATGATGGTGAAGTATCTGCTCTAGCAAGAATGCGTCCTTTCGTATTCCAGAAAGACTATCAAAACGGTGAATTAACAATTGACTGTCCTCGTACATCGATGAAGTCAATCTCTGACGAATCATTCTTTGTCTTTAGGACATTTAATAATAAGACTGTGGTATCTGGTGGTGTTACTGTATCCCTACCAGAATCTGAGCAGTTTGCAACACTAGATGATGAAAACTATATCCTAACGATCCTTGCAGAATCTGGATCAGTATGGAGTGTTGGTGGTAACCTAGACTTAGAAGCACTTAACGGTACCAACCCTGGTGGTGGTAACTTTACAGTGACCTTCGGTGCTGACAGACAGTCAGTTACTATTGACGGTTTAGCAAACGTTAACACAGTTAAATTAACAGCACTAGTATCTAAAAATATAGTATCGAAGAAGATTAAGACTGCTGCTAAGATGAGATGTCTTAACGTCCTTCGCACAAGAATTAATAATGACCAACCTAAGTATGGTCTTGCCTATGGTAACCTATACGGCACACGTATTGAAGACGAAGAGATTTCATTCGCATTGAATGATGTATATAACGTCCATGCTGTATATGAATCAGAGAATGATGCTGATGCATCACCTCCTTACTTAGTCCTAACAGAGTCTACTTTCTTCGATAATGGGTCTGTTATTATAGGTAAAACATCAGGTGCTCGTGGTAGAGTCATACAGTTTATCAACTCAACATTGAGATTGTATTATGTGCAGTTGAATGAGACTCCATTTTCTGCTGGTGAAGCTATAGATGGCCAGGATGACGATGGACTACCATTATCTGCTATTGTAGATGATGCTGATGGATCAGTTTCTAGAGGTAGTAAGGTAGTTACTACACAGTATACCTTGGAGACTGGACAGAAAGCACACTTCTATGATGTATGTAAGTTAACTAGGTATCCACAGTATACTCCACCTATTCGTAAAATATTAATAGTCTTTGATTACTTCAAGCATGAAACTTCAGGAGACTATTTCGCAGCACAATCTTATACAGGTATAGCATACAAGGAAGTGCCAACCTATAAGTTAGATGGATCAATTAACTTCCTAAGAGACCAAGTTGACTTCCGTCCAGGTGTCGGTGAGTTAGCATCTAGAGATGGTACAGTATCTAATCCATTCTTAGTAGAATGTGCTTCACTAGACTTTGGTGCAAGACAATTTGATACCTCTGGTGGTGCAGGTGGATCTACTATCTTCGACATACCGAAGGTTAATACAGAGATCCGTATGGACTACTCATACTATCTCCCTCGTGCAGATAAACTATATCTAACACATGATAATCAACTTAAGATGGTGAGAGGTGTATCTTCTGAGGATCTACCACCACCAGACGGTATAGACAATGCTATGTTATTAGCACAGATTGAATACCGTCCTTATGTGTATGATGTAGAAAGAGATATTCTTATTAACCCTGAGATTATCCGTCGTTATACTATGAAGGATATTGGTGACCTTGAGCAACGTCTTGAGCATGTAGAATATTACACATCACTATCTCTATTAGAGACACAGGCAGAAAATACTAAGACATATGATGACAATGGATTTGACCGTCTTAAGAATGGTTACGTTGTTGATGACTTTACTGATCATAACGTTGGTGACGTACTTAACGTTGACTATAAGTGCTCTCTTGACTTCCAGAATGGATTCCTAAGACCTTCTCACTATACAACTAACGTACCTCTAGCATTAAATGAATCAGAGTCTACTAATATAGTCAGGACTACTGGTAATATGGCACTCCTACCTTGGGATGACCATGCAATTATTACACAACCATATGCTTCTAGGACAGAGAATGTAAACCCATTTAACGTGTTTACTTTCATTGGACGTGTTGATCTTACTCCTGCATCTGATGACTGGGTAGATACCAAGCGTATGCCAGCTAGGGTAGAAAACGTAGAAGGTGACTTCTCTGCTGTATCAAGAGATATGCAGGTAGACCAAAATGGTTTCGCACCTATTCAGTGGGGATCATGGAAGACTAACTGGACAGGTGAATCACTATTATCTACTTCACAGTTTAGAAACAGATCAGGTTCATTCAGTGCAGGTGGTCGTAGACTCGGTAGATTGGGTCACGGTCAAGGAAGACAGCCACTATTCGTACACCAAAGAAGGACTTGGAGGGTTGTTAACAACCAAGCAAGACAGGGTATTAGGACACGTGTTGTACCTAAGATAGATAAAAAATCTTTAGGAGACTTCGTATTATCTCAAACTGCTATACCTTGGATTAGATCACGTAACGTGGCATTCAACGTAGAGCGTATGAAGCCTCGCACAAGAGTATATGCATTTTTCGATGGTGTTAATGTAACCACATATATTACACCTAAGGTTATTGAAATTGTTAAATCATCTACTGCTGATCCTAACACTAACGAAACACCTTTCGTTGTTGGTGAGACTGTAGTTGGTAGCACATCTGGTTGTAGATTAAAAGTTGCTCCTGCTAATGATGGTTATAAGACTGACCCATATGGAGTTGGTACTGCAACACTAGCAGAATCTTATGCATCACAAACACCTTTCATTAATATTGATACTGCTTCATTATCAGAGACTGTTAACCCTAACTACTACGGCAACATGAATGTCGGAGAAGTATTGATAGGACAGACATCTGGAGCACGTGCTGTAGTTAAGGATCGTCGTCTATTAACAGATAATATTGGTAGTTTTAAAGGCACCTTCTTTATTCCTAACCCAGGTATGGATTCAAACCCACGTTGGGCTACAGGATCAAGGACATTCCGTTTCACTACTAACCCTACTAATGCTAAGAGTAGTGGTAGCGTAGATTCATCTGCTGAGACTATCTACACTGCTGCTGGTCAGTTGAAGACAGTTAGAGAAACTATTCTTGCTGTAAGAAATGCTGAGTTAGTCAGAGATACTGTCAACGACACAAGACAGGTCATGACTACTAGGACTGAGACTAGACAGATCGGTTGGTATGACCCTCTTGCACAATCATTCATATGTGATGAGGAAGGTGGTGTATTCCTAACTGGTGTTGATGTATTCTTCAAGACTAAGGATGCTAACATTCCTATCTCTATGCAAATAAGGACAATGGAAAATGGTTATCCAACTAAGGATATTCTTCCATTCTCTGACGTTACTATCAGTCCAGATCAAATAGAATTATCAGATAACGCTGCTATCCCATCAAGGTTTACATTCAGATCACCTGTATACGTTAAGCAATCTATTGAATATTGTTTCGTATTACTATCTGACTCTAACGAGTATCAGGTCTGGATATCAAGGATGGGTGACATCGATGTTTCAGGAACAAGGACTATATCTGAGCAGCCATATGCAGGTGTGTTATTCAAATCACAAAACGCATCTACATGGACAGCAGACCAGTATGAAGACATGAAGTTTACTGTCTATCGTGCTAAGTTTAACCAGATGACTGGTAGTGCTATTCTCAATAACGCTGAGTTAGGTAAAGGTAATGGAGGTATTCATAACCTTATTGAGAATCCAATACTGACACTGAAACCAACTCAACAACTATCTTTGCCCGCAGGTAATAATTACAACTTTACCATTGGTGCAAGAATTAAACAATCTCCATCTAATGCAGAAGGTACTATCAAAGAATTTGATGCTACATCAGATCCTGAGAAGATAACTATCACGGACATTGATGGACAGTTTGCAGCAGGTTTCTTGGATGCTAACAACGATCCATTCCAAGGAATATCATCATCACAGTCAGTTGTGATTATGGAATTGTCTGCAATATACAACGGCACATTCGCTGAAGGTGACACATTAAGTGGATCAACTTCATCGGCAAACGCAGTTGTTACAGCATACTATGCTCAAGGTGCTACACTTCCAGGAGGAGGCACAGCATCTGCTATCACGGTCTACGCAAACTATGTTACTAAGGCATTTGATCTTAGTGATACTGTATCGGAGCCAGGTGGTACTAGTTGCACAGTATCGTCTCTAACATATCAAGGTGACTCATATACTGCTTATCCAACAGCAGCACCTTCTTACCCAGATGATGATAAGGAAATTGCAATCAGTCATAGAAACCACGGTATGCACCAACGTGCTAACAACGTAGAGATTGAAGGTGTTAAGTCTGAAGTACCAGATACCACACTTACAAGCACTCTATCTGCTGGTGCAACTTCTATTCAGATATCCGACGGATCTCAATTCCATGCCATCATTGGTGGTGCAACGATTGGAGATCTCAACCCAGGCTATCTTAAGATTGATGATGAGATCATCAAATACTCTGCCATTTCTGCCACAGGCCAAGTTATTACAGTTGCCTCAAGTGGTAGAGGTGCCAATGGAACTGCTGATGTAGAGCATGCTTCTGGATCTATAGTTGAATGTTACAACTTAGATGGTATACCTCTAGTAGAAATTAACAAAGTCCACACCTCTATTGAGTGTCCTTGGATTGATAGTTTCATGTTAAGAGTTGACCATGTTGCAACTAATGGTATTCGTGGTGGTGGATCTCATGTATGGTCTTCACAGAATGTCCAGTTTGAAAGTTTCACACCAACAATATCTACTATGATATTGCCTGAGACTGAAGTAACTGCAAGAATTAACACTACTACTGCTACGTCTGTAGGTAGTGGTGGTGGCGAGGGTGCTTCTCAACCTCGTGACCAGAATTCATTTATTAATAATGGACAATATCTCGACATTGTATTGAATGAATTGAATGCTCTTGCTGCACCAGCGATGGTCGCCTCAAAAATTAATGAGCAAAATAAACTCGATGGTAATAAGTCATTGAAGATGGCATTAACATTGACCACTGAGAAGGATACATTATCACCATGTATCGATCTAGATAGATTATCGATGATCACAACGTCCAACAGAATCAACTGGTGGCCAGGTGGTCCTGCTCCTTATGGACAGCAGGGTCAAATTGATAGGACAATGGATGTATCAGTCCTACCAACAGGTGATCAGAATGATGCCGTTTATATTACACGTCTTGCTCGATTAGGTAGTGAAGCAAGATCGTTGAAGGTTGATTTCCAGATTACAAGACATCCAAGTACTGAAGTAAGAGTTTACTATCGTGCATTTAAGGCTGGCGATACTGCTGACCCTAATACTGTAGGATGGACATTTATTGGTGCTCCTATATCTACCTTACAACAACAGTATGACTCTACTCCCACGGACGAAATTCTGTGGAAAGACTACGCATATGAGACGAAGGGATTAAACTTTAATGCTTTCCAAATTAAAATTGTTATGAAGTCTTGGAGTCAGGCTCGAGTACCTTTAATTGCTGATTTGAGGGCTATAGCGTTAGCTACATAGAACCTCATCCCCAACCCTTACATGGTTGAGTATAATTAATTATTATTCCTTTGTCAAGTATGTCCGAAAACACAGACTCCATTATTCCCTTTAAGGATGGGTTAGTACCTGTCCAGGGTAGGGATGGATGGTTTAGAGATCCTGATTCCAATGCCATTGTTAACTGTAACAAAACTCAGTACGATGAATATATGGCTGCTTATAACAAGCGTCGTAGAAAGGAACAGAAGTTTGAGACTTTACAAACTGACGTGGATGCATTAAAATCAGATATATCTGACATGAAGTCATTACTATTACAACTTGTGGAGAAAAACAATGCCAGCTGATGTGAAAGAAACTGTAGATCAAGATGAATTGCTTGGTCAATTTAAAGAAAGGTACAACAACCTTGTCCAAGAGAATAACAAACTCTCTAAACAAATCAAAGATAATGAAGCTACTGCACTAAAACTGCTAGGTGCTATTGAGACATTGGAATATTTGAATCCGTCTGAAACTACAGAAGAGACTGCCCCTGAGGAGACTCCTGTTGCTGCGGACGCATAAATAAACCAGTAAGACTGTATGCAGTGCTAGGATCCTAATTAAGCAATGGCAAATAGAATACAATTAAGACGTGATGGTGCCCAGCAGTGGGCAAACGTCAACCCAATTCTCGCTCAAGGTGAGATTGGTATCGAAATAGATACCTCTCGACTGAAGGTGGGGGATGGTGTTACGTCTTGGAACTCTCTAAAATATGAGAGACCAATAGAAACAGAATCAAATACTGCAAACACACTCGTTAAACGAGACGCTGACGGTAACTTTGAAGCAGGTGCCATTACTGCATCACTTATCGGTAACAGTGCTACAGCAACAAGACTAGCAAACGCTCGACAAATTGCCCTAGGTGGTGACATGTCGGGTAGTGGTACGTTCGATGGATCCTCGAACCTAACTATCACTGCTGAGTTAAACTATGTTGTTGCTCTACCTCATTATGATGCTAATGATCTAGATGCTCAAGGGACATACAGTCAAGTAACTGTTGACTCTAGAGGTCGTATTGTTGATGCTACAAACCCTACCACTTTAAGTGCGTATGGAATTGCTGACGCACAACCATTAGATACTGATCTAACATCTCTTGCTAGTATGACCTCCTTTGGTCTATTATCAAGACAGTCTGAAGGTACTATTGTATCAAGGACTATTACTGGTGGTAGTCAGAGAATTATTGTTAACAATGGTAGTGGACAATCATCCAACCCATTCATTGATCTTGCTGATACAACTGTTGTTGTCGGTACTTACAACCCTGTAGGTAACCTAGACACACCTCTTATATCTGCAACTACAGGTGATGAGACAGTTAACACAACTAACTTTACTGTAGATCGATATGGTCGTCTAACATATGCTCAGACTTCTGCTATTGCTACAGCTAAGCAAGGTACTAAGCAACCTGCATATGACGCAGGTACTGCATATAGTAGATACGATATAATAAAGAATGCTTCTGACAAACTCTATCAGGCAATTGCTGATATCGGTGCTGGTGCTGGTGAACCAACCCATACTGATACATCTGATGCAGGGTCATGGAGATACTTATCAAGTGCTGTTGCACCTCAGAAAGGTATAGCATCATTTGCTCAAGAAGATTTCGATGTAACATCATGGCTTGACCCAGAGCAGGGTGGTCATGTTACAATCGCAGAGAGAGGTGTAGATAATCTACAACTACAAAATAATAGAGTCTCTTTTGCTGACGGAAATACAAAAGAAGACTTTGAATTAGATCAGGAGTTGACAGCAACTACTGGTTATAGAGGATTTAACTATTTAAACTATGTTAAAGTTAACGATACTTCAGGGAATCTTTTATTCGGTGCTAATAATACTGGTGACGGTGGTGCTGGAGAAGTTGATATCAATGTAAAGACACTATTCAGTGATCCAGACTTTGTACTTGATGGGGCATTAACCCAGAATATTGAGAAGACTGGTGAAGGTAGTTTCTGGATTAAGAATACTCAAAACTCTGACAGTAATCAAGTCCTTAACATCCAGATGACCAATGCTGGCACTGGTGAGGCAAGACTTAATATTGCTGCTGAAGATGGTATTACACTTCATGCTACTGATGCCACAGGTGGTTATCAGCATGGTCGTGTATGCTTTGAAGCATTCCATACTAAGCAGAATGTATTAGCATGTGACCCTGTAGGTAATTTAATACTTGATCCTAATGATACTAATGATTCATCATCTGGTGTTGTTGAGATTTGGGGTGACTTATTAGTACAAGGTAATACTACTACAGTTAATAGTACAACTATTACAGTAGATGATCCTATCATCACTCTAGGAGGAGACACCGCACCTGCTAGTGATGACAACAAAGATCGTGGTGTAGAATTTAGATATTATGATAGTGAAGCAAGAGTCGGGTTCTTCGGATGGGACGAAAGTTACAACAATGCTAACTTGTGGTCTGACACTGGTGGGTTTAGGTTCCTCTACAATGCCACTAACTCGAATGAAGTTTTTACTGGTACTGACGCTGCTATCATCGCTGGTAACCTCGCACTCACAACTAACACAGGATCGACCTCGACGACGACTGGGACTCTGGTAGTCACTGGTGGTGTAGGTATATCACAGAATGTTAATGTAGGTGGTACCGTAACCATTGCTGATCAAACTGAGATCAATGATACAGTATTAATCAAGTCTGATAACGAAGACTTTAAGATTCAGACTGCTGCTGGTGTAGATAAGTTTACTGTAGATACTGACACAGGTAACACAGTTATAGAAGGTACAGTTGATATTCAACTAGAGACCACTGTTACTGATAACGTCATTATCAAGGCAGATAATAAGAAGTTTGATATTCAAACTGCTGCTGGTGTCAGTGTATTTGATGTAGATACTGACAACGGTAACACACATACAGATGGTACTCTTGACGTAGATTCTGGAGTAACATTTAATAGCACACTAGATGTCGATGCTAATACAACACTTAATGCTGAGTTAGATGTAGATGGTGATGTAGTATTCCATAATGACTTCCTAATGGATGTCACTGGAAAGACATTCACTATCACAAATGGTAGTGTAAATAAATTCCAAATCTCAAGCACTAATGGAAATACAGACATTGAAGGTAGTCTCAATGTTGGTGGTTACAATACTTTCGAGCGTACTAATAACATCGTTGTTGATTCTACAACATCAGAATCAGCGATTACCCTTAGTACTGCTGGCAACGCTACTTATGCTGGTGGTGTTAATATCGATAAAGATGTCCGTATCGGGACTGACCTCTATGTATCAGATAGGATTGTAGTTAAAGACGCTGGCACTGCAAGAACAAGACCTTCACTATTAAATAACGTTGACGTATTATATCGTCAATATATTGGTGGCTCGGCAGCACACAACTCAGCATTCGCTAATGATCCAGATGGAAACTTAAGGGTTGCTGGTGGTGCAGGTATCGTAGCAGATCTACATGTAGGAGATGACTTCTATGTGGGTAAGGTTGCTACTAATGATAACGTAGAATTTTCTATCTTAGGTGAGTCTGGATATACAACTATAGGTCGTGTTGGACAGGGTAATGCTACAGATGGTGCTATCGTAGTCCACGGTGATGCAACTTTCAATAGAGAAGTTAATATAACTGGTAGTCTAACAACTGTAGGTAATGCTAACACTGATGTATTAACAGTTAACGCAGTATCTCAGTTTACAGATAACCTTACTGTTGATGGGGACTTAACGGTTAACACCAACGCATTAATAGAAGGTAACCTTACTGTTAATGGTACTACAACCACAGTTAATAGCACTGTAACTACAGTAGATGACCCTGTGATGACTCTAGGAGGAGATACTGCTCCTGGTAGTGATGACGCTAAGGATCGTGGTATTGAATTTAGATACTATGATAATGCTGCAAGAGTCGGATTCTTTGGATGGGATAACTCTGCTGCTAGATATGCACTTTATCATGCTGCAACCAATACTTCAGAGGCATTTGATGGCACAAGATCTGGTTTAGATGCTGGTAGTATAAAACTATTTGATACAACTAATGCAACAACATCCTCTACAGGTACTTTAATCGTAGGTGGTGGTGCTGGTATTGGTCTTAACCTATATGTGGGTGCTAACTTAGACGTTGCAACTAACACTGACATAGGTGGAAACCTTAATGTTGTAGGAGACTTTGATCTAACTGATGACTTTAGAATTAATTCTACTAAGTTTACAGTAGATGCTCAGACTGGTAATACAGATATTGAAGGTACTCTTCAGGTAGATGGTAATGCTACCATCGGTAATGCACCAGGTGATTCACACACTGTTACAGGTGTTGTCCAGTTTAACCAAGCGATTACTTCAACAGATATAACTGCTGACCAAATTCAGATTGGTGTTGATGCTGCTAATGAGATAAGCACTACTTCTGGGAATCTAGTATTAGATTCAGATGGTGGCACCGTAAATGTAACAGATGATTTAGATGTTGATAATAACCTTAATGTTGATGGCAATGCCAAGGTTGATGGTACCTTTACCGTTGATGGTAATACTACTATCGGTAATGCTTCTGGTGATAGTCATAGTGTTACAGGTACAGTTCAATTCAACCAAGCAATCACTTCCACAGATATCACAGCTGATGCTGTTACTATCGGTGTGGACTCTGATTCTGAAATTAGCACAACTACTGGAAACAACCTCATACTTGACTCCGCAACTGGAGAGACTCAAGTCGATGATAACCTCACAGTCACTGGTACCTTAGATGTAAATGGTAACACACAGATTGGTAATGCCTCTGGTGATGCTCATGCCTTTACAGGTACTGTAACATTCAATCAGGCAATTACATCTACTGATATTACTGCTGATAACATCCGTATTGGTGTAGCAGGTGCATCTGAAATTGACACTGCATCAGGTAGTTTAACTCTTGATTCTAGTACAGGAGAGACAGTAGTTGATGACAACCTAACTGTTAGTGGTACTACAGACATCGATGGTTTAACTACTATTACCGATGGTCTAACAATCAAGGCCGATAATAAATTAGTAGCAATACAGAATGCTGGTGGTCTAACTAAGTTTGAAATTGATACCGATAACGGTAATACAGATATACAAGGCACTCTAAACGTAGAAGGTGCTACAACAATCGATGACACATTCAATGTCACTCAGGCAACTGATTTAGATGGCACTCTAAATGTAGATGGTGTTGCAACATTCCAAAACAATGTTGTATTGAATGCTGATAATAAAGAATTTGCTATACAATTAGATGATGGCACAGACAAGTTTACAGTCCAGTCGGCAACTGGTAACACAGATATTCAAGGAACATTGGATGTCAATGGAGCTACTAATGTTACTAACACTCTTGGCGTTACTGGTGTCACCTCTATTACTGATAGCACTAATCCTGCTAACCTAATTGCAACTGCTGCTCTTAATGTCACTGGTGGTGCTGTAATTAATAAGGATGTCTTCTTAGGTGAAGACTTCTATATGGGTGCAAACAATGCTCCTACGGTTTCTATCGTTGGTGCATCTGGTAACACTCTTATTGGTGGCACACTAGGAGTAACAGGCACAACTACTCTAGGTACTGCTGCTGTTGGCACACTTAACTTATCATCTAACGCTAATATCTCTGGATCGATTATCGTTAACACCAGCAAGTTTATTGTTGCAGGTGCTACTGGTAACACTACTATAGATGGTACATTAGATGTTGCTGGAGCAACTGTTATTGATGACACTCTAAAAGTTACACAGGGTGTTGACTTTGATACTACATTAAATGTAGATGGTAACTCCACATTCAGTGGCACTATTACACAAAATAGCACTTCACTCTTTAAGGATGATATCATCCTACGTGGTGCTTCTAAGACATTAAAATTACAAAATGGATCAAGCCAAGATAAGATCACTCTTGCTTCAACTAGTGGCAACATTACTGCTAGTGGTACTGCTGACGTAGGTGCTCTTGACGTAACTGGAAATACCACTATCGGTGGCACACTTGGTGTAACAGGACAGATCACTGGTGATCTCACTGGTGATGTTACAGGTAATGCTGACACAGCATCTCTCGTTAATATTACTGAGACACCTACATCAAACTTGACATACTATCCATGTTTCGTTTCTGCTAACACAGGTAATACTGAGATCAGGACAGACTCTGGACAGTTACAATACAATCCATTTGAAAACAGACTTACTGTTACTAACTTCAAATCAACTACTGACTTTGAGGTTGCAGGTAACTTAAACATTACTGGTAATATCACATATACTCAGTCACAGGTTGGTAGTATTGCTAACCATGATACAGATGCATTGACTGAGGGATCAACTAACATCTACTTCACAAATGAGAGAGTAGATGACAGAGTTAATAACTTAATCAACGGTGGCACAGGTATTACTGCTACCTATGATGATGCAGGTAACATGTTAACCTTGAGTGCTACTCAGGCAGACATCAATACTGACAACATCACTGAAGGATCTACAAATCTATTCACAACTGCTACTAGGACAAGGACTCACTTCTCTTATGGCACAGGTATTCAGTTAGATACTGGCACTCTATCAGTTACACAGGCAGACATTGATACTGATAACGTAACTGAGGGATCAACTAACCTCTTCTATACAGACGCAAGAGGTCGTGCATCATTCAGTGCAACTGGATCACTATCATACAATGCTTCTACTGGTGCATTCTCATACACCACTCCTACAACTATTGCATCTCTATCCAACCATGATACAGATGACCTTGCTGAAGGAAATAATCTATACTATACAGATGAGAGAGTTGATGACAGAATCAATGCTCTAATCATTGCTGGTACTGGTGTTACTAAGGTATATGATGATGGTGCTAATACATATACATTATCTGTTACTCAAGCAGATGTTAATTCTGACAACATAACTGAGGGATCAACTAATCTCTTTACTACTGCTGCCAGAACAAGGACGCACTTTACATATGGCACAGGTATTTCACATTCGGGTGGAACACTTTCTGTTACTCAATCTGATATCGACACCGATAACGTCACAGAAGGATCCACAAATCTATTTACAACTGCTGCTCGCACTAGAGGACATATAAGTGTCTCTGGATCACTAGCATACAACAGTGGCACTGGTGTTATTTCATACACTACACCAACTACTATTGCATCTCTATCTAACCATGATACTGATGATGTAGCAGAAGGATCATCTAATCTTTACTACACAGATGCTAGAGCAGATGCAAGAATTGCTGCTGCTGATACTGACGATCTATCAGAAGGATCATCCAATCTTTATCACACAACCGCTAGAGCACGTGCTGCAATAAGTGCTGGTGGAGATCTTGCTTATAACTCCTCTACAGGTGTGATGAGTGTTACTCTTCCAACTGTATTCTCTGGAGATTATGATGATCTAACCAACAAACCTACTCTAGGAACTGCTGCTGCAACTGCATCAACTGCTTATGCTACTGCTGCACAAGGTACAACTGCTGACAACGCACTCGCTGCGTCTGCTGTAAGCACCTTTGGTGGCACTCTGATTGATGACGCAGACGCTGCTGCTGCAAGGTCAACCCTTGGATTAGGATCTGCTGCTATCACTGCAAGCACTGCATACGCTACTGCTGCACAAGGTGCAACTGCTGACTCTGCACTTCAGGCAGAGACAATTACATTAGCAACCCTTAAGTCTGTTACAGCAGCGTCTGCTGACTTTGCTGACTTCCAGACTAGAATCGCTGCTCTATAAGTAAATGGCAAAACCCACATCCAAAGCTGAATTAAAAGAATATGCTTTACGCAGGTTAGGTAAACCTGTACTAGAGATCAACGTCTCTGATGATCAATGCGATGACGCTATTGATTATACAATACAAAAGTTTCAACAGTTCCACTATGATGGTGCTGAGAGAGTCTACCTAAAGCATAAGATAACTCAGGCAGATATTGATAGAGCTGAAACTGCACAGGACACTTTAACTACATCATCTGCTGGTAATTCTGAGTGGCGTGAAAGGAATGCTTACATAGAAATACCACAACATATACTATCTGTTGAAGGACTATTCTCTTTCACTGATAAGGGTACTGCAAACATGTTTGATATTAGATATCAAATGCGTTTGAATGACTTGTATGATTTTACATCTACACAGTTCTATCATTACTATATGATTCAGCAACACTTGGGTACAATTGATTTCCTATTGGAAGGTTTAAAACCTACTCGTTATATTGCTACTCAGGATAGATTATATCTTGATATGGATTGGACAACTGATGTTGTTATTGATCAGTATCTTCTCATCAAAGCATGGAGAGCATTAGATCCTACTACATGGACAGAGATCTATGACAACATGTGGGTCAAGGATTACACTGCTGCTAAGATTAAGAAGCAGTGGGGTAGTAATATGACAAAATTCCAAAACGTCCAGATGCCTGGCGGTGTTACCCTTAACGGTGAGATGATTTATAATGATGCAGTACAAGAACTTAAAGATCTTGAAGAGCAACTCAGAACCGAGTGGGAGACTCCACCACTAGACATGATAGGATAACATGGCTACTAACACTTACTTTACTCAAGGTACTACAGGTGAGCAAGACTTGCAACAGAGTCTTGTTAATGAGCAGATTAAGATGTTCGGCAAAGATGTATACTATATCCCTAGGACTTTAGTAAAACAAGATACGGTCTTCGGTGAAGATACGATGTCAAAGTTTGAGGGTGCGTATTTAATAGAAGCTTATATCGAAGACAACTCAGGATTCCGAGGTGATGGTGATATGTTTACAAAGTTTGGTGTGCAGATAGCAGACCAATGTACCTTTGTTATATCACGCACAAGGTTTACTGCTGCTGTTGACGATAACGCAACTTTAATAGTGGAGGGTAGACCAAATGAAGGCGATCTCGTATACTTCCCAATGGCAAATAAGATCTTTGAGATCCAGTTTGTCGAGTATGAAGTCCCATTTTTTACACTGGGTAAACAATATACTTGGGGACTCCGTTGTGAACTCTTCCAGTACAGCGACGAAGACATCGAAACAGGAATCACTGAGGTTGATGCAATTGAGGTCAACTATGCCAATGCAATAAGTGTTAACGTTGCTGAAGGTGGTAGTGGAGACTTTGTTGCTGAGGAGATTGTAACAGGTGGTAACTCTAATGTTACTGCTACTGTTAAGACTTGGAATAGTGCTACACGTCAGTTGGTACTATACAACAGGTCGGGAATTTTCAGTATACCTGAGACTCTTACTGGTAATACATCTAGTGCTGCATGGACAAGTGCTACATATAATACCATAAATAATCAGAATGATAATTCTGAAGCCAACTGGGCAGTTGAAGTCCAGGCAGATGGCATCATTGATTTCACTGAAGGTAATCCCTTTGGTGAGTTTGGAAATAAGGGGAGTAGTATTTAATGTTAGGCACGTATTCTTATCACGAAATTATCAAGAAGACAGTAGTCGGATTTGGTACTCTGTTCAATAATATTGAATTGCGTCGTGTGACATCAGGAAAGACTGAAGTTATGAAGGTGCCTCTGGCATATGGTCCTCGTCAGAAATTCTTACAGAGATTGAATCAGGTAGGTGTTAATAAGACATCTGTCCAGATCACTCTTCCTAGGATATCCTTTGAGATACAGGGATTTAATTACGATGCAACTCGTAAAGTATCTCCAACTCAATACATCAGGAACACACAATCTGATGGTAAAGAGTTTAAAAGTTTTATGCCAATACCATATAATTTGAATTTTGAATTGGCAATAATGGCAAAGAATCAAGACGATGGTCTTCAGATTCTTGAGCAGATACTTCCATTCTTTCAACCAAGTTTCAATATCACATTGAATCTTGTACCAACAATGAATGAGAATAGGGATTATCCCATTACCTTAACATCCATTGATTATGAGGATGTATATGAGGGTGATTATGATACACGTAGGACATTAGTCTATACTCTACAGTTTGTTGCTAAGACATACCTATACGGTCCTGTCCAAGACAAGTCTGGAGAGGTTATCAAGAAGGCTATTGTGGACTACTCCACGAAGCAGGAGTTGGCACCTAATGCTCCAAGAGAGATTAGGTATCAAGTAACACCTGATCCTATCACTGCTGACGCAGATGATGACTTCGGATTCAATGAATTAACTAGTGAATATGTCGATTCTAAACAATGGAACCCAACCACAGGACAAGATGAAGCAGTTTGATAGTATCTCTGATGCTATGAACGTTGACACTTCAATTGTCAAGAACGAAGGTGGCTGTGCAAAACGCAGTGATCTAGCAGAACCTGTGACTACTGAGGGACAACTCAAGCAAGACTATGAGTACTCTCGTGGACAGTTGTATAATCTAATTGAGAAGGGACAGGAAGCAGTTAATGGTATCTTGGATGTCGCACAACAGTCTGATCAACCAAGAGCATATGAAGTAGCAGGACAACTTATCAAACACGTCGGTGATGTTGCTGATAAACTTGCTGATCTTCATAAAAAAGTAAATGATATTGAGAATCCTAAGGGATCCTCAAGTGATAAACAGGTTACTAACAACACAATGTTCGTTGGTAGCACAGCAGAACTTGCTAAATTCTTAAAGTCTAAGCAAGATAAATAATCTAGTAAAGGTATTCTTTCAAAATGTCAGTATTAAACGTTATTGATACGCAAACAGTAAGTGGTTCGGGTACTGCCTACATCACAGTTAAGTCTGGTGTACTGCGTGTCTTGGCAACTTCAGCATCTTCAATACAAGTAAATGCTGGACCTGCAATTACCCTAGCAGCAGGTGTCCCTGAGTTAATCTCATGTGGCAAACCTGCAAACGCAAGAATAGCATCTGCAACTGATGCTAACCCTATGGTTATCACTGTAGAAAGTGGTGGTACTCCTGGTCATAAGTTTGTGACTGGAGACTATATCTCTACTCAGAATGGTGGTGACTCTACTTTCGCAGCTGCATTTGTTTCTGCTGTAGGTAGTGGTAAAGCAGTTGCTTCAACAACTGATGGTACTATTACTACTAACATCGATTCATCTGGTGCTAGTGGAGACTATAGTAATGCTGATGCACAACTAATCGCTGGTGAAACTCCTCTAGTTAATAGAGCAGTTAAACTGACTGCTGGTAGTGCTGATGTAGTGGTTGAGCAAGTCCAAGTTGTAGGTGGCTAACAATGGCACGAAATACCAAAGCAGATGGCAACTCACTTAGATCCGTAAGTACTCCTGCAATGCAGGGTAAGAAGGGTAATGTAAACAGTAAAGGTAGATCCGTTACTGGTGGTGCATCTATGGGTGGTATGAATATTCGTGGTGCTGGTGGATTAGGTAAATCAAAACCTAAGAATGTTGAGGTAGTAGTTAAGAAGTATAAGAAACAAGTTTCTTCTGACAGAAAGGCTGCTGCTAAAGAGAGAGCTAGCATGAGGGCTAAAGGGCATACTTATGAATCATTCCTTGACTTCGTTAATGAAGAGGGTTATGATAGAATGAGAGATGACCGTCTCGTAAAGTATGGTATAGGTCATGATGGTTCTGACCGTAAGTCAACCCCTAGTAGATCTAGTGGTAAGAAAACCAAGGGTAAAACCAATTACCAAAAGCAAGCTGAGAAAGAGCATGGTAAGGGTGTAACCGCACTTGATATTGTTAAGAAAAACATTGAAAAGAAACACGGCAAAGGAGCTATTATGAGTACTAAAAAAGAGGAATACATTCCTTTAAGATCTTTTAAACAAGTAGTATCAGAAGAACCAGTTACTGCTGCGGTAGTTGCAACAAAAGCAGCAATAGTTGGTGCTAAGGCTGCCAAAGGTGCTGCTGTTGCTGCGAAGGCTGGTGCTGGTGCTGCGAAGGCTGGTGCTGCTGCTGGTAAAGCAGGTGCTGGTGCTGCTAAGGCAGGTGGTGCTGCTGCAAAGCAAGCATCTGTCGCTGGTACCACTGCTGGAAGTAGTCCTAAGACTGCTGGTTTTGGACAGAAACTTAAGTCAGCAGCAATAGACGGTGCTAAAGCAGGTGCTGTTGATGCTGCTCAAGATCATGCTAGGAGTGCAGTTAGAAAGGTTGCTGGTCCTAAGGATGATACAAGAGAAGAAACATTACATGAGATCTCTGCTGATACTGCACTAGCAGCATCAAAAGAAGCAGATAAGAAGCGTGGTAAACTTGCTTCTGCTGGTGATAAGGAAGGTGCTAAGAAAAAGAATGCTCAAGCAGTAAGACTATACAAAGCATCTGCTGCCAAGAGAAAGACAGAGACTAAAGAAGGTAAGGAATACGGTCTTTATAAAGGAGATGGTAAACCAAAAGGTGTATACGACCTTAAGAAGAAAAAGAAAGAAGAAGTAAAGAAGGAAGAGTATACAGTTACTAATGCTGACAAGAAAGGTAACACTCCAGCATGGAAAGGATATAAGTCAGGTAAGAAGAATGCCAAGACAGGCAAACCTCTATACAAGGCTGCTGACCATGTTAAAGAAGGACACTGGGAGTATCATGAGAAGGAAGGTCTGAAGAAATTCAGCGATTTCCTTAAGGAAGGAAACCCTACCACTAGAATGCTACAGAAGTCTAAGTCACAACAAACTGGAAACATTAGTGCAGACAGGGGTACAGACGCAAAAAAGAATAAAGAGTCCCGCAAGGGGCTCGAAAAAGACCTAAAGAAGAAAGGTATCGGATACAAGAAAGGTACTGGTGAATACAAATATGATGATGGATCCAAGGGACGTGAAGTTTCGTATCAAACTTCACCTGGTAAGGGCATGTCCAAGCGAAGGTTTGGTAAAGTAATGCGTAGACTTGGGAGAAAGCATGGACAAGAATCTGTTATAACTAAAGACAAGGGCAAGCCAGCACGTTTACATGACACTGAGTCTAAGAAACCAGGTAAGTCAGTAAACATAGGTAAGTCTAAACCTGGTAAGCATCCATCTGGTGCTGGTGAAACTTCTGGCACAAAGGTTAGAAGTCAGAAACTATCCAAGAAGACAAACAAACCAAGTTATCACTATGGCTGAAGAAAGAAGAAAGGTCTGTAAGTACTGCGGTCTTACAGCACCTATAAACCATCAACGTCCATACACATGGATAGAAAGGCACGAGAAGAATTGTGCAAAGAATCCTGCACTTGCATAAATAGTGCAAAAGGAGTTTATTATGGGACAATTACATATGAGAGAGCAACTATTACGTGCTATGCTTGCACACGCTCAAGGTGAAATTGAAAAGCATAAGGCAAACGTCAATGTTTACCTAGAACATCCAGCAGGTATTGGAGAGCATTCTGATATCACCGAAGCTATTGGTCAAGAGCTCGATAAGATCTCAAGGTACCACGATCAAGTAGAAGTTATAAACAAGTATTTTAGAGGACCATCGCAAATCAATTCTTGAAGGACAAAAAAGCAGCAAAGCTATTAATTAAGAGAGCCAAAGAACATCCTGAGCAGTATACTAAACAAGAAGTTTACTATGCCAAGCAGGTTAGGAAAGCCTTAAAAAAGGCAGCAACGGATACCAAACAGGAATAAATACTTACGTCATTTGGCACAGTGGAGTTGAAACTATCATGTCCCACTATACGGTTGGCTACCACGATACAAGCCGCAATCACTATGAAATTTGTGAGTATGCTAATGATGCATACGAAGCAATAGAACATTCAAAGGAGGATGTCCCTGGATTAAGGGAGCATCCTCATTTTATTGACTACTGCACTATGGGGATGGAGCTATGAGCCGCATCACTAAGAATAAGCACGAGATAATGTGGTGGATGAGTCGTCTCACCATCATGGGCACATCTCTAGGGTTAGCTGTTAGATTAGCAGCAGAAGCATATGCATAGATAGTATACAATGTAATTTATTATGACTGATCTGTGGTCAGGATATAGGGAAGCAGTATTTGATACCTTCCCTGACCTGAAATTTGAATCCAATCATGCAACTTGGGAGAATAAGAAAGGTACTAAGTTAACTGCTGACTTATACAGTGGTAAGTACTTTATCAAGTCTAGGCATGTAGATATATGGGACGGGAAGAATCTTAATATTCATAACAATATAATTTATCCTAAGACACCACAAGTAGGGGAGGAGATAATCCCTTGCTTTGGTATGGATTTGATGGGGTTTAGTGAGAAGAAAGTTATAATAGTATTTGATTTCCAACATCCAACAGAGAATTATTTGTATGAGGTAGACAGTCTACCATATGCAGAGAAAGATTATAGATTCTTTGAGAAGGGTAATCATTTTTCAAAGAATATTTACGTTAGATACTGTAAGGCATCAGAGGTAGACGATTATCTACCAATGTTTAAGACATATCTAAT
>VTLG01016129.1_pt1 | contig 161241 bp, 238 predicted proteins | sample 4694571 | NCBI WGS metagenome assembly VTLG01 (sample SAMN12604809, study PRJNA352737) | marine metagenome | biome: ENVO:00000447; feature: ENVO:00000209|ENVO:00000569|ENVO:01000036; material: ENVO:00002151; isolation source: viral sequences binned using virsorter ... | reverse complement strand
AATTTTGTCATATAACTATTTAGTCTGTTTGTATGATTGTTATGTATGGATATCCAGGAGGTATAATATCGCCAACATCTATATTCTGTGCTTCTGAATCTTGTAAAATTTGAATATCAGCCGTCTTGGAAGTTTCAACCTTAATATAAGCCCTATGATTATTGTTATATCTGTTTATGATTGTGTAATCACCAGACGTTGAGGCAGTTGCGTTAAAGTCATTATTCAATGTTGATACTCTTCCTGTTGAAGTAGCACTTGAAGTCGCACCTGTTAAACCATCTGTTGTAGTTAAAGTTTGGGTTACATCACCTGTGGAATAATTTAAAGTTTCTCCACTAGCAGTTACTAGTGTTTCATTACCTTCATTATCAACCCATTCAGTACCACAAGATTGATTAGCAATGTCCCAATAATATCCATAATTTAAACAATCTTCCTCATTATAACTTGCTAATAATAATTCTAATTCTGCGTCTATATCGTAATCATCTTCGTAAGAATATTCATCTTCCCAATTAGTTTCATCTGTTTCATTATTGTAATCGTAACCTGTATACCACCAATCAAATACTGCGTCCCAATATGTATCGTAATCGTCCCAAGACCAATCTGTTATGTACTTATTCTTTAAGTCTTTCATCTTCCAAGGTTTAGGTTGATTATCACACATTTTATAATTAGGATAACTTCCACACCAACCATATAAATTACCAAATATCTTTTTAGATTCTGTAGTCCAACTATCATTGGTTACTTTTAAAGTCCAATCATCTTTGTACCAGTCATTTAGATAATCAACATAGTCTTGTGTACACCAAGAAGTATCATAACCATTATACTCACAATAATTTTGTACAGTTAATACTGGTGGTCCACCAGCAGCAACATATTCAGAATTACTATAATAGTCATCATCTAAAGCAAAATCTTCCCAAGTATAACCTTCAACTACATCTGCTTCTGTTTCATCTTTTGTATCTTCAACAACATCTTGTTCATCTACATCAACATTCCAAGAAGTTAATCCATATTTTTCTAGCGCTTCATTATAATCATCATAATAAGCGTCCCAATCTACTGCGTCCCAATCAATATCTTCCCAATTGATAGTGTCCCAATTACAATCTGAACAACCTATTGCGTCAAAGTATGCTTGATCCATTTCAGCATACATTTTTTTAGCATCGTCCCAATCCATAGTCTTTTCACCTTCGGCATCCCATACTGAAATCTGATTGTCTTCATCAATATAACCCCAATCTTTTAAATCTTCTTCCCAGGAATCATAGTAAGAAGTATCAACTTCTTCTACTTCAACTAATGCTGTTTCTTCTGCTGACTTTGTTTCAACTATTGCGTCTGTTTCACCAACTGACATATCTGTAGCAACAATTGTATTACTATCTTCTACAATACTTGCTTCTTCATTAATGATTGCCTCTTCCATTTCCTGAGCTTCAGCTTCATCTTTAGACATTTCTGATTTTGAATCTACATCACCAAAATGTTTTTGACTTTCATCTTTTATTTCTTCTTCAAATTCATCTAACTCAATAATGTCTTGTTTATTAGTTTCTATTTTTGGAGGAGTTGGTGTTAGATCGTTTGATACAACTGTTACTGAATTGTATGCGTTAGTAATAGTTTGAGAACCTGCGTCATTAGAGACCGTTACAGACCCTACATCACCTTGACTATCTGGTAATAGAGTAATTGTTACTTCACCAGAAGTTTCTACTGTACCTGAAAAGGCAGTACCTTGTACTGTAACCGTAGCAAATCCAGCATTAATATTAACTTCGCCACCTAAATTAGATACTTGTCCTGATTCATATGTAAATGTACCAACATTAACTGATACATTCATAGCTACTATTATTGGTACTTTACTTACATCAAAAGCAAATTCATCAATAATTAATTCTGTATTTGGTCCCATTGTAAATTTAGTATCATCAACATATGATAAAATCATACCACCATCTTCTCCTGTTTGGAGAAAGTCATTCATTTGTAATAAATAACCCATTGAGGTATTTTCAGTTGAACCTTCACGTTCATTCCAAGTAGTACCCATTTGTCCTATTACGGTACCTACTTTAGTGCCTGTTATTTGTGTAAAAGCTGTAGCACAGAAAAAGACCAGGAATGATACCAGAAAAAATAACTTCTTCATTTTAGCAACCGTTCGATTGCGTATCAACCACATCTGCTGTTTGATTATTTCTATTGTAAGAATATGTACAACTATCTGAACCATCTTGTGTCCAGTTTAATGTGTAATCGTAAATTGAATCACCTGTTATGGTTGCATAACCAAAGTTACCACCACCTGTTTGAGCAAAGTTTATATTTGTATCATCTGTGTAGAGATAAATTTTAGCAGTATTATTTCCACCTGCCATATGTAATCTTATTGTATTACTATCTCCAGATATGTATGTTCTCAACCAATTGCCATCACCTGATATTATTGCTGAGTCTCCATATGGATCTGTATCAGCGCTAGTATAACTAGAGTGAATATCTAATAGATTTGAATTACCTATAAAATCGTGTAGTTGATAGTTACCTGTACCATATGATGAAGTGTGTATTGTATTTGAATTTCCTACTATGTAAATATCCACACTTGCACCTTCACTACCTGAACTGTCTGCAAAATAACCGTGTGAAGCTGTTTGTGGACCAATTGCCTTATTAGAGTTTGTATTAAATCCTACTGAATCAGCTGTACTATACCACTCTACGGTATTATTATCTCCATTCATAAGAACATATAAGAAGTGATTGTCACCTTTATTCTGAACCCAAAATGTATTTGAGTCTCCAACAATATCTAAATCAACATTGAAATTTGCTGAGTCATCTGTCCAAGTATCATAATCTACTACGTTTGAATCACCTGTAATATCGTGGTCTAAATAAAAACCTTTAGCATCTGTGTCATCTATGTCTATTCTTAATTTATTACTACTACCAGTTGCTGTATAATCTAAAGTCATATCCTCACCATAAAAATGATTATGATTAGAATAGTCCATAACATTACTATTACCTATTTGTTTGATGATAACTGTTATGTTTTCACCGTCAATTTTAAGTGGATAGCTTAAACTATGACCAACCTTATTACCTGAACCATCTTGTTTTATAAAGATGGAGCCATCACTATCTTGGTTATCTTGTTGAATCCAAACTGAATTGCCTGCGAAACAATTAGTTACTGTCGCCAGAAGTATCACTAGACTCATTACTAACTTCTTCATCTATGTTCTCCTCATTGACATTTTTTAGTTCTTCTTGTATTTTTTTCTTACGTTCTTCTTTTGCTCGTTCTTTTTCTTCTAAATAATCTTCGTAAGTTTTTTCTACTTTTTCTTCACCTATATCAACAGTAATATCTTGTATTACTTTAATATCTTTTATAGGCTCGTGTTCTATTATTAATTCTGTTATATCAAATTCCCATAATTTTTTTTGAACACCTTGATTAATTAAATCTACTACACCCTTTTCTATTGCTTTTCTTACAGCAAAAGTTACTGGTTCGTTTCTAGCAAAACCAGCTTCTATTTCTACTAACAATGTATCAGCGTCAAAATATTTGAATAAATCTGATCCTGTAGAAGTAGAAAGTATAGTTTTTTCAACAGTTGTAGTTATTACTACCTCACCTGTTTGTACATTAACTAATCTTAATATAACAGTAACTATATCTTGTCTATATTGTTTATGCGCTTGAATACCTAATACTCTAGCACCAATACCACCTGATTTAATATCTGAATCATATCCTACTATACCACCTGTTATATAAGCACCAGCGAATAGTAATGGAGGTAAAGGTTCAGCACCTTCACCATTTATTTGTTGTCTTGTAGACCTTATTAATTTTCTTTCTTGTAATAGACTAGGTAAACTTGTTCTTTCTACAACTCTAAACCACGTACCTTCACCTGCGTCTTGTAAAGCCTTAATCAATAACTGATATGATCCTTGTGTAACTGCTGTACTCATTGACGCAAAATTACCACCAGGTTTCTTTTGACCTGTCATATCTAAAAAATCATAAACAGCAATTATAATAGGATCGCCTTTAGGCGCAGTTATTTCTGATAATGCTTTAAACTTTACCTCTCCAGTTCTAACATTAAAGTTTGGTTTTCCTGAAGCTGCGCATCCAACTAAAAATAAAGTGAGTAATAATATTCCTATATTTCTAAACATTACGAGTTATCTTCCTTAGGAAAAGTATATGTTGTTACTGTACCATCAGTTTCAGTTATCACTACGGTTACGGTATCTGGTGACTGACCAGTTGTAGTAGTCCAAGTTATCACTTCACCACCAATCGGTGATGTAAATGTACCAGAGTCTTGTTGTAAACCATCTGTACCGAATACATTATCGGTAATCTGTTTAGCAAGTGCTGTGTAAAATCTCGATTCTAAATTTGCTTTAAATTTGTTTCTAGCCAATGCGTCTGTTTCTGCCTTGGCCGCTTTAGCGTCTGCTATTTTCTTTGCTGCTATAGCATCTTTTCTAGTTTTCTCTATGTTTTCAATAGTTAAATAATGTGATGATTTTCCTTGACCTGAAAATGACGGACTGTCAAAATCAAAAGTTAATTCGGACGCATTAGTAATTGAAAATATAGATAATATTGCTAGAACTATTAACGTTTTTTTCATTAGAAATCTCTCTTTTTTATAATATTTATAAGAGTTATTTACTAAACTTATCTGTAATTTTATTGATTAATTCAAAAGCTACTTTGACTTTTTCCTCTAAAACTTTAATTCTATAATGAGCTTGAGCTAATGTAATAATTAATAATATAAATGCCACAAAAATTGGCCATAATCTACTTACTATCATAAGAGTTTCACTATCCATAATTATTACTCGTAAACTTTTTTCTTTACATAGGCAGCTTCGTGTCTACCTGTAATTTCTAATATCTCCCACTCGCCATCTTCTTTTACTCTAACCTTTGCATCAACTTTGTCGCAGGTCATCATAAACACAGCGTCTGGTGACATTGTAATTTTCTTTCTTTTTTCTGGGTCTTTGTAATCACGTTCTGCTTCTCTTTTATTCTTCAAACAATCCATTAAATTATCAGAAGCTCTATGGTCAACCAATACTCTTTTACCATCTTCACCAACAGCAAAAATACATACTGCAAATACAACGCCATCTTCAGGTGCTGATTCAGAAGTTTTATGTTCCTCTGTCATTAAAGTAACGTGTTTGTGTTTTTCTTCAGCAGGACATACTTGGTGTCCATCATCACCACAACCTGTACAATCAGCATTACCAGGTCTACAAAATACTAAACTTAATACTACTGCTAAGCATATAATTATAGCCCACTTTTCCCAAACGTTATGAAATATTTTTTTCATTTACTGTACTATCTCCACTTCTGGTCTTGGTTTTTCACAAGCCGAACAATCACATTTATTACAAAGGACTTTACCTTGTGGACTGAACGGTGTAATCTCTACTAACTTCTCTGGACAATGTGCATCATTACCACAATTTTTACATTTTTCCATTTTACTTTTTAAACTTCGCAGCCTCTTCTGAACCACCAGTAGCAGTTCCTTTACTATAAGAGTGTGCACCCATACCTGCAAGGTCTCCATCTTTAACTATTAGATATTCATTTCGTATATCTTCTTCATCAAAAAAACATTCTAATATTTCTCTCACACCATCAGCATATCTAGCTTGTGCTGATAATGATGTGCCAGATGTATGTGGTGTCATACCGTGGTTTGGCATTCTTCTCCAAACGTGGTCGTTAGGTGCTGGTTGTGGAAACCAAACATCACCTGCATACCCACTTAATTGTCCTGATCTTAATGCTTTAGCAATAGCAACTTTATCACAAATTTTTCCTCGTGCTGTATTAATAATATATGCACCAGGTTTACACTTATTAATTAAATCATCATTAAATAAATGTTCCGTTTCAGGGTGTAATGGACAACTTATATTAATCACATCACATACTGCAACTAACTCCTCAACTGAATTGTGATAAGTTAAATTTAATTCTTTTTCTTTATCTGCTGACAATCTATGTCTATCAAAATAATGTAAATGAACATCAAATGGTGCCATCTTTCTTAACATATCATAACCAATACGACCAGCAGCAATTGTACCAATATGCATACCCTCTACATCATAAGACCTTTTAACAGCGTCAGCAATATGCCATCCGCCTTCATTAACTATTCTATGTTGATTGTGATAATCTCTAACTAAAGATAAAATCATCATAACAATATGTTCAGCAACTGACCTTGAATTACAATAGGTTACTTCAACTACATCTATTTTATTATCCATAGCTGCTTGTAAATCAACGTGGTCGGAACCAATACCTGCTGTAATTGCCATTTTTAAATTTGGTGCTGATTCAATTCTTTTTCTTGTTAAATAATAAGGCCAAAATGGTTGTGATATAACAACATCAGCATCAACTAATTCTTTATCTGCTGTACAACCTTCAGCGTCTTTATCTGAAGTTACAACTAAAGTATGTCCTCTATCTTCTAAAAATTTTCTTAATCCTAATTCTCCAGACACACAACCAAGTAATTCTCCTGGTATAAAATCTCTTCCTTTAGGTGTTGGTAATGACATACCATCTGGATAGTTTTGTAATTTTGGTAAGTCTTTGACTGGATATGATTTCGGCATACCATCTTTAGGATCGTCATATAATATACATAATATTTTCATAATTTCCTATTCTATTATTTTTAATAATCGTATTCCATACTTTGACTGTTTGTCTTCTTGTAGAAGACCTTTAACTATTTTACAACTAAAGATAACTCTTTCGCCGCCTATTTCTCTACTAGCTACTCTTTTAGATTTTAAGCATTGGCCAAGATTTTCTTTAAATACCCATTCAATCATTGTACCAGATAAGGTTAATGTTAATGCAACTACATTATCCTTTTCGTATTTTTCGCCACCTAGATATAATTTATTAGTGCCAGCAAAAATACTTGTCATAAACATTACAAAAAAAATAGTTGTTAATATCTTTTTCATTATTGGTGTCCATTCTGTGTTTTAATTTGTCTTTGGCCGTCCTTTAATTTCTCTACGTCTTCTCTTAACGCTTTAACGTCCTCTTGTAATCTTGTTATATTCACGCCATTGTTTAACATATCCTCCATACGCTCTTGGATTTTTTCCAATTGTCCAGCGATATGTTCTATGAGCATGAATTGCTCGGAATCAGCGGGTGGTGCTCCCAGCTCACCTCTGGGCCATTTGATTCTAAATTCTGTATTCATTTCTACATCTTTCCAAATTCTTTCTTCTATTTGAACTAATGCATTTTCATCTAAAGTAGTTTTAGTTTCTAAATTATTTAACCGCTCAACCACTCCAAAGTAGGACCAAACTCCCATAGCTACAGCTCCAATAATAGCTATCAGATTCTTCATTGGCATACTTACAGCAGATTCACTAGATACTTCTATTCTATCTTTACTCATCTTTGTCTTTTATCTCCTCATCACCTTCATAATACTCTTTATATTTATCTAATAAATCGTTTGTAATCTTTAATTGATTTCTTATTCTTGCGAAGTTTTTTGCTAGTAATTCAAAGTCTTTATCGCTTAATCCAAATATAACTGGGTCTATACCTTGTTCTTCCATCTTTTTGAAGACTTCTTCTGCGTTTTTACTAGTAATTATTATCCATCTTAATTGTTCTAATTCTAATGGCGAAGGCTTCTCTAATTTAAGTTCTTGTCTAGGAACTTCTGTCTTAAATATCTCTAACTGTTTTACTGCCGAACAACTAGTAAGGGACGTAATTAGGATTAGCGATACTAGGACACTCAGTATTAATCTCAGATTTCTTTGTAGCATTCTTTTCATCTTCTGTTAATTCAGCGCCACTTGCGATCTCTATACATCTTTGAGCATTGACGCTTCCTTTATTCATAATTCTTTGAATTGCTTTAGTTTTCTCTATTGCGAGTTTACCAAAGTCTCTATTTTTTTTATTAAACCTTTTATCTAAATTGTTAAGGTCTTCTTTAAGAGCACCTATCAATTTATTCATTTCTTGGTTTGACTTTAAAATTTCTTTAAAGTCTTCTTTTTGTTTTGTGATTAGTAATTGTTGTTCAACGACTGCTGATTCTAATTTGATTTGATTTGCTTTTAATATAGCATTATCACTTCTCAGCTTCATTACATAGACGCCAGCACCGATTAAAGCACTGGCGACTATTCCAATTAAAAATAATCTAATACCAAACATTACGTATTAGTCTTTCTTCCAAATCGCCCATACGCCATATGCGATAGCAGCCCAAGCCGCTAACTTTGCGATAGGTGATGCAAATAAAACAACTGCACCAATAACGATTAACACGCCTCCGTGTAGGGAAGTCAATTCTTTCATTCGATCTTTTATGTAATTCATAAAGTTCACTCCTATTCTGGATTACTTCTTATTATATATGTGGTATAAAATCCATACTGCGACTAACCCAAGTAAACCTTGAGCTGAAAATCCAGCAATTATACCTTGTATATTTCCTATTACAGAAATATTTGGCCAAAAGGGTATGCCTTGACCATTGAACAGAACTTCTAAAACTATACCTAATGCGATTAAACTTACGCCTGCGTCAGCTAGTCCAGATGCCCATGCTCTTATTGATTTAAGAATCTCCATATTGATTGAGTCTCCTTTTACTTTTACTTTATTGCTTTTGCGTTTCTTTTTCTATGACCGTTCCAAGCTAAAAAGCCTCCTAGTCTTAATGACCAATATGCTAAATAGTTTAAAAAATAGAAACCATTGATTTCTATGTTTATATCTCGGAACACTTGATCCATCCACTTTTGATCTTTAACGCCTATTGTGGATTTTTTTCCTTCTGCTAGTAATGTAGCATACTTATAACCATAATCGTGTATAAGTCCACCTATTAGAAGAACACCTACTGGTGATATAAAAGGGTGTAAGAATTTTGGAATACTTGCACCGTCAAATTTGAAATCTGCTGGTATTACAAACTTTGTTCCATTTAGTTCGTATTTAAAATCTTTTACAACTTCCCAATGTCTAGTACCAAACAACCATAATTTTATAGCACCCCAAAAACCTTTATCTTTAGTTGCTATTTTAATTGGTCTCATATGTGGATATTCATTATATTTAAAATCTACTCTGTTATCAATTTTTTTATCAAACATATTAATAACCCAACCTATAATAATTAAAAGAATTAATATAGTAAATTGCCAAAACTGAAATGCCAAATGAAATATTGCCTCTGTGAAACTCATTACTTATCCTTTTTTAATATACCTTGTTTTTGTAAATATGAATATAGTGGTGTACCTTTTATCTTTTTTGTGTTAGCGTGTAAACCAACGCCTCTACTACCTTTTCCACCTGGACGTTTTGGTGGTGTATCACCTAAACTTGCGATAGGTTTTATGTTATCACCTGGATTACTAAGTCTAAATCCACCTACGTAATTTCCATATTCTTTAAAGCTTTTAAATATTCTTTTTTTATCTTTAGCCATTATACTTGTCTCTAAAAGTTTTGTATTCTTTTTCTTCAATATCTACATCTTTTTTAAGACCTAGTTTTTCATCTAGTTTATCTTCCATTCTATTTAGACCATCATTAACTTGTTTTAGTATGTAGTTATTATTGTCTTCATTAGCTTTCACCATCTTACTAATTTTTTTTGAAATTTTGTCTTGTTCAGAACCTTGTTCTTTTTTTCTTCTCATCATCTTTGGAGACATCACTGCGCCAGTAGGATTCATATCTACATTACCACTACCCGCATTATTAGCTGGAGCTTCTTCAGTTGATAAAATTGCTTTACCACCTTGTTTAATAATACTATCTCTAAATTTTTCAGCGTCTTTTTTATTTTTATATGTAGCAACAGCAATTTTTTGAACAGCATTTTTAGCAAATTTTACTTTAAATGCTTCGTCCATTTTATTAATAATTTCGTCCATCATTTCTTTATAATGTTTTGGCATATTCATTCTCCGATATTAAATTTCCATCTTTTTCATATATATCAATTCCAAAACAACTACTATGTGGGTGTTGTTGTATCATAACTGGTATTATATCACCTTGTTCATTTAATATATTATTATATTGATTTGTTTCTTTTAAATAAGTTATAACAGCACTTTCAATTAAACTTTTATGTTCTTCATATCTCTTATCTTCTCTTAATAATGTAGCAAGAGCGACAGCAAAGGTACCTAGTTTTCCACCTAGTCCTACTTTCTGTAATACTCTCTTTAAATTAAATATAAACCTGTGAAGTATAGTATATGATTTCTTTTCACCAGTAGTTTTAAGTGTTCTATATTTTCTTAAAACTTTACCTTTGTTATCTATTATACCATACCTAAACGCCTCTTGTTTTTCAAAAGGTGTTACAAGTAACTTAATTACTCTATAAGTTATAATTAAATCTACTGCTCTATTCGCCATTATAATTCTCTTAAAAGTTCCTGTATGTTACTATCTACTTTAATGCTATCAAGTTCGTGTGGATAGATATATCCAAGATAATCTAATATTGTCTTTAATGCTGCCCAATAACTTTGATCTACTTTATATAATAATAAAGTTACAGCAGCGTCTGCGCCAAAGACATTTTGTAATACTATTATGTGATTGACTGCCAATCGTACTTTAATATTACCTGTTATCTTGTATTTACGAAAGAGTCTTTTAAGATATTTAAATCTTTTAAGATCATCATAAAATTCTTGTTCACTATTCAATATTGGTTTATCGTAATTATGTTGGGCAAACAATAACCAATTGTCTTTCGTAATCTCTTTGAACATTGACTACACTAATTTAGCGTAGACCTTAGATGTTCCGTTTTTAAGAGTTTCATAAGATACTTCCATCTTTAATCCACCCTCTTTTTTATGAGATATACCGTCATCATCTATATCAGAACCATCGGTGTCTTTACCAAATCTTCCACCAAATTGTTTCACTTCAGCAGTTACTTTACCATTGTCGCCTTGCATATCTACATCAGATACCGTTAAACCTATTCTTCGTAATTTTTCTCTCAAGCTATCTATTGCTTGTGAAGGTTTAAGATATTCCTGATCTCCGATAGAGCCAACAAAAGCATTTACTCTTTTAAGTACATCGGCATCGTGTATATTGTGTACTCCAATTGAGCTATCTTCTACAGAATTTGTAGTTTGAGAGCCAACAGAACTACCAGTTTTATCCGATCCTTCTCTTACGTGTTGTTTAAAAGTTTTCATTTACTTTTTTTCCTCTTTATCTTTGTTATCTTCTTCTTCTTCTTTTTTAGGTTCAGTACCTATTAAATCTTCTTCAAAGTCTTTAATGTCAACGTCTTTACTAAACTCTTTAAATGTTTTCATAAAATTAACTCGTTGCTAGGTTAAGAGCCTTTTCCTTTTCAAGTGGTAATGGTTTCTTTTCATCGCCACCTTTAAGTTTAGCTAATAACTTATCTATTTGTTGAATAGCTCCATAGACTGCATTTAGATTACTTTTCATATTACCTAAATCTTTTTCTACTTGTACTATTCTTTCTTTTGTAGTATTAAAATCAATCTCTAATACTTTTCTTTCTTCTAATAATGTTTTTTCATCAATATTCATAAACTATCCAATCTATTATGCTAAAGCGTAACCATTACCTGCGATTACATTCCAGTTTGAGTTTTTAAATAATAACGTTACTGATTCTCCTGGTGCGTTTAATGTGATAGTTGAATAACCTCTTAAATTTGAAGGTGTTATTGTTATCGCATTTGTACCTGAAGCAGATGTGTCAATAATAGTTTTAACTTGACCATCTGAACCATCAGCTAAACCACAAGAGTGAGTTGCTGAAGTTGCTGTAATTTCTGTTATTGCTGCTAAAACATCTGGTGCAGTAGTCGTACTACCATCAGCTGTTATTGCTTGAGATGCTTGTTTTAAACCTAACCAAGATGGTACGTTATTAAAAACATCTGCTGCTGTTATTTTTTTATTGATTGGTGTGTTTGAAGGATCATCTACAACGTGAAATAAATCTACTGCTGCTAATGCGTCTCCTAAATCGGTCAATGCCGTTACTTTTTTATCTGCCATTTTCTTCTCCTATTAACCCCTTATGGGGAATGCTACTCTAGGTATTTTCCTAGATCACTTTGTTCATATAGTATATATAAGGGCGCTTGTGCGCCCCTATAAATTATTTTAATTATTACGCCGCTACTGTACAAGTTCCAGCTGCTGTACCTATAGCTGAAGAGTTTGTAATTGTAGAAACAGTTGAAGTACCTATATCTTTAATAGTACCACCGTTTAAACCAGTTGCGTTTGTTCCAATTGTTAGTACGTCAGAAGCATTTGTCGCTGCGTTAGCTGCGCCAATTGTGATTCTAAATGTAAGTTCATTGGTAGCAGTTCCTGATAAGTAGCTCGCTAAGTGCGGACCTCTACCTGAACCTGTACCTTCGTTTCCGTTAGTGATAGACACTTGCGGAGTACCTGTTACATCTACTGCTTCATTAAATCTTACTAATACATCAATATTTCCACCGTCTGATTTATCAAACGCTGTTGTTACAAATGTTATTTCAGTAATATTTGCAGCACCCATATTTACGTTCAATCCACCGATTGCAACTAAAACTTCTGGATCTGCGCTTGTACTTCCATTTCCACTCCATTTTGAACCCGCTTCTCTAACCCAACCTTTATCAGAAGCGTAAACTTCTAATTTCTCAGCTGTAGTCAAATTTTTGGGTTTAATATCGTTTCCCCATAATGCCATTTTTATTTCTCCCTTTTAAATCTAGTCGCTTTAAATCTACGACTTTTTGATTTGTTTTTGTTAATTAACGCTAATATTTATAAGATTAGAAACCTAGTTTTTTAAGTTTTGAGATTGTGTTTGATGATGAGGAATGATAGATACCAATACCGCCTCTAGCAGTAAATTCTCTTACATTTTTTGGGAAATCGTCTATTAAAATTGCAGGAGTATTTTTTCCTGTTTGAGCATAGTTAGATTTTTGACTTCTAAGAACAAGGTTTACTCTATTTGAACCTAATCCTAAATTCTTTCTACACCATAATAGTTTACCTGGTATACAATTAGGATCAATACTAACTTTTACATGCGCCGATAATATATCTGGGTTGTATTTTCTTATAAAAGACCAAAGTTGTTTACCACCAGATTGCCAAGGTAACGTTGACCAAAAATATTTGTTCTTTTTAATAGGGTCCCATTTATCACGTGAGGATAGGTCCATCCATTTATCTATTTTGACACCTGTTGTTTTTTGTGCGCCTGTTTTAAAATCAGCTAACACACCATCCATATCGCAATAAATTTGTGGTAATTCGTGTCTGCTTTGAAATTTTGTCATCGCCAAACCTTGTGTCTCCACGTTTGTTCTTATTTTGTTCTAGTGTTTATAATCTACTTTAGGTTCAGTTTCAACTTTTGTAGCCTTTGTACCAGTATCAGCTACGTTTTTTTTATCTGGTTTTGATTCACTTTTCGCTTTGTATTTTGAATCAATCTTATTAAAAAACGTACTCTTTTCTTTTGGCGTCATTGCACCAATAGGTCTACCAGCTTTGTCAAGTTCTTTTTTGAACATATCTTGGTAAGCACTATCTTGTCTAATGTTTTTAGTCATATTAGATACAACTTCTTCAACACTACCAGATTTAGTATTTAAGTATTTTACCATTTCTAACAGCCACCTTCGTGGTGTACTTCTGGTCCGAATATTCCTGATTGCCATAACGCTAATGCTACAACAACTACAACAGCCGCCCATACCCATTTATTTTTAAGTAATTTTTTCATTATTTTTTATCTCCTCTTTTATGTTTAAGCCACATTCTTTCGAAAGCGTGTTTAACACCTTCATCTTTTTTAATTGCCTTAGCAATATCGTGTGCCTTTTTAATAGTTTTCTTTTCTAAAGGTGGTTCATCTTTCATAATCTCTTTAGCTTTTGCCATACCTATTGCATGTGCTTTGTCATCATCTTCTTCAAGGTCTTTACCTTTAGGTTCGTGTTCTGCTTTTTTAAATTTCTTATCGCCGTGTTTTCCACCAGACGCTTTTGTTGCTCCCCATTGTTCTTCAAATTCATCAGTATAATTAGCAGTAAGTTCGTCTTTTATATCTTCAAAGGCTTCTTTATCTAAAGTAATACCATTTCCTGTGGTACCATAAAATCTTTTATCAAAAGCTTTTGTTGCTCTATTAATATCACCAATGGCTCTATCAACAACTCTCATTATCGCATTAAAATCTGATTGTTTTGGAAAAGCATTTTTAGCTTCATTTACTTCTCCTCTACCTTCATTTTCAACACCTGAAATTTCCATAGCGTGTTCAACTTCTTCTTTTTTAACTTTGTCTTTCTTTTGAATATTCTTTTTGACAGCAGTATAATACTTAATCATATCCTTAAATCTTTGTATTCTTTTTAGTTTGTCAGCCTTTGATAAATTTTCTTTTACTTCTTTTTTATCTTCTTTTTTTTCTTTCTTATCATTTTTATCTTTGAAGTGTTTATAAGCAACACCAACTGTTAAAGGAACCTCACCTGTTTCTTTATTAGGTTCTGGTTTAACAATTTTGTTTTTTTCATTTTCTAATTTTTGTTTTAATAAATTTACTTGACCAATTAATCTTTCGTTTTCTTTTTCCAAACCTCCAGTATTGTCATCTTTTTCTTCAACTGGTTTCTTTTCTTTATCTTTAGGTTGCATATCTTCTACTCCCTCAATTATTTCCCCACCGTGTTGTTTACGGTATGATAAAACTTGATTGTAATTACCTGTAAATACTATTTTACCATCTTTATCTTTTACTTTATATTTAACATTACTAGCTTCTTCTAAAGATTCATTTGCTGCTTTTAAAGCGTCATTAACTGATGAATTTTTAGATAAACCTTTTTGTAATTTTTCTATTTCTTTTATAGCGCCAGAAAGATTACCTGCCATTTTTTTAGCAATCTCTTTTGCTTTTTGTACTAACGCATAACCTTGAGGTGTTTCGTCTAATTCTTCTTTAACAGGTGATGTATTTCTACCCATCTTGTCAATAGTAAAACCTTTCATTCTTAAATTAGCCGCTGCTCTTTGTATTTGTTGTAGTGTATCAGCGTCTTCAAATCCAGCGTGTTGACCATCTTTACTGTAAGATATTCTAAATGCTGATTTCTTTTCTGTTAAATCTTTTAATTGTTTATCTGTCAACTTGTAATATTTTTTAGGATCAACATCAAATCTACCTGATGGATCTGTAGTTGGGTCAGTAATAAATTGACCTTTGTAATCAAATCCATTGACGCCATCTACATTTTTAATTGTGATTTCTTCTAATTCTTCTTTAATTGGCATACCTTTTTGTATCATACGAGATAATGCTAAACCTGATAAGAAAGGTATTCTTTTTTTTCTTAAAGCATCTAATCTACTATCTGGAATTCTATCAAAAATTTTTCTCAATTTGTTTGCATTAGGTATTGAAATAGTTTTACCTGCCATTGAAGCATATGATTTTGCTAGTGAAGTTAGTTGATCGTCTGTAAATTCATCTAATTGTTCTTCTTTTACTTCTTCACCTAAAATATCTTTTACTGTATCTACTGGAAGTTTCATAAGTTTAGCAATCTCTTTTGCTGACTTACCTTCTTGGTCCATAGAGTAAATATCTTTCATTCTACCCTCATCAATTTCATTACTAGCAAACATTGGACCAGTTCCTGGATGCATTTTTTTAAGAAATTTGTTTTTTAAATCATCAATTTTTTTCTTTAATTCATCAGATTTTTTTGTTTGTTTTAAACCAGCTACTTTTCGTTTTAGTTTATCAGATATTTCGTTTAATTCATCTTCTACACTTTCCATAGCTAAATCTTTTTTTAAACCTGAAAATGAAGTACCACCAAAACCTAACCATTTTTTAGCATACTTAATTAAGTTTTGTTCACTACCTTCAAACTCTACTTCGTAATCGGAGAACATACCTGGTGTTACTCTTTTAACTTTAACATTCATTTCTCTTGCTTGTTTTTTTAATACTGGTATTGTCACATCAGATATATCTGATACAATTACTGCTTCATTTAAATTTTCTTTTAACTTATCGTAATTCTTTTTTAAGTAGTCATTCGCTAATCTGGAATCTCTTGTTGAAAAAGCAACTTTACCATCTTTGTCTAATACATTGTATTGACCACCAGATGAAATTGAAACATATGGTTTGATTGTTGATTCTTGTACTTCTCTGATTGCGTCAGACATTGACTTTCTGTATGTCATTATAGTGTGCTCCATATTTCGTCCCAATTTAAGACTTTCTTTTTAACATCTGCTTTTAACATTGCCTCTAATCTTTGTCTTAATTGTACTGCATCATTACCTACAATTCTACCATAAGTATTGTGTATCATTTCTAATGACTTGTAAGTATCTGCTAATTTTTTATCGTTTAATATTTTGTCAGCGATATATCTTCTAGTTTCAAAGTGATCATTCCTTGCTGTTTTAGCTCGTAAATATTGAAGGTGAGTAGTGCTAGCCTTAGCTTCTCTCAAACCAAAATCGCCTTTTTTAAATTGTCTAAATGATTTACTCATCTTTATCTTCTTCTGTTCCTACAAATTGTTCAGAGTGTGGAGTATTATCTGCTATCTCTTTTAGAAATTCTTCCATTTCTAAATCTTGTCGATCATTCTCTTTACCACTTCGTCTAGTTTTTGACGCCATAATTCCTTGTATCTTTCTCTATATTTATCTATTGTTGCATCCGACATTGCCCATTCTTTTACATCTTTTTCTTTTACGTTTTCACTCTCTTTATCTACTCTAAATTTACTAAAATTATTTATTACTCTCTTTAAATTCTTTTTAGGATCACTAGGTTTATAACTACCACCCTCAAATTTAGGGTCATAATTAGGTTCTCCTGGAGTGATTTTCGCTACGTAATCAGCATAATCGTGTCCAATATCGTAAGCTTCTTTTGTTTCTTCACCTTTATCTTCAGGTTTTATCATATTTAATTCCTCGTTATAATACATTTCTTTAAATTTCTTTAAAGATTTAGGAGGTATACTATCTACTGCAGTGAAACCATAGTCAATATTTGTATCGTATTCTCTCACTTCTACCTCTCTATTAGCTGATATAGGTAAACAATCCCATATCCATGCTTTGTGTAAATTGTTATTGTTATCTTCTATGACAATGTAATTAGTTCCTCTTCTTTTTACTTTACCTTCTATATCTTCTTTGATATATTTTACTTTGTCATCTATGTTAAAGATCATTTCTCTAACATATAAATCTCTTACTTGGTTTTGTTCGAATTGTTCCATACTAGCAATTGGTTTAAACGTTCCAATACCAGCAGATGCCATTCCACCATACGAAGCTGCCAAGTTCATACCTCGTCTTACTTGTCTCATTAAACCATCTACGTCTCTAAACGCTGATGGTAAACCTCTTTTAAAAGTATTTAAATCTCCTTTTTGTGCTGCAGCTCTCATCTTACTAGCACTCATACCACTTGCGCCATCTGCATCAGGATCACGCTCACCAGCAGATACAACTTTAATATCTTCAAAGTCATATAATCCGTGGCGAGATTTTACTTTATTATATTTTTTAAGTATTCCTTCAAACTCTCTTACTCTATCACTACCTACTACCATTGTTATACTTGTAAAACCTTTTTTAGATAATTTAGTTGCTATATCTAATATCATATTTGATGTATTAATTTCTATTTTACTAGCATGACTTGGAAACATTTTTTTCATCACACTTAATTTTTCTCTAGCAGATAATGGATTCTTTTTAGAGTCTTCACTTCTACTTAAATAAATTCTATAATCGTTTGTTGGCATACTCTTAACTTTATTAATAAGTTTTTCGTGGCCAATTGTTGGTGGATTAAATCTTCCAAATGTAAATGCTATAGATTTACCTTTTGCTTCTGTTTGTAAACTATCTATCTCATCATCTGTAACTATACCATCTTCTAAAATGTCTTTAAGTTTTTTATACATTTTTAGATAGTGATATTTTTCTAAATGTTTGTAAATAATATTTTTAGGTAGTTTATGTTTCTTACCAAATGCTCTTATTTGATCTGGTGTCATATCACTACCAAAAGCGTCTTGTCTTTGTTTTACAACATCATCGCCAATATCTACTAATAACTGTATACTATCTTCTATTTCTTCTAACTTACCATTAATTCTATCTTGTAGATTTAATACATCATCTGTTGATAAACTTTTTAATTCTTTATAGTCAACTAAGTCTCTTGTTAGTTCACCCTTAACTACATCTATTTCTTGTACTTTCTTTTGAAACTCTGCTTCATATTTTTCTGAATCAAACGTATCTTCTTTTGGTCTTCTAACAAATTCGTTTTCATCTATATCAAATACACCATCAGCCATTGCATCATTTTTAGCTTTTAATTCTGGATCTGTAATTACATAATAATTTACAGGGTGAGTTGTACCTGGAACATTCTTACCATTTATATCTTTTAAACCTTTTGCTAATTCTAATCTAGCTGTTTCTCTATCTTCTTCTGGTACATCAAACAATACATTTATATCTAAATCAGCATCGTCTCTATATCTTTTTGTTAATATAGAACCTATTAAAGAATATTTTTTAACTGGATATTTTTCTTGGAACTTATCTATTTGATCCAAAATCATATCAATAACTTTTTGTTTTAGTTTTGGATTGTTAGAATCAGCGTCATCAAAGATACCTGATGCGTATCTTCTTCTAGGAATATCAATAATACTTTCTTTAAATGTTTTTATCATATTCTTTTTTTAGCTTCTAATTCGTTTGCTATCCATTGTTTTGCTGTTAAGTTTTGAGGTCTACTTCTTAAATGACTTCTAATAAACTTCGCAGCTGTGTTTAGTGTTATTGTGATTAATTCTTTTTCACTTCTATTATTATCTACAATTAACATTTTATCTGGACTAAAAATTCTTTGAAAAGTACCTGTATTTCTTTGTACTTTATTCCAACTATCTGTTACAATATATTCTGGTATTGTTCTAGGTCTATTTTTATTTCTTTCTAAAGCTACTTCTAAACTTGTATTTACAAAAATCATATAACTATCATAACCTAATTGATCTAACAATCTTTTTTGTGTATTAATAACTCCCAAATCTCTACCAGTAGCATCAATTATTACACCCAATCTACCTTGTACATAAGCATCTAATTGTGAAGCTGTTGTCATTTTTGCTTTGGCTCTTACAATGTTTCTAAAGTATTCTTCTTGGTCTGGCATCTTTAATGATAGATTAGCTTTCTTTAAACCTCTTTCAAATGATGCATCAGAATTTACCAACTTCAAACCAGTACCACCAAAAGCACCACGAGTTACAAAAGTTTTTCCTGAACCTGGTCCACCCGCTAAAAAGAATGCTTTAAATATACCAGCATCATAAACACCTTCTGTTATTATTTGATTTAATTTTTTCATTAACTCCAACCTTTTGGCATTGTGAAGTTAGCTCTACTAAACTCTAATCTATCTACTAACTTAACTGCGCCACCTACTCTATCTACTGCTACATAACCTTCTGGACTTGTTACTCTATAACCAGTAGATGTTCTTAAAAAATGTCCCACACTTTGTATTTCACTCATCTTATTAATTAAAAAATTTTTAGCATTTTGTAATGTTACGTGAGATGCAATAGCCATTGTCAATGCGTTTTTATTTCTATCAATAAATCTTAAATTTGTTTTTAGTAAATCTTTATACTTCTGTTTACCTGCCACAGTTTTTCTTGCGTCTATTTCTGCTTGTACAATATTTTCATAATACTCTCTAAACATATCCACCAAAGTTCTAACTTTAGCCATATGTCCGTGTGTGTTTCTTATATAATGATTGAAGAAAGCTTTTAATCTAAATCCTACACCTAAACCATCAGCAGAAGACTTACTCATTTCATCTAATAAAGGTCCAGCCTTTAATAATGAACCTTCAGCCATTCTTAATTTTGCGTTAAATTGTGATAATTCATTTCTTGTTAATTTTACAGAACCAGATAAGTCTCTATAACCAGCACTAGCTAAAAATACGTTTGTTGCTCTACCTCTAACTGTACCAAATCCAGCAGTCATATCTTGTAAAGTTTTACCTGAATATTTTGTATGAAAAACAATACCCATTCTCGCTCTACTAATTTGTCTCCCTATTTGAGATTTTACTGGAACAGCATATGTGATTGTATTTGGTGTAAATGAAATCATTGCATCACCATCCATATCTATTTTCTTTAGATCAGATTGAGCAAATAAAAAATCGCCTTGTAATACACCTCTAATACCAAGACGTGATAATTCTTTTAATGCTATTTGAAGTTTATGTGCTAATTCGCCAGAGTGATTTTTTCTTATATCACCGTTAGTGTAATTTACTTTTGGATTTTTATTAAATACAGATTTTGTACCGACAAAGAACTTGCCGTTGTCTGGATTAGTACCACATATGATAGCTGGTGCGCCATCCCACTTAACAGTCATATTAACTTTTTTACTAGAACTACCAGATAACATATTTCTAATAGACTTTAAAAAGTTAATAGCATTAACCCCGCCCTTAGTACCACGATTTATTATATCGTCTTCTAAGTGCTCTAAGTGTGTGTTTTTTTCTTTTGTTATGAATCCTCTAAAACTAAACATTTACCTCTCATAAATTCCATAGATATAATCAAGTTGTCCATATAAATCAATTTGTTTATTATATTTATAAGACTAAACTCTTGTCCATAGTAATTTAGGTATACCACCATTGGGTTTCCATACTTTATGTTTGTTTTGAAACTTAACTACTTTGTGTGCGTCTTCTTCAAAAAAGTATTCTCCAACTACATTATCTGTAGGTTTCTCTATAACCTGCCATATAATATCTTTCCTTTTCTTCTTCATCTTTTTAGTATAGGTTAGATTGTATTGTATATTGTTTGGTCTTCTATCACCTCTATGAAATTTTACTTTTTGTTTTTTTGGCATTTTAATGTATTGTAATTTTCTTTTCTTTTTCACTAACTAAATTGTAATTATATGCTAAAGTCATTCGTAAGTTATCTGTATTTTTTTGTTGAACAGCATGATCCAAATAACTTGGAAATATTACTAATTTTCCAGGAAAGGGATTATGATACATAAAAGAAACCACAGGAGTTAAAGCAGGAGTTTTACAAATATTAGCAAGACCTCCACTATCATTATTATTCTTAATTAATAATTTTGCTCCTGTTTCTTCTTCACAATTCAAAAAATAAACACAAGAAAAAATACTTGGACTATGATTGTGATATTCCGTGTAATCATATTTTTCATAAGAGTTAAACCATCCTTGAGCACAATATATTTCTTTTGAAAGTGATACGCTTTCCGCCACTTCTTTTACTTGAACATCAATCCAATTATGTAATCTACTAAATTTTTGGTCCTTTAATATTTGATAAGAAGTATTTTGTTGGTAACCATACCATTCTCTAGTAGGTGATCCTGGAATAGTTTCTTTTTTTTCTTTTCTAAATTTCTCATAATCTTCCTTAGCAGATTTCTTTCTTTCCAAGCACAGTTCAGTTAATTCTTTTTCAATTTCTTTGTGAAAAGGATTATGTGCATAACCTATGTAAATCGGAAACCAATGTTCAATTTGTATCATTATAATTTAAAATCAGAAAATTTTTCGTATGAATCTTCAGGTGATGGGTATTTTTCTTCTTGTTTAAGTACCTTACCACCTACTATATTTTGTGCATTGTTTTCAACATCATATAGTCTCATCTTTGCTCTATCAACCCCTATAATAAATGATCTATTGATCGCAGGGTCATTGTATCTATTTTTTAATTGTTTTACTTTCATCTGTCCTAGTCCTTCTAATTCTTCATTTGATTGTAGAGCAAACATAAAGTCAGCAGTCGCTGGTAAACCAAAAGACTCTGCTGTATCTTCTAAACCAATATCTGTACTTACATAACCAGTCCTAGTTGTCTGTGTTGCACTAAAGATAGGAACATCAAACTCAACAGCAAGACCTCTTAATTCTTCAGCGATTGCTTTAACATAGAAATAAGATGATATGTTTCCACCTTTAAATCTACTACTAGCACATATGTTTAAATAATCTATAAAAATAACTTGTGGTTGGAATGATTTTTTTAATGCCAACTCATTTAATAATGCTTTAAAATGACCACTATGAGCTGCTGCTGTTGGATATTCTTTTATAATTAATTGACCTTTAGTTTTATTTTCTAATTTACTAACTTTGTTATCATATAAATCTTTTGGCATTGCATGTAAATCATCTATTGTTACATCAAACAAATTTGCGTCTATTCTTTCAGCAATTCTTTCTTCTGCCATTTCTAAAGTAATGTACAATACATTTATACCTTGAGTTAAAAATGCTGACGCAGCGTGACACATAAACAAAGACTTACCAACACCAGTACCAGCCAAAGCTATATTTAAAGTCTTACTTGGTATACCACCTTTTGTAATTCTATTAAAGTAAGATAAATCAAAAGGGTATCTTTTTTCTTTTGTATGGTACCAATCAAATCTAGCTTGAGCGTCTTGTATATAATCGTGGCCAACGTGTTTATCAAAACTTACAGCCAACGCCTCACCTAATAAACCAGGTAACGCCTCTGGTGTTCTAGTCTTATCTTTACCATCTAATATTTTAATACCTTCTAATACTGCATTATGAACAGCTCTATCTTTACAAAACTTTTCTGTTGTATCTAATAACCATTGTAAATCTGTTTCTTCTTTTACAACATCATTAATTAAATCTTTTACATTTTTATATTCTTCTTCATTTAAATCTTTTCTATTATTAAGTTCAATTAATATAGTTTCTTTTGTAGGTAAATTATTATATTTGAGTATAAACTTTTCTACTTCTGTAAATAAAACTCTTTCGTTTCTTTTAGAAAAGTAGTGAGGTTTAATAAATGGAATTGCTTTTCTTGTAAAAGCTTCATTAAAGAAAAGGGAATTTAATATTGTATATTCTATTCTATCGTTCATGCGTAATGTAAGTAACTTCCTATAATATACTTTGGTTGTTCTAAAGGTTTATGACCGATATGTTTATGTGTCCACAATGGTGGAAACATTAATAATTTGCCAGTCCTTGGTTTAATCATTATATCATATTCGGGAAAGGAAGTCAATCCTCCCTCATTGTTATTTAAGTATAAAAAAAATACTAAAAATCTTTTAGCACTAGCGTGGTCCATAACATCAACATGCTCTTTAAATTCATCTTTATCATTTACTTCGTATTTCTTAAATCTAATTTGTTCCCAACCAAACTTCTCTGGCCAATTATGAGTAATTTTAAATCTTTCAGCGTATCTATCAATATATGGTCTTAATGTAGTGTAGATTATTTTTACATAATCTTTCCAATCTTCATATGCGTTTATATTGATTTCAGTAAATGATCTATGATCCTTTAGTTCTGTCTTTTGCCACTGTACCTGACTGTCTTCAAATTTATCTATAAGATGTTCACATTGGTCATTTGACAATACATTATCATATGTTTTTATAAAGTTATTTTCCAAACTCTACCTTACCTTCTTTTAATTGTTGTTCAACTATTTCAACTAGAATATCACCAATGTAGTTTCTAAAATCTTTAGAATGTATATCTTCTTCATTAGGATTTGTCATAATGTCATACGTAAATCTTAATGGTATATCACCACCGTCTAGTGGTTTCTGTTCAAAAGCAACCTTATTGTATTTGTAGATGATACCTTCATACTGGCCATCCATAAGTTTAACACAACTAAAGTCATCACCTTCTTTTTGAGCAAAGGCGTATCTTTTAATTCTATTCTTCTTCTGTTCCGTAACTGAATTTTTGTTTTGCGAGTTCATCTATCTTGTCTAATACCTCTTTTGTAAAATACTTCTCAGGATCGTCATTTATATTCTTACCAAAAACTTTAGACCCATCTGGCATTTCATATCTAGTAGATACTTTCTTAAAGATACCTGCTTCTTCAGCAAGACCAATAAGGCCATAGTATTTGTCTAAACCTTTTTTGTAAGTTAATTTGACATCTATTTGTGCGTTCTCTTTTGTTAACCTTGATTTGTATGTTTTACAATGAATAATATTACCAATTACCTCAGTACCGTCTTTTTCTTTTCTCTTACTAAGATAGATGATTGTTGATGCAGCGTATTTCAAACCACTTCCGCCGCCCATTTCTTTTTGTGGGTACATTGAACCAATGACATCATACGTGTGGTTAGTCATTATCATAGGTACATTTGCTTTACCTAGTTTCAATGTTAATACTCTAAATGTTGATTTGACAATTTGTGATCTTGTCATATCTCTAGTTTCTTTACCAGCAGCAGTATCTTCCATTTCTTTTGTAGTAGATAACATACCTAAACTATCTAATACAAACATCAATGGTTTTCTACTGCTCACTGGTTGAGATATATACTTGTCTAAAATTTTTATTGATTGATTTCTAAATTCTTGTACTGTTGCCACAGGAACAACTACCATTCTTGTACTATCTACACCACGACCTTCAATCATATCTTTAGAGATAGCACTTTCTGATTCAAAATAAATTACACCAGCATCTTTATCTATATCTAAAAAGTTTTTACAAACACCTAATGCGAAAAATGTTTTACCTGTTGCGGCTTCACCAGCAATTGCTGTAATTTTGTTACCCGCTAATCCACGATAGATACTACCTGATAGTAATGCGTTAAATGAATACGAACCTGTATCAATATAATTAGTAACATCAGCACTATCAACACCATCACTTACAAGTGCGGCATATTCATTTCCTGTTTCTTTAATTATTTCTTTTAGAAAGTTGCTCATATTCCATATTCTCCTTATCGCTATATGTTAATACATACCATTTAATGCCTTCATTATAACAGAATTGTTTAATTTTGTCAAGGTTTTCAGCTTTAAAATAATGACTTAATACTCCTGCCCCTTTATATATTAATATACGCATTCACGTATTATCTCTTAAAATTTTTATCATAGGGTAATAAACCTGTTGGTAAATGTGGATTAGTTTCCCATTCAAATCTATACTTAGGGTCTTTTGGTACATACCCTGGTTTTGGATTTTCATATTCCCTTTCATCAACTCTTGTCCATAATAACTCTTTCATTTCATCTAAATGTAATAAACCAAAATCATTATATACTCTACCTTGAAATTTATCAGCCATAAAGTTAATCATTTCTTTATTATATTCTTTTTTACGCTGAAAATCCCAATAAGGTTTTAAATCTAAATAATCTTTTTTAGTAATGGTCATAGAAATATTTATTATTTCTTTAAACCAATTACTCCTACAAAATTAAAATTCTGCCAAAAAGTATGTATTTCAAAACCTGCATCTTGTACCATTTTATACAATTCTGTTTTTGTATCTGGTTTCATCATATGCCTTAACTGAACTTCTTTGTCTAGTATTTCTTTATCAGAAAAATGTTTTCTCTTATAATCATAATACATAAAGGTCATCATATCTTGTACCCTTGGATTACAACTAAAAGTTTTTTCTGAAAAGATAAACGCACCACCTTTATTTAAACCTTTATAAATTTTATTCAAAACCTCTTGTCTATCTTTTGGTGACATAAACTGTAAAGTAAATATAGAAGTAACTAGAGAACAGTTTTGAAAATCAAACTCTCTAACATCACCTCTAAAATAAGATAACTGATGATACTTTTCCTCATCATGCGGGTAATCACCAAAAAAATCTTCTTCTATTTCTATACCAGTATATTGTGCGTGAGGTATATACTTTTGATTTTGTTCTATCATACCTTTTAAAAGTTTTCCACTAGAACAACCCATATCAACAACTTGTGTATAATCTTCAACAAAATATTTTGATAATGTAAGTATATCGCCCCATAGTTGACTATAACCACGAACAGATTTATCTATATGACTATCAAAGCCTTCTTCACTTGTAGCAAATGTAAATTTAGTCATTTAACTCCTTGTATGGTTTTAACACTTTTTCATATATACTTTCAGCAAGTGCTTTCATCATCAACGGAGGAACCATACGACCACAACGCTCTGATTGTTGTTTATGTTTACCTGTTAATTTAAAATCTTCAGGTAAAGTCATAATTCTTTTTAATTCTTTTATAGTAAACTTTCTATCTTCTAGTGGGTGACAAGTACCAGCGATACCAGCAAGATTACCCATAGCTGTAATTGTTGGACAAGGTTTTACTAAACTACTTCTTTTTAAATTAAAGTGATGACCTTTATCGTGGTAATCCATACCTGTTAATACTTTACTAGGATTCTTTGGCATCTTCATTAATGTTTTACCTACAGCTTTATCTGGAGCTATCTTTTCAAATAGATAATTTAATTCTTCTTTATCTTCATTTACAATATCATTAATTGCTTCACCTAGTGTTGTTTGAATATTATTTTTTTCAGGATATAGTTGATACATAGTCATAAAACTTAAACCTATTTTATGTGCCACATCTTCTCTTACACCTATAAAGAAACATCTTTTACGTGCTTGTGGTACACCAAAATAACTAGCATTTAAAACATCTGCCACAACTAGATAACCTATTTTCTCAAATGTATTTTGTATCTTATTAAAGTATTCTTTTGCATCACCCATTGTAAGACCTTCTACATTTTCTCCTATAATAACTTTTGGTTTTATATCTTTTGCCACTCTTAAAAATTCAAAAAATAAATCTTCAACATTACTTACACCTTTTATATCACTATATTGTTTTGTTTTACCAAAGGCATCTGCGTGTGTATTACCTTCGCCGTGTGATATAGAACCTGCCATACTAAACGCTGAACAAGGTGGACTACCATCTAATATATCTAATTCACTAACTTGTATATTCGCTTGTTCCATAAGATATGTTCCTGTCAATTCTTTTATATCGCCTGGCACAATTGTGGTGTTAGGATAATTTTCTCTATATGTATTTTGCGCTTCTTCAACAAATTCATTAATCGCTAATATCTTACCACCAGCCAATCTATATCCTGTTGACGAACCACCGCCACCAGCAAAAGTTGATAGTACATTGAATAGTGATCTTTTCTCACTATCTAAAGTATCTTTTAAAGTATATCTTTTATATTCGTACATTATTCTCCTATATCGTAATTTAGAGCCATTCTAGTTTCTGAAATTTTAGGTGGTCTATTTGAGTGCATTGTATTTCCATCAAAGAATATAAACCTACCTTTTTTTGGTTCAATTTCTTTTTCAATTATTAAATTTTCTCTATCTTTGTTTTTAAATAAAATAGTATTACCATCTGAATTGATTGGATAATATATTAAAACATTATGCTTCTGCTCACTCATATCAATATGTGGACACACATAAGAGCTTTCAGGATAATTAGGATTCTGAAGTTGTAAATTTAATTTACATCTAAAAATTTTTGTATAAGTTTGTTTAGTTCTTTCCAAAAATTTATGTAATAATTTTTCCACAACAGGAAATCCATCTGATGTTATTTTTGAAAAATTATAAAATGTATGTGCCATTAATTTTGTTTCTTTAGTATTTTTATCAGCATATATTTTCTGCCATTTTTTAGCACTTGTATAAGACCCCTCCTCATCAACCCAATACCAAGGAAAACCTGGTGATAAAAAGATACTTTCAAGTTCATCTTGTTCAACATCTGACAATAAATTATCGTATATTTTCATTATTCCATTTTACAAATAACCATATTACAAATGCGTATATCAATATAACATAAAACATTGAAAGAGTCAAGTCCCAAATCATACTTCATTACCCCAACTATCCCAACCTTCAAATTTATGTCTAGCAAACAACTCTATTCTAGGTATATCGCCCACTAGCTCTACGATTCTAGTTCTAATCTCATCTGGTTTTCTACTATGTTCTCGTCTATCACTTACACACAATCTATCCACATTACCACTTAATCTTTTTGGTCTACCTTTTGTTGCTAATATACAAGTTTCTGTATTTGCTCTAGTCCATAAACCAGGACCTTTAAAGTAATAATTTTTTATTTTATTCTTATTAGTTTTAACCCAGGTAAATCCTACAGTCTTGTAAGTAAAACCCCACTTTTCAACAATGGGTATTTGTTTATGTAATAAAGGATCTGTACACCACATAAACAATATACAATCTTTATCAGCAATATCATTTATTGGTAGATCACCTATCTCCTTCATTGACATTGTTGGATAATGATGAATAGGATTAGTTTGTGCCTTTTCATTATTCCAATTTTGGAAGTGCCAAGGGGGATCTGCGTAAATTATTTTATACTTCTTTTTAATATCCATTTAATATCCAAAACCCTTTATAAAAATTCTCATTAATAAACATAGTAATATAAACTTAGGTATAGACCAATCTGTTTTGACCGCAAGTAAATTACCTGTAGCAAAACCCCAATGCATTGATATACCCATTATTATTACTATTTCTGTAATACTCATACAAAAAAGTCCTCTAAACTAGCTTTCTTTTCATAAGTCCAACCAATAGAATTTAAAATAAAACTTAATGGGTCTAAAAATGTTTTTTGAAACATAGTCTCATAATCAATATATTCTTGTAGTTTAAATTCGTGTGGTAGTTTTGTTATATAACTTATTACATCAAACTTAAATGGATTAGCTTCTATTAATTTTATAAATTTAATTTTATCACCTTCTTGTATTTTTGGATATTTATTACCCAACTTAAATTCTTTTATTTGATGATTATAAATCAAAGCACCTTTTACGTGAATTGGTGATCCTTTTATAAACACATCATTAGCATGTCTATATTTAGCCAAATTGTTACAAGACCTTGGAAAAGATATTTGCTCTGCTGACATTTTTTCAAACTCACTTCTAAAATCAGCAACAAATTTTTGTAATGTATCTTCATCTTTAGTCATTATCATATTGATTGCTTCTCTAATTTTACCTCTACAAACTTCAGGTGTAGATGATTTAACAGCCTCAATACCCATAATTTTTAATTTAGGATTTTCATATACAATGCCTTCTTCATCTAATACATTTAACATATATCTTTTTTTAGCTGTCCATATACCTTTATCAGCAATCACTTCTCTTTTCATAACCATTTTATTATCAATGGCGTTTGTATAATCAGCTAGTTCTCCAAAACACTTATCTAAAAATGGTTGTATTCTAGTATCTACAACTTTATTAATAAATCTTAATATATGATCTACTGACTTATCTTTACAAGTAACTTCAACTAATTTATCTAATGTTAAATAAATTGAATCTGTATCTGACGCAACAACATAATCAACTTCTTTATCTGACTTTAAAATATTATTCATATATTCATTAATTTTATTTTCAATAAAACGAATTACAAATTGACCAGCAGTAGTAATCGCAGTTGCTTGTCTAACATCATAATATCTAAAATACTGATTACCAATTGCGCCATAAGCAGAATTAAGAGCAATCTTTTTCGCCCATTGTATATTATTATATGTAGCCATCTTATTAATTAAAGTTTTATCTTTTGTTTTTTGATATTGTTGTTTAGCTTTAAACGACAACTTTTTAAATTTTACCCTATCATTATACATTTTTTCTAATAGTCTAGGTAAGAAACCTGGATTATCTTTTTTAAACATAGCGCCATTTGGTGTAATACAAGCGTTTTGTGTTTTTAAATGTGATAGGGTTGTTTGTTGTTTTAATAATTTTACGACTGATATGCCAGAGGATTCTACACCAATAATTTTCTCTGGTGAGATATTATACTGCATAATTAAATGAGGATAAAGAGAATTAATATCAAATGATACAATCCATCTATGCATACCAGTTAACGGATTTTTAACATAAGCACCGTCATACTTATCTTCTTTAACATTATCTTCCTTAGGTGGAATAACAATGTTTTCTTTTCTTAAAAAATTATAGATTAACATATCCCACATTCTTACTTGTGAAAATACATCATTATAATTTACCTTGGCTTCATAGGCCATAGTTAAGATAAGTTCTATAAGTTTTAGCTTGTCTTCCAAGCCATCAACAATTTCTACGTCTTTTATATTGTAATCAATAAAAGATTGAAAGTCTTTAGTATACCAATCTCTAAATGTCTCATAAGGATTTTCATCTTTTTGTATACCAAGTTCTACTTTACCAATGTAATTTAATTTATAACTCTCTTGTCTAGCTGGTATAAATTTTTTATACAAGTCAAGGTAATCTAACATTACAACACCAAAAATATTATAATGAGTTTGTGGTCTACCTCTTAAAACAATAGATTCTTTTTCAACTAAATTCCAAGGCGAAAATCTTTTAATAACTTTTTCATCTACAATTCTGCATATTCTACCCATTAAATATGGTATGTCAAAAAATTTTGTATTCCAACCTGTAATAATATCTGGATAGTTCTTAATCCAAAATTTCATAAACTCCATAATCAAAGACTTCTCTGTCTTACATCTTATATAAGTTACATCTGATCTATCAGTTTTAAACTCACCTCTACCCCAAGTTATGATTTGTTTGTTAGATTGATTTTTTACTGTGATTGCTAGTAGTTCTTCTACTGGATTTTCTACATCTGGAAAACCATTTTCACAAGCACATTCTATATCAACAGTAAATATTTTTATATGATCTTTTGAATATTCTATTGTGTTAGGAAAGTTATCAGAAATATATTGATATTGGTATCTATCCATACCAAAAATTGATGCGTTATCTGTATTGTAATTTCTTCTAAATTCTCTTGCCTTTGGAATATTGGTAAACGTAATTGGTTTTACATATTGACCGTGAAGTGTAGAAAAATCTGTTTTTTGTTGTGAGATAGCATAAAGCGTAGGTGAGTATTCTACTTTCTCTTTATACTCTTGGCCTTTGTGTATACCACGTACCAAAAGTTTACCTCTGTGTTCAATTACATTTTTATAAAAGTTCATAATCTAATTTTGGTGGAGGATATCAGAGTTGAACTGATGACCTCCTGAGTGCAAGTCAGGCGCTCTCCCAGCTGAGCTAATCCCCCTTTAATCACATTTCTAAATGTGTTTAAAATGAAATTACATTTTATGGTTATCCAATAAATGTACCACCAAACCATCGTGTTTTTTTTCTAATGAAATTTGACAAGATAATCTACTTCGCATTCTATCATAATTTTTTTCATATTCAATCAATTCTGTTTCAGCAGAATTTAAATCTGCCTGGCCAATTTTATCTGTCCAGTTCTTATCTACTAGTACGTGGCAAGTTGCACACGCACAACAACCAGAACAATCAGCAGGTATTTCATCAATAGAAGTATTGGCAAAATCTCTAGCCGCTTCCATTAAAGTCATACCAATATTAACCTGAACAGGAATTTTTTCCTGCCCTCGCATGAAGTTAACAGTTATCATTACAACTTAGGAACTTTAGTCTCTGTTATTAATCCGCTTTGTTGTAAAATACTGCTTGTGTTTTGTTGATAAGATTTTAAAATGTCTGCTTTTGGTTCTACCATAAAGACAATTTTATCTTTTGAGATAGTAACTGTATCACTATCACCGTATGGGGAGTAAAGTGACATCATCAACTGAACAGGTTTTCCTGGTCCTTGTTGACGAGGTATAATAACAAAAGGTTTATGTAAACTCACACCTTGGTCATTTTCACCTACTTTAGCAATGACATCTTCGCCAGTAGCTATTCTTAATATTTTCACATTTTGCATAATATCTCCTTAATTATCTCTATTAATATATCAGGTTTTATTCAATTAGTCAATACTATATTTGGTAGTTATTATATATTTTCTTTGAGGATTGACCATAACGTTAAATCTTCTCATTATAGCCCTATCAAATAGTATTAAAGTTCTTTCGTCCCTATCATCTAAAGTAAATTCTACGTCTTTATAGAGACCACCAGCAAATTCTACATCAAGTTCTACAACATATCTGGTTTCATCATAGTCCCTTAAACCACCAACTTTAATTTCTTCTTTACGAATAATATTACTAGTGATTGATTTACCTAATAATGACCAAGTAATCTTTTTACCATTTACTTTAAATTTATCTGTATGAATAACAGAGCTACCAGAATTACCAGTATCAAATTTAGCAGCAATCTCACCAAATGGGTGAATATTAACTACTTCTTTAAAACCACACTCTGCTGGTATTGTATATCTATTACTTTCATCTTTTAAAAATTGTATAATCTCTTTTGATATATTTCTATTAGTAGCTTCTTCTATACCTTCTGTACCAGGTGATGAATTTACCTCTAACATAAATGGTGGTTCTTTTTCTCTATTCACACTAGGTATAAAATCAACTGCTGTCCATATACCACCAACTGCTTTCGCAGCCTTTAAACTTTCTTCTATTTCTAATTCTGTTAATTGTATTTTTTGTGGTTTAGAACCTTGAGATACATTACTTCTGAAATCGCCTTCTATTACAGGTCGTTTCATACTAGCTAATACTTTACCACCTAATACTAATACTCTTACATCATAATCATTTTTAATATATTGTTGTACTAGTAAATCAGCATCTTCATCTTGTTTATGTAATAGTTGAACAATACTATCTAGCGATCTCTCTGTTTCAATAAACAATACACCTACACCTTTACTACCTCTTAATGTTTTTAGTATGATGGGATATTCTAACTCTGCGTCTTCTACTTGTTGAACAGAGTTTTCTGGATCGTTTAATAAAATTGTTTTTGGTTGTGTTAAACCATAGTCTGCTAATCTTAATGAAGTTCTATATTTGTCAGCACAAATATTAATTGTAGTTCTACTATTAACTACACATACTTCTGCTTTTTCTAATATGGAAACTATATCTAACCAACTATCTTTTCTAGTAATAGAGCCTCTAATAACCGCAACTGTATTACGGTCTATTTCAAAACCTTTTTTATCATCTTTGTTATGGAAAGTTCTTATACCATCTTCATAATTTACATAACCATCAGTTAATTTAAAAAGATAAAATGGTATATTTAACTTTTTAGATTCTTCTCTTAATCTATCTGCTGTATGAAATGTTTTAGCTTCTTCTGGCTCATCTGTGACAATTAATAATCTTAATTTGTCATCATTTTTGGCTTCACTAATATATTCTTTAAATTTTGGTACTTGCATTTTCAGTATTATCCTTGGCTTCAATTTTTTTCCCTATATTATATTTAGCCGATAAGTTCCACTCTTTTTTTTCTTTAAAAGGTAATACTTTAATTTGTGACAATGGTGCTTTGTTTTCTGCTTTTGATTTATCCACTATGTCAATTAAATTCCAATCTTGCAATAGTATAGAGATTGTGTTTCTTCTTTGTATATCGTTTTCAGATAAAGTTGCTTTCTTACCATCTAAAGCAAATAGTTCTTTAAAATGTGTTATGAAATATTTACCTTGTTTGTGTAATATGTGACAACTTTGAAATAATGTTTTGTCTTTTCTACTCGCAACGCCTATTCTCGTTAAAGTCTCTCTGATCTTTAAAAAGTCATCTGGTTGCTTAATGGTAACCTCTAACATACTGTCAGGGGACCAATTGATTAATTCTTCACTCATCTTTTTCTCCCACCTTTTGATAAGGTACTCTTTATGTGTTCAATTTGTTCCTCAGTTAGTATGTTAAGAGCGTCTTTTGCTTTCTCATTACTATATTCATAATACTCCTTTACATACTCTAAATTTTTCAACTTGGCTTGTGATAACCACTTGCCACCAAATCGCTTCTTTTTCCTTATACTATTTATGTAAAAATGAAATTGTATTTTCTTATCTAGGAAGTGATAGCCATTCATTTCGTTGGCTTGTGCAATACAGTCGTAGTGTACGGAAAGACACTTGTTTATTACGAAAGGTGGATATTTTTTAATCCAAGTTTCGTCTTCTGTATCTAATAAATTTTGTTTTGTAAAATTAATTGCGTTTAAATAATCTTTCAATTCATACATAATAAAAAACTCTTTTATTTCTTATTTCTATGTTGTCCCATATAATGTTCTGATGGTTCGTAGTCCCATTTTTTACCGTGATGACCTCTCATATCAGCATACCACATTCTCAATTTAACTATTAATCTTCTAAATAATGTCCTCGTTGCCATTTTTTACTCTTTTAAAACTACCCTTACCTTTTTTGGGTTTTATTATTCTTTGTTTATATTTTGGTGTTCTCACATCTTTTGCGATAGGATTAGTTTTAAAAATTCTATCAAATTCAGTTCTGTATTTGTTATTAGAAATTCTGCTTTTGCCGTCCCATTTACTTGCCATAATATAACCATTTATTCCTATTTATTTTATTTAAATTTACAACCTGCCATTATCTCTGTCAAACAAGCGATAATATTAATTTCTTGGTCTGCGACAAATGCTGACTTATATTGATACCCAGCTATTATCAATATCGCCTGAGGAATTGACTTCGCATCTAAACTGGTATATAGCGTGTCATAGAGCGTCTTATACAAGGAAGTCGCCTCTTTATCTAGGTTTTGTACCACCCATCTTCTCATATCGTTAAATCTCTTATCTTTGAGTATATTAATAAGTTCTTTAATATTCGCCTCTTCTAAATGAAATAATACACCACTATCAATTTTACCTCTTACAGAATATCTTTGTAATTCGTTTATAGTTCTACGGAAATCTGGGTAATGTTTTTGTATAAGTTCTGCTAGTACCTTCTTTTCATACCCGACATTCTCATCTTTTAGCACACTCTCTAGTCTTTTAAGAAATGCACTAGCAGTTTTCACCTTTTGTCCGTTTGTAATTTTAAAATCAATTACCGTACATCTACTATGTAGAGCTGGTATTATTTTGTTTTTATAATTACAGGTAAAGATAAATCGACAATTGTTATAAAATGTTTCAATAAAATTTCTTAACGCAGGTTGAACACTATCAGCATTCATATAATCTGCCTCGTCTATAATAACAACTTTGTGATTAGCATCTTCGGTTAGTGATACGGTAGACGCAAAGTTTTTAATTTTACTTCTTACTGTATCAATTTGTCTACCTTCATCAGAACCATTAATGACAATATAATCACTACCTAGTTCTTCACATAAAGCTCTAGCAACAGTAGTCTTACCTGTTCCAGAACTTCCTGATAATAGTAGATTTGGAATTTCTTTTTGTTTTAGAAATTGTGTAAAAGTATTCTTTAATTCTTCTGTAAGAATACACTCACTAATTTTTCTTGGTCGGTATTTTTCAACCCATAAAAAATCTGACATAATATAAACCTCACTTTTTTCATTCTATAATAATCTAGTATATTTAATTGGACCATCGTAGTTTTTTTTAAAATAAACACAACCTACAACAAATCCCATTGGAAATCCGTGTTGAGAGCCTGCGCCCATATATACTAAATCTCGTATACCACCATATTGATTAATCATTAATTCATTTGATTTTGATTTCCATAATTTGGAAAACGGAACAAAGAAAACAATGTTATTAGCAATACTCATAGCTTTTTTTAAAAAGTTGTCGTATATACTATATGGTGGATTAGTAATTATCCAATCAACAGAATCTTTCCAATCCATAAAATCTTTATTTTCTGTTATCTCACACCAATGTTTATGTCCTACCATATTATCGTAAAAAGAGCCATCACCTTTACAAGGCTCTAATACTTTTGATTCAGGACCGTAATTCCATTGTTGTTGAAAATAATTTAATATTTTAACAGCTGATTCAGGTTTGGTCATCACAACATCTTGCTGTGTTGATCTACCACTATTGTTTGGTAATGTTGGCTTCATTTGACCCCTTAAAATTCAGAGTCAGGTTCTAAAGCTATCCAATATTGTATAGGTTTATTTCTGTTTACAAAATGAGAAATCTTTGCTTTTGAAAGCGCAACATCATAATCATCAACAAGTTGTTTAAAATTTTCTGTTCTAAAGTATGCAGTAAACGTCTTATCTGTTTCACCTACATCAATAGAATACGCATTTGATGATTTGTTTTTCTTATCTGTTGCAATCATTTTGATTATTTTACCATCACCTTTAACAGCAACATCTGGTAGATTTAATGTAGTTGTACCTTTCATTAATCTAGCAAAGTTATCTTTTGTGATTGTAAATGTAACAAACTTATCTGGCATATTGATACCTTTAGTAGGCGAAACAATAACAGATTTGTCTGCAAAGAAATATTTGATTGATTGTTTTTGTTGTGATATATTTACAAAACCAGTATTATATTTAAGGTCAGGTTTTTCAAATAGTTCAACTGATCTTAAAAACTCTGGTAGGTCATATATCGCAAACTCGTTTTCAAACTTTTCAGATACCTCAGCTTCAGCCAAGATATTTTTCATAGTAGAAATAGTTTGAATTTTATTTCCAGGTTTAACCAAAATGTTTTGATTAATATCCGAAAAATTTTTTAACACAGAAACTGTGTCACTTGATAGATTCATTTTCACTCCTTCATAATTTAAAATAATATAATATCATAATATAGTTTTATTGTCAATCTTCTAGCTCATCTTCATCTTCTATTTCAAGTTTCGCTAAAACGTTTTCAGGTGATGTTACTCCATAAGGGTCTTCATCATTACTAAGATTGTTAATACCAGGTTCTTCGAACCATTGTTCTACTACACCATTTTCAATCAATGCAGCATATCTCCAACTTCTCATACCAAAGCCTTGTTTAGGTTTATCTACTAACATACCCATTGATCTAGTAAATGTTCCACAACCATCTGGTATCATTTTTACATTTCTAATTCCAAGTTGTCTTTCCCAAGCATTCATAACAAATGCATCATTTACAGAAATACAATAAACATCATCAACGCCTTTCATTTTAAAATCTGGCCACATCTTATCATAAGTTGGTAATTGTTGTGAAGAACAAGTTGGTGTAAACGCTCCAGGTAAACTAAACAATAGTATTGTTTTATTTTTAAATAAATCATCAGTAGTGACATCTTGCCATACACCTTCTTTAAATGTGCATGCGCCTGTCATACTGTCATAATCACCGTCTCTACATTTAAACGTATGATTTATAATTTTACACTTGTCCATAATTAATTCCTTATATTAATTTAATCATTATATACTGAAAGCGCTAGGAAGTCAAGTCCCAGCGCTTTCTATTATTTAACTATTTAATCTCAATAGTTTTTAGTTTTTTAGCTTCAGGTATAATCTTTTCCATAGATACTCTTAAAAGACCATCTTTCAATTCAGCGCCATTGACTTTAACGTCATCAGCAATTGAAAAAGACCTTTTGAAATATCTTTTAGAAATACCTTTATGTATTACTTCACCATCTTCTTTAGAAACATCTTTATCTTCTTTTTTAGTTTCAATGGTTAGCATTCCATCTTCAACATTGACATTAATGTCTTTTTTATTAAATCCTGCAAGAGCGATTTCAATATCGTACTTGTTCTTTCCAGATTTAACTATGTTGTATGGTGGGTAATTAGACACATTAAGAGTATCGAATTGATGGTCAAACATTGATTCAAAATGATTGAATACGTCATCAAATCCTATACTTAATGGTCTTAATTGATTAAAAATTGATAGTGCTTTATTGGTCATATAAACCTCCTTGTATTAAGCAAAGTTATCTTTTTAAATTGACAATCCTATAAGGCATTGTCTATTGTATTTATATAATCATTTAATTATATATTACAAGTGGCAGATTTCAAAAGTGAGAGCTATTGCGCAATAGATGACTTTTATGGCTCTGCCTGGCCTTGACTATAATGATATTTCAATATAGTCAAAATCTTAAATTCTGTGCCACTTTGTTTTTCACGCAGTAAAGTGGCAAATCTGCGTCTTGCGACACCGAGAAAATCTCGGGTTCTTTACGCCGTCAAGGACTTACGAATCGCCTGACCATAATATATATACAACAAATTGTGGCGTAAAATCACAAATTCTAGTAACCTCTTATAGCCTTTAATTTTTTCATCTTCTTTTTAAAATTCGCAATTCCCTCTTTTTTCTTGCGTCTTTTTCTAGCAGATGGTTTTTCAAAAACCGACTTAGCTCTATAATCTTTTATGATACCTTCTCTCTGTACCTTCTTTTTAAGAACTCTCATAGCCTGTTCCAAATTTCCTTGTCTAACTTGTACTGTAATACTCATACTCATTTTACCTCCTCCTCCTCTTGTAGTGCATTTAAAGAAGGCGCCGAAGCGCCTTCCAGGACTACACTATGATTTGATAGATTTTTAATTATAAGGATTATCCTCCTCATCTTTAGACTCACTATCTTTGTCATCTTTTAATTGAGCATTTACATCAGCTTTTCTCTGGTCTTCCATAATGCTTTCAGCATTGGCGCCAGCGTCAACCTTTGTATATAATTCAACAAAAGAATTTTTTGTATCATCATCAAATCTGTTCGTACACATTTTGATCGCCTTCATTTTATCATCAAAAATTGCATACGCCTGAGTGATATGTACCAGTCTTCTAGTACTGATGATTTCATCAACACCACCATCAAAATAAGTTTTTCTGATAACGTCTGCCCAAGTAGTCAATTTCTCAGCAAACTTATCGTCCTTCTTACCAGCTTGTTTTAAAGTGTTGTTCAATATTTTTTTCTCAACTCTAGCATTTGGATAAGATTGCTCAAATGTAACTGGAAATCTTTCCAAAAACGCCTCGTTAAGAATATTAGTACCGATAAACTTACCATCTTCGGAACCTTGACCTTTAGTATTCGCAGTAGCGACTACGTTAAATCCAGGTTGTGGTTTTATATACTTGTTAATCTTTTTAACAAAGATACCACTACCTTCTAATATTGGTTGTAAACACATTATCTTATTACTAGCCAAGTCTATCTCATCAAGTAAAAGAGTTGCACCTCTTTCCATCGCCTCAATAACTGGACCATTTTGCCAAACAGTCTGACCATCTTTAAGTCTATAACCACCTAATAGGTCGTCCTCATCTGTCTCAATAGTTATGTTTACTCTAATTAGTTCTTTTTTCAATGCCGCAGCAGCTTGTGTTACTGACATTGTTTTACCATTACCAGATAAACCTGTTATAAAGATCGGATAGAATTTACCCGATGCGATAATAGATTTTACGTCTGGATAGTTACCAAAAGATACGAACACAGGGTCTTTAGTAGGAACTATATTACCTGTCAATGATGAAACAATATAAGCGGCCTCTGTCTTCGGAGACTCACTAGTGTCCATAATTTTTTCGTTTTCTGTTTGATTATTGTCTAAAGGTAATTTGTAAATACCTCTATCAACTTTATACTTGTCTTTTTTTAACCAAGATGGATTTTTATATCCCTTCTTTTGCCAGAAGGAATTAATCTCACCTCTAGTCAATTTATCCTTTTTGTAAAATGAGTGTATATCATTTACAAAGGATTTTTGATCTGTAGTCAAATCAATCATAGTGTTTTTTCCTTTCATATTATTATTTACTTTATACTAGCTATTCTATCAGGATATAGCCTAAAGTCAACCCCAAAAAAAGCGTTGATTTTACTAGTCATTAGGCCACCTCCTCAATGAATTTGTTTAATAATGTTCTACTTTGTAATCTGTTTTTCATAGATTTTGCGAAGATTCGTTTAATACCACCTGCTTTCATACTATCATTAATAGTTGATAAATCAACATTCTCAACTTTTAATTTCTTACCATTTAATAAGAAATATTTGTTATAACCTATATGAACAGCTTCTGAATATCTTTGTTTATTCATATTTGATCTAAACTTAGATAACCATAATTCTCTATTTTTCCAATTTAAGTCTTCTGGTATTAACTCTGACATTTGATAACTTTTAAATCTTTTAGTAACATAAAAACCAACAGTTGATATTTGTTGTACTTCTTTTATTATTTGTAATAAAATTCCAGTCATTGCTTGTGATCTATAATATCTATTTTTCTTTTTTAATGTATATTGTTTTTTACCATATTTAACTACTGGTGGATTATAACCCATATTAATAGTATCTAAACCTGCTGCAGTCATTTCTTTTTTATCTGAAAACGTACTATTAGCACCACCATCTGTTAAAGTAATAAGTGTCATTTTTTCAATACTGTTTTTACTTTTAAATATAGGAATCATTTTATTCATAACTACTAATGCTTCGTTTAATGGAGTAGAACCCAAATAATATTTACCTGGTAGATAAAATCTATCACCTTTATGAGTATAACCAGTTGAAGTATATCTATCACTATAAGTCATAGACATATGCCATACATACATTAAAGACTCATCTAGTTCTCTTTTTTTCATTTTGTTATTCGCAATACATACTAATCTAACATCAGACATTACACCATCACCAGATTTATAATTAAAAGTTAAATTACCTTCTCTGTTAAAAGTTCTATCATTTTTTTCATATTCACTTGTAAAGAAATAAACCTCAAAAGGTATATTAACTTTTTGACAAAACCAAACTAAATTCATTAATTGTTCAACTGTTTGTTGTATGGTATCACACATACTACCTGACCAATCTAACAACATCATCATACCGTGATTTTTAGCATCAGGAATTATAGTCAATTTTTTAAAAATATTCTCATTATATTTGTATTCTTTTAATTTAAGTGGATCAATTATACCAGTTTTATGTATAGTTGCTCTTTTATAAGAATTTGCAGATTTTTTCATTTCAAACTCTTTAACAAGATACATAACTGTTTTCTTATTTTCATTTTTAAATTTTTTAAAAGTATCTTTTAACCAATTAATATATTCTATTGTCGATGCTGGGTTTCCTGTTTTATGTATTTCTTCAGCAACAAAAGTTCTAAATTCTTTTAAAAACGTTTTATAACCAACAACTGCTTTATCTAATTTAGGTTCTGGAACGCTAAAATAATTGTAAGCTGAAGACTCATCTGAATCATATAATTCTTTTTTTGCTCTTTCTTCAAAACTATCATCTGTAATAGCTCTTAATCTTATAGGCGAAACGCCGTCACCACCACCTTCTTTTGATTCAGGATTTGCGGTTACTGGTGTATCAGTTTCTTTTTTATCTTCATCAGTTTTTTCTGTTTCTTTTTCACCTTCACCTTTATCATCTTTAATTTCATCATCTGTTTTTTTATTATTATCTGATTGTTCTTCTGAAGTTTCATCTTCATTATCACTACCATTATCTAAATCATAATTCTCAGCGATTGCATGTAAATCAAAATCTGGTAATTTCATCATTTGTTCAACTTGTTTTTTCTGCCAATCTAACATTTCTTTAGCAAGGTTAACTACATCTTTAAAAGTTTTAAGAGAGTCAACCTTGTCTAACCATTTCTTATCTTTAGGAGAAAAATTGAACGGCAATCTTTTTGAAGACTTATAGTATAAGTTAATTTTATCAATTAACATTAAGTCTTTATTAATATTTTTATCGTGTGTACCAAAGAAATTTTGTTTTTCTAATATATCAAATCCATTAATATAGTTTTTAACTACACCAGGGTATCTTTTTTGAATTTTTTTATCTATTCTACAATCTTCTAATACATTAACATAAGACCTTAAACTATTATCACTAGCTATAGATTTCCAACCATCAGCTGGCGTCCATAAAGCGTGAGAACATTCGTGTGCGATTAACATATCATAGACATCACCTGATTGTTCTTTAAATGTAGGGAGAGTTAAAATTCTGTTTAGAGTATCAAAGGAAGCGGTTTTAACATTATTATGTTGTACTTCAATATTCTCTGTGGCGATCAACTTTGCGAGTTGACTTTTAGTATCTAATTTTATAACTTGATTTTTTTGTGTGTCCATACTAGCTAGATTATCAGGTCGCATTCAATTTGTCAACCATTAAAAAGCATTGATTTTACTAGTATTTTGGTAGGAAGTGTTCTTACTTTGTTCTTTTTATAACTTTTTCGTATATATTATTAGCCAGATTCTTCATCATTAAGGGGGCAACCATACGACCGATTCTCTCAGCTTGTTTATCAAACTTACCTTCTAGTTTAAAATCTTCAGGTAATCCCATAAGTCTTTTAAGTTCTGGTATAGTAAGTTTTCTATTCTTCGCATAATGAAATACACCAGATACACTCATTTGTTGGCCCCTTTGTGTAAGTGTAGGACTAGGTAAATCAGGACAAGGTCTTATCATATTAAACATTGATCTTTTGGGGTTAATATCTATAAAGTCAGGATCACTTGGTTTTCTATGTTTCTTAGGATTAAACTCTAGTAATTCTACCCACTTCTTTTGAAAACCATTTTGTACATACGCATATAGTTCTTTTTCTTGTTCAGGATCGTTTATACAATCATCTATGGCTGATCTAATTGATATATGTTTAGGTGTGGTAGGTTGAGGATATACTTCACTTTCTAAAGTCATAAAATTAAGACCTGCCTTATCCATTATATCACTTCTAACACCCACGAAAAAACATCTTTTTCTATCTTGTGGTGTCTCAAAATCAGCGGCACTTAATACTTTATAAACTGTTTCATAACCTAATTTATCAAACTCATTAATTATTCTATTTCTATATTCCGTAGCTTCGCCCATAGTAATACCAGCTACATTTTCACCTATTACTACTTTAGGCATTATATCTGCTGTAATTCTTGTAAACTCAAAAAACAAATCTTCTATATTATCAACTTGTTTACCATCTGAATATGTTTTTGTTTGGTCCCAACCTTTCTCTCTTTTACCTGCAATACTAAACGCAGAACAAGGTGGACTACCATCTAATATATCTAACTCACCTTTTTGTATACCTGCGATTTTTAAAAAGTCTTCACCTTTTAATTTCTTTATATCATCTGGTAAAACTGGAGTATTTGGAAAATTAGACTTATATGTATCTACTGCGGCTTCAACAAATTCATTAACACATAATATCTTACCACCAGCTAATTTATAACCAGTAGAGGAACCACCACCACCAGCAAATGTAGATATGACACTAAACAATTCTTTTTTAGAATTGTCTAATACTTCTTTCATATAATAAGGTTTATATGTCATTTAGTTAATATATCAGGTTGATTTAGCTTTGTCAATGTTGTAATCAAATACTAAAGAATATCTATGATTATGTGGGTGTATTGCTAGTTCATAAGGCATATTACTTAATTTATGACGTATCGTACCATCAAACATTAATAACGAATCTTCTATACCTGGTACAATAACATCATTATCAATATTAGTACCAAATTCAGATACTCTATTTTTTAGATAATATACAACCGTTATATCTTGTTTATGTGTATGAAAATCAAATTGATTACTTTCGTCAGATTTATTAGCCCAGGATTTTGTTAGTACAAATTCTTTAGTATAATATCTTAATAAACTATGTTGTATCTTTTTATATAAATCGTCCCAATGGGTACGACCTTTCATTCTATCATATAAATCTGTTTTAGTTTGATGTTGTGGTACATTACCTGTGGCACGATTTATGATAAGTTCATCTTCTATATCTTTAATTAAATTCTCTTGTGTAAAAGAACCAGAACGCCAAGTATCATAACGTATTTTTTCTTTAGAGATTTCTAGTTCTCTATATAAAACATAATTATTTACTTTGAGTCTTGGCACGTAACTTTCTCGCCCTATCCATTTGTTTTTCAGCTTTTTTAAACGCTCGGTCTAGTTTCATTTTAGACGCAAGTTCAGTAAAATTTTTACCTAATGTATGATCGTATTCGTGTTGAAATATACGACTCATCATACCATCTAAATTTGCTTCTTGTAAATCACCATTTTCATCTTGGTATTTAGCAACAATTTTTCTTGGTCTAGTTATTAATAAAAATACAAAAGGAAAAGTTAAACAACCTTCTTTCATTACAACCTGTTCTACACTACTTGATATAATCATAGGATTAAAACAAGCCATTTTTAAACCATTTTCTAATCCTAAATGATCTCCTAATACAAACATATTAAATGGTAAACCTACTTGATTACAAGTCAATCCAATTCCACCATATTTTTTCATAGTATTAAACATTGACTCTGCTAATTCTTTTCTATCTTTGAAATCGTGTTCCTTTAATATATCGTCAGTAAATGGTGCGATTGCTGATTGTACTCTAGGATCTGATGGTGGTATTAGTTTTAGTTCTTTAGACATTTTGTAACCTCGTAAAATTATGCTCTTTCTCAAATTTAATTATGTTAGTAAATTTATCAAATAGTATATCGCCTTTATGTGATATAATAAAGATATTTTCTTTGTTCATTTTATTTACAATCTTAAAGAAGTCATCTGTACCTTGACCATCTAAACTACTATCAAATATTTCGTCAAGTACCATTAAGTTTGTATTGGCGCTGTTTTTCATTTTAGCAATAGCACGCCAAGTAAATACTAATGCCAAATCTATTCTCATCTTTTCACCTTCACTAAAGTTATTGTAATCAAAAATGTCTCTATGTCTGCTCTTTACAGTCTCTTTAAATTCTTCATCTAAATGGAAAGATATAAAGAAATCCATAGATTGTAAATATTGATTAATTAAACTATTCATAATAGGTAAATACTTTTTAATGATTTTAGCTTTAGCGCCTCTATCAGATAGTATCTCTCTAATAACATCAATGTATTTTTTTTCTTCTATAATTTTATTTAGTTGTATCTTTGTATCTTGTAATTCATCTTTTAAATAAACTAAACTTCTTACTATATCCTCATCATCTTCATCTTTACCTTCTAGTAATAATATTTCATTATGTAAAGTATCTGTGAATTTTTTTAGTTCATTAATAGAAGATTCTACTTTTGACATTTGTATTTTTGTTTCATATAGTTTTTCTGATATACCACTAAACTCTGTAATCTTATTTTCTGTTTTAGATATTTCTTCTATCAAATCTTTCATACCATCATTTAAAGTTACAATCTTATTTCTTTCTTTTGATATTTCTTGGTCTCTAAATTTATCTTCTATCTTTTGTGTACAAGTAGGACAGTTATCATTTTGTTCAAAAAAATCTAAACTCTTTTTATGTGTATCTAAATTATGTTCAATCTTTGTTTCTAATTTTTCTAATTGTTTTAGTTTAGTTTCGTACTTTGGTCTATCTATTATTTGACTTTCAAATTGTTTATGTTCTTCTTCTAATCTTTCTACTTTTCTTAAATATGATTCTTTAGCATCTCTTGTTTCTTGTAATTTTTGTTTCTTAATATCAATGTCGCCAACACTTCTATTTTTTAATTCATTAAAATGTTTTGTTTGTAGTTCGTGTTTTGATTCTATTAAATCGCATTCGTGTCTAGCTTGAATAATTTGTTTACCTAATTCTGTTTGTTGATTTCTGGTTAATATATCCATATGAGTTAAAACTCTAATATCTAATATTTCTTCAACCACTTCTCGTCTATGTCTAGGTCTCATTTGCATAAACGGTTGATATGCTGAGGAACCTAATACAGCTATCTGTTTAAATGCTCTATAATTTAATCTTAATATTTGATCTTCTAATATCTTTTGATAATCTACACTAGAAGCGTCTTGGTTTTGTAAAACACCATCACAATAAATCTCAAATATAGTTGGTTTGATACCTCTTATAACTTTAAAATATTTTAAACCTATTTGAAACTCTACCTCAACGTGGGTATCGGCATTGTTTATTGTGTTTACTATTTGTTCTTTTTTAATTAATCTAAACGGTCTATTGAATAACGCAAAACATAATGCGTCTAACATTGTTGATTTACCAGAACCATTAGGTCCTATCATTAATGTTAATTGAGCTTTGTTTAAATCTATTTCAATAAAGGTGTTTCCAGTAGATAGAAAATTTTTCCATCTAATTTTTTTAAATAATATCATCTTTCACTTGCTTCAGTATATAAATCCTTTATAACATTTTTTAGTTTATTTTTATCTAATTTACTATCTATTTGTTCTACATAGTTACCTAAAAATGTAAGTGTGTCCTCTCCTTCTTCTAGTATGTTTTCTTTTACAGATGCTGTTATATCTGTATTTAAATCTTCTATAATATTAACTTCGTGTGTGTCTATTGTATTATGTAGTCTATCAATTAGTTTGTTAAACATTTCTTCATTTGTTTTATTAGTTACAAATACTTTTACAAAACAATTTTTAAAATCAGATAAATTTTTGTTTGTATAATCATTTTCTTTATCATTGTAGATTAACTTTTTATGTATTCTTATTGGGTTTGGTATTCTTGTTATCTCTCTAGTGTTTGTATCTAATATATGAAAACCTTTTGGACACTTATAATCTGACCAAGTAATTTCATATTGAGTACCTAAATAATATATACGACCATCATCTGATTTTTTATGAAAATGACCTGATAATACTTTTTCGAATCTATGAAATAATGATTTATCTAAACCTTGTAAATTCATATGACCAGCATTCATTTCAAAACCTTTTATTTCTAAATGACCTAAAGCCAATTGTGCATTTGTATTTTCTATTTCGTGTATAGAATGCTCATAATTATCATCACAAATCCAAGGAATAAGACAGATATCGGTGCCGCCAAAATTTTTAGTTTCTGCCTTATCGTAAATCCAAGGTTCTTTTTCACCATCGTAAGTTGTACATAATTCGTTGATCGCATTTACTTTGTTTGTATTTTTATAATAAGTATCGTGGTTTCCTAATATGATATGAGTATCAATTCCTTCTTCATACAATCTATGCATAAAGTCATTTCTAAATGTATTAGCTGTTTTAAAATTGATAAATTTTCTTCTATCTACCACATCACCTAAATGTATAAGTGTTGTAATATTATTCTCTTTGAGATATGGAAAAAATATCTCATTATAGAAACGCATAAAATAATCCAAAAACGCAGGACTATCGTTCCTCGCACCAAAGTGCGTGTCGTTTAACAAAGCTATCTTCATATATTAATGAAACAATTTAGATGTTGGTTTTCTTACTCTTTTTTTCTTTTCTTTATCTTTTTTTATAGGTTCTTCGATTCGGGTATTCTTTTGTAAAAATTCTCTAAATTGATTTTTAAATTCTGGGTCATCACCAGGTTGTAAGGCTACATCATCATAATTACTATCCATAATAAGTTTATGTTTTATAGTAGTTTGTTTCTTTTCTTTTTGTATTCTTCTTACAAATGCGTAATATATAATTTGTGTAAAATAAGCGAAAGGATTACTAGACTTAGCAGGATTAAAATTGTCCAAATATTGTAGACAGTTTTCAATACCATCACTAATCATATCGTCTCTAAATGTATAATTTATAAAATTTGGTCTATATGATAAGTGGTTTGCAATCTTTAAAAAACACTTTCCTATATAATCTGTAACAGGAGGTTTCTCTATCTTCTCTTTCTTTGCTTTATTTACACTTCTTTTGTAGGCTTTCATTGCCTCTAAAAATTCTTTGTTATTTACGTAATGTTCTTTTTTTGCTGCCATAATGTTAATATACTACTTTCTTTGCTTTTTGTCAACCCTGATAAGGCGTTTTAAAACTTTTGAGAGTCTGTGATATGGTATGATTTCCCCTATCTGCCAGGGTTTGGGTAGAGGAAATAGTTTATGTCTCACGGTTGACTTTTTCATAATTTTGGTATACAATAGAGCTTGTTGAGCGATGGTCGAGGATATAGAGTCTTAGTGTATAGTTTTCTTAGTAATATAATCATCATCTTCAAATTCTTCAAATATTTCATTAATTCTATCGTTATCGGAATCACTCAATCTTTCTCGTTTAAAGTTCATTGGTTTTTGTCTTTTAGCCAATGGCTCTTGTTTTTCATAACCTTTTATCACATGCTCATAGCTTCTAGTCATTTCGCCACTAGCATTTACAATAGACATTATTTTATCTTTCGGAATAGTAATAACAGGATCTGATGTATAAGGGCTCCATTTTATAAGGGCCACATAATCTTTTAAACCAATAGATGTAAACTGTGGAATATATTTAACTTGTAGAGGTTTACTTAATCTTAACATAGCAGATTTTTCCCCTAATTGTTCTGCTGGTAATGAACATACAATATCATCACCATTAACTAGTTTGATAATTTTAATTGGTTTTGGTTGTATTTTTTGTTCCATTGAATAACTCCACGTTATGGATTTCGTAATTAAAATCCTCGCTGTTGTATATATTTATTCTTTCTTTAAAGTGCTGTAGGGTATAATTTTCTTTACCATTGTACGAAATATCATCAGCTATGTCGTATAATGTAGCTGCGCTGTTATTATCTTTTAGTCTTAATCCTCTACCTATACTTTGTAAATTTCTTATACGAGATTTACTAGGGCTACTAAAAATAATATTGTGTAAGTTACGGATATTAATACCTGTGCTGAACGTACCGTAACTAGCGATAATAATTGCGTTTTCAGATTTTTCTGTAATTGCTCTAACTTGTTCTCTCTCATCTGCTTCTATTCCACCGTGAATATAAAATATTTTTCTATTGTCAGCTTTATCATCAATTAGTTCTTTTAATATTCTACCATGCTTTTCTACAAATTGAAATAGACACAGAGTATTTCCGCTTAAAGATAACGCTAAATTCCGTATGTATTTATTTCTTTTAGTATTTGAAACAAGATAATCCATTTCTTCCTGATATGATTTATCTTTTAAAAAATGACGAGCAGTTTGATCGTGTTGTAATATTAAACACATAATTTTTAAGTCGGCTAGTTGTTCTCTTTCTATTAGTTCACTTGTAGATACTACTTTGTTTACAGCTCCAAACAATCCTTCTAATACTAACTTATGTGTTTTCGTACCATCTAAAGTTCCTGTAAGACCAACTCTATATTTACATTTTTCTAATTTAGTCATAAGTTTAGTTAATGACATAGCTTTAAATAAATGAGCTTCATCACCTATTATCATACCAAATTGTTCAAACCATTTCTTAGGTAAATTGTATACAGATTGCCAAGTAGATATAACAACTCTTTTGTTTGTTTCTTTTCCGTGGCCTTGATATATTCTATGTACATTTCTTTGACTATTATAACCATAATCTTTAAAATCTTTAAACAACTGTTCAACCAATGATGTTGTAGGTACTATAATTAATATCTTATCTCGTTTTGTATCTTTTAGTCTTAATAAATTAAATATTAACATCAAATAAATTATAAGTGATTTACCAGATGCTGTAGGCGACACTAATAAACATCTATTCTTTTCAATAGAATATTTAAATGCTTCTTTTTGATAATCTCTAATTTCGTGTGGTAGTTTAAGAGCTTTGATTAACTCATCAACTTTATTATCATCAATTTTTGTATCTTGTATTTTAGTTCCATCAACTACTTGTATTTGATTTTCCTTACACCAATTTATTATATAAGGATATAAACCAGCATATATCTTACCTGTGGCATATGAGAACAATCTTATTTTACCATCCCATACTCTATTTCTATATTGTGGCATAAACTTAAAACCAGGTACTTCAAACGTAAAGTATTCACCCAACTCTCGTCTTATATCAGCCTCAGCATCTACTTTAATATAAACTTCATTTACCTTATCTATTACTAAATATCTTACTGTTGTCATTTATTAAAAAATATATTAAAAGAAAAACTAATTCTTTTATCGTTTGTTTCGTTTCTAAATATACCATGCTTCAAAAAACCTGGAAACAATAACATTTTACCTATTCTAGGTTGATGTCTCCAACTCTCTTTCTTAAAACACGTTGACATATCAACTTGTATTACAGGATTATAAAATACAATATCGCCATCTTTTTCATTTGTTTTATAATAATATACACCAGAAATATCAGCAGTTCCGTGATCGTGTATATGGCCATAATCGTTATTATTAAATAATGAAATCCAAGATTCCATTTTATATTTGGTATTACCATCATAAGATATTTCTTTTAAATATTCTTTTAAATTTTCATCTAAAAAACTTTTTAAATTTTTTAAGTTATAATGGTCAATTACACTTTTAGATAAAGAGGATATTTTATGTGTTTTACCCCACTCATCATTATAATCAACTTGAACATCTTTTATAATGTTTGATATTTCTAATTGAATATTTGATAATTGTTTTTCTTTAGCAATATTGAAATAAAGTTTGGTAGGAAAAATATTTTCGATCATTAAATTGCGCCACTAGTAAATTTCCTCCAGTCAATTGCATTTTTAATTTGAAAACCACGATTGGCTATTTGTTTGATTGTTCTATCTAAAAAATCTATGACTGTTTGAATATACTCTACTTTTTGTTTATACTTAACTAGTTCTGGATCAGCGTCCAGATATTTGTCTATATCAGTTTTTAATATTTTTAAGTTAAATGGTTTTTCAGCATATACTTGCTGTGGTGCTTTACCAGTATAGTATTCCCATTTTTCTTTTCGTAATGTGTAGTATTCTATTTGAGATTTACTTAACAACAACTTAAACTTTGTTAAGTGTTTCATAAACTTGTTATGTAATTGGGGTGTTTTAAGTGATTCTATATCTAACTCAGTATCATTAATTTTTAAATCTTTGTCGGCTAATTCTTGTAATTGTTCTAAATCCATAATATCTCCATTATATCACAAAAACTTTAAAATGTAAAGTTTAAGATGTGGTTACAGATGTAGTTGATGATCCTACCTCTGCGAAATCATATATCAAATAACTAAATGATACTGTTGCTGTCAAGTAATCTACATCACCTGCTTGTTGATTATATTGTAATCCAGTAAGACCTGTTGGATATATATCTCTAAATCTTACTTCTAATTGTACATTGTTTTTACTAGATAGTATTGATAGTGTTGCGTCAGATAATGTAGAGCCTGCATCTACCGCAGCGTATTTTACCTTACCTGGTTGAGTAGAAACTGATTCAGTTCTACTTGGAAATCTATCTGTACCACCTGCTAGTAAATTTCTAAATTCTGAGTGATCTCTAGGAAATCCTAGACCCACTAACCATCCGTGTATTTCCTGGAAGTTTTCTAAGTTTTCATCTACTAAAAAAGACATTTGTAATGGCTCGTAAGTTAATCTATCTCCAGGAACAGGAATAGTTTTAAGTGGTGTGGCTTGTGTTCCTTCGCCTAAACTTATACCTGGTACATTTACAGAAGTACAAAAATATTCTACTTTAGGAAGTTTAATAATACTAAATTTAAACTGTGTTGGTGAGGCGTAATCTAACTTTGTAGGTTGTCTTGTAAGTGAGTTTATAGTTGTCATAGTATTAAAATTCCTATTACTAAACCTATTATTATTCCTTCACACCAAAATGCCCACCTATGAGAACCTTTAGCTGTGTGTTTGTTTATAAACTCTTTTGTCCAATCATTCATATGACTATTTATTAGTCTCCTTATCTACTTCTTCCCACTCTTTTTCTTCATTTTCTTTGACTAAATCCTTCTCTGTTTCACTTAAAATTTTTTGTTCTTCTTTTTTTTCTTGTATTTTTTTGTCTATATCAACTCCAGGAATAAAGAAAAAAGGATTTTTGGAATCATTATTTACATTATATGCTACAACAATAATGATACCAGCGATTATAAACAACCAGATATATTGGATTAGTAATTTCTTCATACTATATTTAGGGCATAAAAAAGGCGAGGTTTTGAGGCCCCGCCTTTTAATATTAGTAATAACCAAACAATAATATTACATTAAGTTCGTAACTTGAACTCGTCTGTAGTATCTGTTTGAATTAGCAGAACCATCATCATTTACTGCAGTTGCAGCACCTGATTGAGCGCCAGTTTCAGCAAACGGATTAGCAACTAGGCCGTATCTCGTTTTGAAACCGATTTTCGGTTGGAAAGTGTCTTGTCCAACAGCTCTAACCATTTGTAGAGGCACATATGGGCAGTAAAATAACCCTGCATCATATGGACTAGTACCTTTGTAACCTACAACAAAGTATTGTTTTGCTGTGTTGTTAGCAGAGTACGGGTCGATGTACACTTTAAATCTGCCGTTAAGAACACCAGCAAAAGTATTGCCTGTGTCATCAACGTTCAAATTGTTGTTTAACGCTGGAGCGTAGTCTAAAACACCAGCCATTTGTAAAGCAGAGGCAACATCTGAAGAACAGATAATCATATTACCTTTTCCACGTCTTGTTCTCTGTGCTATTACGTTAGCTTCTCTCTCTACTTGGAACATAAGTCCTTTGAATCTCTCAACTGACCATCTTCCATTTGAGTCTGTATCTAAATCAAAGATACCCTCAGTAGTTGTGTTTACTGTACCTGTGTTAGCAGATGCACCTTTTTCAGCGTTGATGTAGATAGTTCTAACAACTTCTCTGTTGATTTCCGCAAGGATTTCAGCAGACAATATGTTTGCTAGTTCTGTCTCTGCATCTAAACCGTGGATAGCTTTAAGGTCTTGAGCTAATTCCATAGTGTATTCTGCTTTAAGAGCTCTTGACTTCGCAGTAACTGTAGATTTCTCAATTGAGAAAGCCATTTCAGCAAATGCGTTGTTAGATGAATCTCCTAATGCTTCAGCAGTAGCAGTTGTCATTGCAGTTCCTTTTTTGAAAGAACCAGCTGGACTATCATTTAAGATAGCAGGATTAGAACCAGCGTGACCGCCAGCTTCTTGTCCTGTTGTTGAATCACCAGCAGCGTTTCTCGCAGCAAAGTCAGTATCAGCTTCATCAAATAGTGCTTCTGCACCAGTTGCTGAAGTATATCTACTTCTCATTGCAAAGATTAGTCCAGTTGGACCAGTCATTGGTTGAACGCCTGCAATATCGTATGCAATTAGATTTGGCATTGCTCTTCTAACTAAACTGATTAGAATTGGGTCCCAATTCGTAGTACCAGCTGTAGAGTTAGTAGGAGCTGCTTCTGTCATAAATGCAGCGTCTTCTTTTTGTGCTCTTTCTTGGTTTTCCAAGATAGTCGCAGTAACGGCACGTCTGTAAGAATCACTAATTTTTGGTAAATCAGGATGCTCTAGGACTGGCTGCCATTTTTTTTCGTAAGTTTCGGATAAGTACATATCTTCTTCTCTCCCTATTTGTATTATTTATTAGACAATTTAATGTCTTTTGTTTTACTTATAGCGGCGCTATAAGCAGCCATGCTGTTTGTTAATTCTTCAGGATTAACCTGAGAACCATCGCCTACCGCTACATCATCTATATCATTCGATTTAGCTTCTTCTTTTCCACCAAAGTAAGAATCTTTAATAGTTTTTACTTTGTTTGTGAAGTCTTCCTCGTTAGTGTACTCAACTTCTTCAGCAAGTTTGTTAAACTTCTCTTTTTGAGTATCAGTCAATTTATCAGAAACAGCTTTCGCTATATCATCTTTTTTTAATTCACCAATCTCTTTATTATGTTTAACATTCTTTTCAATTTCTTCGTTAAGTTTTTTCTCAAGGTCTTCTATTTTAGAAGCTTGATCTTCAAGCACATTATATTTTTCATCTGGAACATCTATATAGTGGTCTTCAAATAATTTTTTCAAACCCCCAATAAAGTCCTCAGCAATTTCGCCTTTGATACCTCTCTCAATAGCAATCTTGTTTTCTTGCATCCATTCCTCAACAACATAGTTAAGGTAACTGTCTACTTTTTCAACAAGTTCAGCTTTGTGAGATTCAGTATCTTCTTTTAATTTAGTGTCATACTCGCCTTGTAATCTTTTTGATTCTGCTTTAACTTTTGCTTTAATAGCAGTTTCAAAGATTGTCGCAGCTTTCTGTTTAAATTCTTCAGATAAATCAGAGTCGCCAACAAGTGCGTCAACGTCAGCTTTAATGTCAAGTTCTTGTTCTTCTTTTTTAACTTCTTTAGAAGAAGTTTCCTTGTCATCAGCTTTAGCGTCAACTGTTTCTTTTTTAGCGTCTTCTTTTTCGTCTGCAGATTTAACAGTTTCTTCTTTTTTCATACCCTTAATGTGAGATGGCTCTGAGCCAACTTGCGCACTTTTAGATACTTTGTCAGAAACTTGTTTAGTCGATTTTGAAGCGTCTGGATTACTGTCTGTTGGTTTAACAACAGCTGGGCCTAAATCTTCAGCATCATTTTTTAGATGCGTAGGTTCAGCCGCTACAGCGTTTTTCTTCGGAGCATCAGCCTGCGGGTTTGCACTCGCTTCGCTAACTTCCTTTTCCAGTGCTTTCAAAGTTTTTTGTTCTTTGTCTGCCATTGAAATCTCCCTTATAAAAATAAACGTTTATTTTTGTCTTTATAGGATATTTATAAGATTAGAGCTTTTGAAGAAAGTTTTTAAAGATGTTTACCTTCTTTTCTTCTAGTTCTCTTTTTCTCGCCTTATAAATTTCCATTCTCCACGCCTCAATATCTTTTTCTATTAAGACGCCATTATCCCATACCCACTCTTTACCTTCCATAATACCTTCTACGAAAGCGTCAGGAGCAGATGGATCTGCTACAATATCAGCAGCGGTTGCCAAGTAAAAGTCATCTTTTACATAGTTTGCGCCACCTCTATTGACTAATGACCCCATACCTCGACTAGATACACCCAATTGAGCGCCTTCATCAATAAGACCTTTTACAATCTTACCGTATGGAGTATTCATTATTTTTGCTTCACCAATAAAATTTTGACCCTCTGGATAGAGTTTCGTAATCATATGCGATACTCTTTCGAGGTTGACAGTTGGTCCGTCAGGATGCCCCAACTCACCAAATGCTCTTTTTTTATTGATAAATTCTGTGTTATATCTTCTTACTTCCTTGTCAAGTACGTCTTTCGGATAGACTCTTCCATTTCTATTTTTAATATCGGATTGTAAAAAGATACCTTTGATTTTGTAATCTTTCTTGCCGTTGTCTTTTTCTTCAACAATATATTCGGCGTTGTTTATTTCTTCGGAAATTAGCTTCATAATTCTCTCTCTTACTAGTATATATTTATAAGTTTTTTTATCTAAACTCTACAATAATCGTATAATTATCACCGTTAGCGAAATTCTTAGTTGACAATAAAACATCGCCTGTTGGCGTTGTAGAATTGTTTGTAATACTATTACCATCTGTTCTAAAGTCCATAAAACCATTACCAGATAAGAATAAAGCAGTCGCATTTGTTACACCATCCCATATTAATTCTACGCCTGACTTATTATCTGATGTATTAATTGAATAATACACTCTTGCAATTGATCTATTTCCATCTTCTGACATAAAAGTTAGTTCAGAAGCATCAACTTTTTTGACTAAAGTTTCGCCAGTACCATCGGAAAAATTTGTAAGTTTTGTTACAAATTTGACACCTGAAGTATCTGCTATTGTTTGTGTTGTTACTGCATCTGCCATTTATTTCTTCCTTGGAAAACAATCCATTATAGCTTTAACAAATTGACTGTTTGCCTTTTTAGTTTCATCACAAATTTGTGATGCTGTACTAACAGTTCCACCACATATATCTTTTGATAAATCTATCAAAAATTTTTTAATTTGTTCTAACATTAACTTGTATATCCTGATTCTTTTTGCGCCTCTATTACTACATTATAACTTGTAACATCAGAGTCGCTTGTTAGTAAAATATCACCTATTGCATCTTTAATTCTATCTTCACTTGGTTTCAATCCATAGTTTCCTCTACCTGAAATCTCTACCTTTTTTGTATCATCATTTTTAAAAAATATTGTACACGTACCTGTGCCTAATATTTCATAATGTATATCTGCGATTGAAACTTTTGGTTCCGAACTCGCATTATTTGATTCTAGTACATCTACCAAAGTCTGTTCGTCTTCACTTCCAACTCCATTCGCTTTAACTATTATATTAAAGCTATTATCTGTCAGTTTGGTAGCTGCTATTGTCATTATCTTGGTGAACTAATTGCTGAACCTACAGCATTACCTGAAGATTCTACAGTATCACCTTCTTCTTTTTCAATTATAACACTATCTCCAGCTGTAACCAATATTAAACTACCTACTGTTGCCGCAGCAGCAGTTTTTACAGTTATTGTATTAGCTGCAGCTTGTGCTTGTACTCTTACAAAATGAGCTCTACCAAAATTACTAGCAGATATACCTGCGCCAGCAGCTGTTGTAGTTCCTTTTACTTTAAATGAGCCTTGATAAGCCATCTATTTTCTCCCTAGTTTTTCTATTACTTCTTTATCAAAGTAATCTTCTATTTGTTTAACCTCTAAATTATGTAATTCAGCAACTTCTTTAATTGCGTTTTCAAATTTTTCTACCACTGTACCTGTCTCTTTTTCAAAAGACTTAAATACATCTTTTACAGCATCTTTCATAATAGGCGAAAGATTATTGTAGGCTTTTGAATCTATTAAAAGATTCTCTTTAATTATTTTGCTCACCTGCATTTACATCAACTCCAGGACTTTCTGTTTCAGGTTGTTGTGTCAAGTCTATATCAGCTTGACCATCTTGCGCACCTGATACCACTTGTCCATCTTTCGTAAATGTTCCAGGATCAGCTATTTCTGGTTTTGGGTCACTATGAGGTTGTGCCTCAACATTTCCATTAAACAAATTACCAGCCATATCTCGTCTATGTGCATCTAAAGTATCTCCAACTTTAACTCTTAAAGCATCTTTAAATGCATCTCCAGCACCTGCGTTATCACCTGTGCTAAGTTTATCTAAAAAACTTTTTACTTCATCACTCATTATTTTTTCTCCTCGTTAGCAATTTGAGCTGATGGATTTTGAATAATATTATCATCAATTTCTTGTTTGATTTGTTTATCCATTGTTTCCATTTCTCTATCGCTTTGTTTTAATACATTTTTTCTTATATATTGTACAGAATAAAACTTACCAACATATTCTCTCATTTCATTTGCTAATGCTAATCTTTCTCTTTGTAGTTCAGCATTTTTTAATTCAGCAAAATGTCCATCTTGTATAAAATCATACATTATACAATCTCTAACAATATGCCAGTCTTGTTCACTTATAACTTGTTTTAAAACTAATTGTGTTCTCAACAAGTCACTAAACAATTCTGTAAATTTCTTTCTTAATCTTTGTACGAATTTTGTAAATTTTAATTCGTCTCTTGTAATTTCAGAAGCTCTACCCAAATTAAATCCTTGAGCGCTTTCTAATCTACTAACAGGAACATTTAAAGAACGATATAATTTCGCTCTAAAATATTCTACATCTGCCATTTCACCTAGGTTTTGTCCACCAGGTAATGTTGTTATGTCAGTACCTCTGCCACCTTCTCTACTTGGTAACCAAAAGTCTTCAAGCATTGACATATAATTTCTATCGTCTCTTATCTCACCTGTATTTGCATCATATACTAATTTGTTTCTATATCTAGCCATTACGTCTCTAAGATATTGTTCAGCTTTTTGTTTAGGTAAATTACCTACATCTATCTTAAAGATTCTTCTTTCTGGTGCTCTAGCTATTCTATAAATTACAACAGCGTCCTCAATCATTCTTAATTGATTGGTAGGTTTAATCGCCTTATGTAAATAAGATAAGACCATATTTTTATTTTGGTCTATAATACCAGAAGGACAAAAAGCTATTGTATCTGGCGCTATTCTAATACCTGCAGTACCAGTAGTACCCGATACACCTCTTTCATTAAATAAGAAATATTCCACATACTCATCAACAACTGCCAGACTATTTAAAGATGATGGACTAGGTACATCTGGTCTTTTCTTTCTTATTTCTCTAATCTTTTTGATCTTTCTAGGATCAATATATTTTAATTCTACAATACCTTTTTTAGGGTCTTCTCTATCAATAATTTTTTGATAGAACATTCTACCATCAACATACCATCTTCTGAATATGTCGTGGCCTCTTGTATTGAAGTTCATTAATCTTAAAACTTCTTGGAATTCGTCTTCTATTTTTCTTTGTATGTCTCTTCCGTATGGTAAGTTATTAAACGTTACTCTTACAGCATCTTTTAATTCATTAGCAACAATTGCCTCATTGACAATATCTTCTATCGCCATATCACATTCTGGGTGTATTGCTATTTCTCTGTATCTACGAATCAGGTCCTGCTCAGTTTTGGCAGTACCCTCCATATCCAAATATGAACCAAAGTGTCCTCCAGCCGATACCGTTTGTGTTCCGTCATCAGCTTGTGAAGTTGTAAAACTTTGTTTCGGATCTGCAGTCTTTTTGAGTCGTGTTATACTAAATCCAAATAATTCAGCCATTTTATATATCCTTTGTTATAATACTTATACTTGTTTTTAAAAGGGGGATTTTACTCCCCCTCTCAATTAAATATTAAGTAGTAGTATTTGATTCAAAGTATTGATATGAGAAACTCACATCAAAAGTTTCAACCGCATCAGTTGTTTCATAATCTAATGCAATACCACCTACTGAAGTAGGGAAAGCCCCTCTTAGTGTGTAATATTTTATAGTATTACCGTTTCTGTCCAAATGATCTACGAAAGCATCAACCTGATAGTCAACTGGGTTAGTTAAACCTTCGTTGTCAGTCATATTGTTAATACCATTCTGCCATCTTTCAAACGCATTTTTTAGTTTGAAATTTGTATCATTGTAAACAGTTACAGTCCACGCATCAATTGTTCTATCTCCAGCAATCTTTATATCTCTACCTCTAAACTTAACGTCTATGTTTCCAACTACCATTCCTGGAAGTGAAGTAGCTTTACATAAGAAAGCCATATCTTCTATTTCGCCACCAACACTTGCGTAACCAGGAAAAGGCATTGTTACCTTAAACTGATTGGCTCTAGCGCCACCACCTGCAAGTTTAGCTTTGAAGTCATTTATGTTCGCCATTTTATTTCTCCTTCTTACCTATTACCCTGCAACTTCGTCAAACGAGACGCCAGTTCTGGTTGCTACGAATGATAATGTGATAAAGTTGATACTTCTAGCTGGTTTAATGAAAATCTCAGCTTTAAATTCATTTCTATCAATTACATCGCCTGTGTTGTTAGTTTCATCACACACTACTAAAAAGTCTGTGATACCACGTCTGCCTTGTACTTCTCTTAAAAAAGGCTCTACTATGTTTCTAAAATTCGCTCTTGTAAATTCATCATTGAACTCAAAAAGTTGGAATTTAGAAGCAGTTGATATTGCCTTCTCTAATACAATAAACAAACGTCTTACATTTATTCTATCAAACGCACTTGGTGTTGTTAGACCAGTTTTGTCTCCAAAAAGAACTGTACCTTGTCCAGGAAAAGTCGCTACTGGATTGACTCTAGCTGGGTAAAGTATGTCTCTTTGTGATTTAGTTGGATTGAATGCCAACTTAACTGCGCCTCTAACGATACCTCTGTTGAAACCAGCTGGTGAAAACCAACTATCAGCAACTGTATCAGTTCTAGCCGCAAGACCTGCCATATCGCCATTAAGTGGAACAAATCTATATACGTCATTGTATCTGTCGTAACAATATTTGTAACCACTGTCAAAAACAGCGTATGAAGATGATCTTACTCCGTCAAAGAAATCCTTGACGTTTTGCATCTGTGTGTTTGAGTTTGTTATATTAACTACATCTGATCTCTGTGGTGAAGCAAACGCTACTGCGTCTTTTCTAGTCTCGCAAATAGTAATTATATTATCTACGTGAGTTGAACTTCCAGATGGTCCGCACATAACTAAACCAACATCAACTGTTTCACTGTCTTCGAATTTTTCGTAAGCAGTTTTTAGTTGAGCATCAGTTACTGTTGAACCATTGTTACCACCCGATAAAGATTCTTGGGTATTTGTATTAACAGCAGTGTATGTCGTGCCACTTGCTGCAGTACCCCAATTAGAACCTGACGTATTATGATCCATCCAATAAATATATTGTGATTTATTCTTAATTACGTTAGCGTAGTAGTTATCATCGCCTTGTGGAGTTTTTGCATCTGACGCTTTAGAAAGATTAGAAAAAGTTTCTAATACTCTACCTACTTCGCCTGATACGCCACCGTCTTCGTCAACTACAACCACGTGGATTTCATCGCCTGAACCTGATCTATCAGATACATACGCTGAAGTTCCAGGAGCTGCGTTAGCTGACTCATAATATCTCCATCTTCGTTTTATTTTTGCGTTATCAAGTACGATTCTTTTCAATCCTCCAGCACCTCTAGGGTGTTGAACAATTGTTAAAGTTTCGCTTGATATTACAGTTATTCTATAAAAGTCTCCATCGTCAAAATCGTTTGTAGATGCAGTTGTTGAGAACTGAATAATATCTCCAACACTAAAATTACTTCCTTCATCAACAGCGATAGTAGTATTACCTACTGCGTTTGTTGTAGAAGTTGAAGCAACTAATGTAGCTGATATTTCTTCGTATGCTGTTGCACTTGGACAAGTTGATACTAACAAATTGTTTCCGTGTGTTCCAGCTGTTCTAGCCGCAAAAGTACCTACTGTACCTTGACCTGTGGAGTAATTGTTTTCATAATCATCATCATTTTTAATCAATATGCTAGAGCCTGAAGCTGTTGCATTTGCTAATGACGTGTTTTGGGCTCGTACTACTCTCAAAGCATTACTATATTGTAAGAAGTTAGCAGCTGTGAAAAAATACTCAAACGTACTTGAGTCAGGTTTTCCAAACGCATCTACTAATTCTTGTTCACTAGAGATTGAAATAATCTCATCAACAGGACCTTTTCCAAACGCACCCGCAACTGCACCAATCGAAGTTGATACTGCTGGAATTATATTTGTTAAGTCTCTTTCTTGTACGAGAACACCAGGTGATACTTGAAATGCCATTGGTTAATTCTCCTCTTTAATTAGCTAATTTATATTTAAGTTTTTCAAAATTCGTAAGTTTTCTTACGTCCATAGTCAAACTTTTTATCATTGTAGATATTTATAATATGCAAAAACTACAATTATTGTCCCTTTCTGACAACAGGGAACCAACGAGTACCATACTCGTCTACAGTTTCTTCGTTTTCAGGAGTATTAATACCATCATCTACAAAACCAAATGGTGCCATATCCTGTTCCAACAATTTTTGATTTTCTACATACATCTGATTTCTTATATTTGAATCAGATAATTCTTTAAAATAAGGTTGATTTGATAACCATCCAAATATGACTAAACACATAACTAAATCATCATTACACCCCTCCTCAGCTTGCCAAGAATTTCCTTTACGTGAAAACGTTGACATTTCTTCAATTATGTTAAAGTCATTAACTAATAGTTTATCTCCCTCCATAAGCGTCTTAAAATTCGAACAACCCACCTTTTTTATTTGTTTTGTCATTCTAACCCCTAATGAAGTTCCTCTACCAGAGAACATCGCCCCTAATATTTGACCAGCTCTACCCCTTTGTGTTGTCATTAATATATTAGGATATTCTAACTCATAATGCATCGCCTCTGATATAGATTGACCTAGATCATTTACTTCAACTAATATATGCGCTTCATTATACGCCTTACAAGTTTGAGCAACTATATTAGGAAACACAAATGGTTTGACTTCATTATTTTTGTAAGTCGCCACTACTTCATATATAATATTATCTTTATTTTTTGTAACATCAAAAATTATAAACGCAGAATAATCTTTATTTGTACCTCTAGCAACATCAACCGTACATACATAAAGACGATCTTTTTCAGGTCTCTTAAACATTCTCAATCCACCTTTTGATTGTATAGGGTCTAAAAAAACTGTATTCTTAATTTTTGCTGGTGAAATTAATGTATCTACACTACCTAAAAACTCACAATCAAACTCTTGTGAAAATTGTTCCTCACTAGTATTACGTATTGTCTTTTCTTTCCAAGCTTGATCTCTACCAGGAACTTCTGACCAATGTACTTCAATAGGTACATAATCATTTCTTTTATTTTCAGCATCTGTCCATAATTTATAAAATTGATTCATTCCGTGAGGTGTTGATACTATAATCATTTTCGTTTTTGTACCAGAAGATATTGTAGGATAAACTGAACTAAAAAACATATCTGATATATTAGCTGGTACGAAAGCAAACTCATCTAAAAATATTATATTATAAGAACCACCCCGAATAGCTGATGATGAAGTCGCCGCTGCGATTATAGTTGATTTATTTTCTAACTCAATATTACCTTTGTTCCAATTAATGATACCTTGTTGTAACCACTTAGGTAAATTTTCATAAGCAAGTTGTAGTCTTCCTAATATATCTCTAGCAGTTGAAGATTTATTAGCAAGTATTGCAACACTTGTATTTGGAGTAAACAAAGTGTAATGTAATAAGTATGCTATTGTTGTTGTAGATTTTCCTGATTGTCTTGGTAGCTTACAAATTGTAAATCTATTTTCGTGTATTGTATTAACAATCTTTTTTTGAAAGTCATACAATTTAAAAGGTATTAGACCTTCATCAAGTGATACTATCTTCATATATGTTTCCATAAAATATAAAGGATCAGAAGCACATTTTTGATATTCTGTTACTTCGTGTTCACTAAACTCAACTGGAGTATTTACTTTTTTTAAATTAGGATTTCCTAAATATGCATCATTGTTACTCATATACTATTGCCTCTATGTGAGTATAACCTAATTGTACTGCTCGTGTCACTCTTTGACCACCTTTGTGAACACTATATAATTTTTCTTTATAAACTTTTCCACTTGCTCCATATCTTGTAGTATCACTAACCTTATGTTTAAATACTTCAATAGGTGTTTCCATAATATCATTTATCTTATCTACGCCTTGATCTAATTTAACATTATACTTATGATAATGTTGGTTATACGTCAACTCACTAATTTTTAGTATTTGTTTTTGTGGGTGTAACGTCTTTGCCTTCAAAATTTTCATTTTCTTTTTTACGCTCACTATTTGTTTCTACAGTTTTTTTATTTAACATCTTTTGTAATTCAGCTGTAGAACCAACAAACAATGCGTTTTTTATATTGGCGTTAGCAGTCTTAGGTAACTCTTTTAAATCTTTTAATTTCTTTTGTAAGTCTTGTAATTTATCAACTGTTTGTCCAACCTGACCTATAAGTTGTCCAGCAACTTCATAAGCTCTAGGGTGTTGTCCTTCTTTAGCTATATCAAGTATACCTTGAATAGCCTCTTGTCCCTTTTCAATTAAATTATAATAATTTTCTCTACTATAATCATAATCAGTATTAATATCTTTTTCTACTTTTACTACCACCTCACCTTCTTTTCTTTTTACTGGTGGTTTAAATTCTTGGCTGACAGTTTCTATACTAGGTTCTCTTTTATCTATACCTAATATTTCATTTACCTTTTCTTCTAATTTACTCATAATACTATTTATAGGCTATGTTAGCAGACACGACATATCTAATACCTTCAAAAGATTTTTTAATTACTTTGTGTCTAATCATACTTGGAAAAATTACCAACAAACTATTTTCAGGTTTTATTTTATAATCAAATTCTGTAAAAGTCAATTCTGTTGCATTTTGTGGTGGATTAATATAATAAACAGCTGACCATAAATTTGGATAATGATCGTGTTCTAATATTTCTTGTTCACTAATATATTTTATACCCCACATATCATATATAAATGGTTTTATATCTCTGTGAAATTGTGATTTTGATATTGAAGTTGAAACCTTTATCATAACATCAGCAAGTTCTTTAAATCCTGGTTTCTTTTGCATAAACCAATCTGTCATTTGTGCTTTGACATTTGTTTCAAAATTTTGTTTATCTCCTTGTAAATTAATTTGTTCTACAATTTTATTATTCATAATCTCATCATCTAATTTACAAGTAAATATATGAGTTGAAATTTTACCTGTTATTTCTTTTCCTATTACTTTCATATACGTAATTCAAATACATCAAATTCAATGCCTTCTAATTCTTTTGGTTTACCTTTAGGGTAAGTTGGCCATAGTTGGAATTCTTCTCCTGTTGTATCACTCTTACAACCTGCAACTAACCAATCCCATTTAAACTCACCATCTAAAACAAACTCATTCATCACTTCATATCTTCCATCTGGTTTTTGTAAAAGTAATTCTTTTTTACATTCTTCCATATTTTTATACCAACCTTCCATTTGAAAAGTTTGTTGTGTTTCTATTGGACTATGCCCAATTAGATATGCTAATATTAATATTTTAAAGTCGCCCATAATTTACTTTCATATTACATTATAATTTACTACACACCTTACATTGTGTTCTGGTTGATTACTAGTGTGCCAATGTAAACCATCAAATATAACCACTCTACCAGCTTTAGGTGTAACTGTTTTTTTAACTTTTAAATCTTTAAATACTGGAACTTTATCATAACCTTCAAATTTATTTTCATATATTACAGTATCACCATCGCTATCATTTACATAATATAAAATTGCTAAATGATCTAAGTCAGCATCTACGTGTGGCGCATCAATACCTCTATCTTTTAAATTTAAAGGTAATTGTAAAAATGATCTTCCTTGTAAACATTCTTTTCTTTTAAAATTTATTTTATCACAAGCGGCATCTACAATTTGACACATATCTGTATGCCATTCATAAACATTTTCTGCGTTTGTTATAAAACGATAATTAAAACCAGGTCTTTGTTGTACGTTATCTGGTTTAGTAACATCTGGTATAAATTGCCATCTAAGTTTATTAAAGATTATATTTTGAATAACCTTTTGACTATCTTTATCTATTATATCATCAAATACAAATATATCTTTAATCATCATTTTTAAAATCAAAATTTATAACAATTCTTTTACTATTGTTTATAGGGTGTCCAGCTGAGTGTAATATATGTCCATTAAAAATTAACACACGACCTTTTTTAGGTGTTACTCTTTCTTTTATATTTAACTTGTCATCAAACAAAAAAGTATCACCATCACTATCATTAACATAATATATTAATCCTATATGCTTACTATCTCTAATATCAATATGAGGTTCAGCAAAATTATCTTTTGTGGCGTTTAAAGCTTGTGTTGTTAAATTTGCTTTTACTTTATATATAACTAAATCAGTAAGATCAAATTTTCTAATCATAAAATCTAACATATCATTTGCTATATTAAAACCACTTAATTCTTTTGTGGTACTACTGGTATCATAAAAATAATGATTGAACATACAGTAATCTAAAACTCTATCATCTTCTGTTGTTCTAATACCTTTATTAAAATATGAATCTTTAATAGATTTAGCTAAAGTTTTTTCTGAAAAATAGTAAGGAAAATCACTAGCAGTTAATTGTTTATATACTTTATTAACTAACTCATCTGATAAAAAATTATCTAGTATCACATAATCTTTACCATCTAAAAATTCTTGTATTTTCATTCTCTAATCATTTTATAATAATTCTGATATTTCTTTATATGCAATCATATCATAATACTTATTTGTTTCCATAGCATTATCACACATATATGTGGCAAAGCGTTCTATACCTTTTAAATCTTCTTTAGCTTTATTATATATACGATAATAATTTAATTCTTTTTTTGCTATCTCACTATCAAATATTTCCATACCCAAACCAACTTGTAACCATAAAGCATTTCCAATATCATATGTTCTACCTTTATGATGATAGTCTAATTGTCTAGGCATTCGTTTTTTCCATATATTCATTTTTCTTGTAAGTTGTTCAGTCCATCTATCTTTAGATGAAGCCTCTTTCCAAAAATTAGTATCATTTCTAGGTGTAATATAATGAAATATTATGAAGTCTCTAATATCATCTATAAAACTTGTCATATGTTCATTATAATCATTTTGCATATCTTTATCATAAACATCTAAATAACTTGTAAAATAATATTCCAAAAATTTAGAAGCTTGAGATATAGTTGCGTGTATCGCTGTTGCCTCTAAAGGTTCTACAAAATGAGAACTTAAACCTATAGCGATTACATTTTTATTCCAAAATTTATCTAATCTACCTGGTTCAAAATCTATAACTTTTTTAAATTCAATATCTTCATTAAAAGCTTCTCTCATTTCATCTGCTGCTTGTTCTTCACTAATCATATCACCATTAAATACATATCCTCTTCCCATTCTTTCTTGTAAAGGTATTTCAAACGTCCATCCATACTTTCTAGCTGTTGCAGTTGTAAGAGATTTTAATATATCTTTTTCTTTATGTTTTTTTGGAAATAGTAATGCTTTATTTGTCAATAGATTATCTTTATAAGATATAAATTTAGTGTCCATATGTTTCATTAATACTTTTGAAAAACCTGAACAATCTAAAAATAAATCAGCTTCAATTTCATAACCTGTTTCTAATTTTAATGATTTAATTCCACCCAATTCATTTTTAGTAACGTCTTTAACCGTATCTTCAATTCTTTTTACTCTACCAGTTTTTAAACAATAGTCTCTTAAATATTCACCAGTTTTATATGCGTCAATATGAAAAGCTGTATCATAGTCGTGTATTAGTTTATAACCATCTTCGCCTATTATATCTTTGTAAGGATTATTAGGTTTACCATTTATATAATAAACTTTGTTTTGTAACATTAATTTATTTTGTAAAGGTGTTTCGTATTTCATTTTTTCAGCAACGTGTAGAATACGAATATAATCATAATCTTCTGTTGGATAAGAAGTTTGATTTTCAAATGATGATCCTATAGGACTTATGAAAGAATGATTTTTACTATACCAATCTTTGTGATGTATACCATACTTAAATGTTGCGCCAGTCTTTTTTAAAAAATCTTCTACACCACCTAAATGATTATGAAAGTTTATAACCTCAAATATATTACCAGTTGTACTTTCGCCAACTCCTATAACAGGAATATCTTTTGATTCTATTAAAGTGATTTTAATATTTTTGGATTGATGTATTCTGAATAAAAGGTTTGATACTGTTAACCAACCAGATGCACCTCCACCCACAACAATTATGTGTTTAATCTTGTTCATAATATAAAAGTTTCAAATATATTTAGTAAGATATTATAACAACACCTTTTCCACCAGACATAGCACCACTACTTCCACAACCAGAACCTTTGGCACCTCCAGCGCCACCACCTTTATTAGCAGTACCGTTTTGTGCGCCAGTAGGAGAACAAGCATTACTTCCTCCATTACCTCCGCCACCTTGGCCACCTGAACCTGCTGAACCTGGACTTCCTGGTTTATTAGCTATAGCTCCACCACCTCCACCTGCGTAATATACTCCAGTTGTTCCATCTGCAATAGTATATGATTTTCCAACACCACCTGAGCCAGCTGGGCCTAAATCACCTTGTGATGGATTTCCATCTGAGCTTGGACCATTACCACCTACTGCACCTGCGCCACCTCCACCTGCCGATGCTCTCCAACCGTGTCCAAATGATTGTCCGCCTGCAGAACCAAATCCGTAAGCGCCAGAGTTACCTGGTTGAGTTGGTTGTAAAGCTGTTCCACCCGAAACAGTTGCTGAATCTCCTGGGTGACCATCTCTTCCAGTACCTCCACCTGAACCTCCTGGCTCTCCTGTATTACAAGGATTACCACCTTTTCCACCACCTTTAGCAGTTAGAACTCCACCTTGACCCAAACCTGGATCACCTGGACTTCCTAATACTGAATCTTGTCCGTTTGCATTTCCAGCTCCACCATCACCAACTGTTACAGTTAATGTTCCAGCTGGAGATACTTTATAAACTGGCATATAAATTAATCCACCAGCACCAGCTCCTCCTCTACAACCAGGAAATCCACTACCACCTCCACCAGCAACAACTAATACTGCTGTAAGAGAAGTATTACCTGTAGGTACTGCGAAAGTACCAGATGAAGTAAATGATGAATATTGAGGTTGTTTAACCGTTATACTAAATGCTCTTGAAGTAGTATTAGATGCTGCGTCAACAGCTCTTAAAGTAAAGTTTGAAGTTGTATCACTACCTACTGCTGTTGCATTACCTGATATAACTCCAGTACCACCTTCACTACCTTCATTTGTTAAAGCTAATCCTGGAGGAAAAACTCCCGATTGTTTTTCAAAAGTGACATTACCAGCTGACTCTGGGTCAGTTGCGTTTACAGTTATTCTTACACCTGTTCTCGCAGAATCATATACAGTTCTTAATGAACCTGCAGCTGTAACATAAGTAGGTGATGCATTAAAATTAATTTGATTTGTTAATAATGATGTAAATCCTTCACCATTTGTAACTTGTACATCATATGGCTCATCTGAATTAGATAAATTTGTGTTAGTCGTTACAGCAGTTATTGATGTCGTACTTGTTCTTGTTACTGTAGTAAATTCTACAACCTGACCACCATTACCAATTAATCTAGCAGTTGTACCTGCTGTAAAACCTGAACCTGTAATTGTAAATGATGTAGTAGCATCTTTTTCATTTGCATTTGTAGGAGATACACTTGATACTGTGGGACCTGATTGTTTTATATTACTTCTTAATATTTTCTTTAAAGAAGTTGAAGAAGTATCATATATTATTGTATAATCAGCGTCATTTGCCTCTTCTGCTAATTCTGTTTGACTTGTAATCGCAGTTTTATTTAACTCACTATTTGTTACTGAACCTGCAGCAAGTTTATCTGCGTTTACTGCGTCATCTGTAATTGATGCTGTTTTTATCTTATTAAGTGCCATAATTCTCTCTTACTATTTATACTATTTATCCCGCTGTTATAGGGGTTCCTGAACTAGATACAAAAGGAAATTCTGCCCACGCCATATATGTGTAGGTGCTTCCAGCTTTATTTGTATCATCATTACTTCCTCTACATTTAAAACCATTGGAAAGTAAATCTATTGGATCTGCTGTAGATGTATCTTCATCATCATTTGTATCAGGTCTTATTCTAAGATTTGTTACGTTATATCCTGGTCTTTTGTTATCCCAAATAGTCCACGGTGTTGAAGCATTACTATTACATTTCAAAATAACCATTGCTGGCTTAAATCCTGTGTAAATAAATGCCCCCGCAGCACTATCATTGCCCGAATAGGCGCCGAATTTACTAAAGCCTTGAACCTCTGAAAAGCAATAAGCTATATAAGTTTCAGTATCACCATTAACCATAATATTAGTGCCTACTTGAAAAACTGAACTTGTTGGATCTGTTCCAAATTGTGTTGTTTCTTCTGCATTAGGTAAGTTTAAATACATCATTTTACTTGCTGTAGTTCCTGCATGATAAACTGCCCAATGTTCACCTTCAGTTGTAGCTTTAATTATAATAAATCTAGGAACTGCTGATAATGAATGGCTTACGTTTTGTGTGGCATCATCATTAGAATTTCCTGTATATGAAACTATATCTAACCCAGCTGTTGCAGATTCCGACCAACACCAAGCTACCCTTGATTCTCCAGTTGCGTTTGTTCCACCATGCGTGCCCATTGAAAAAGTATTTGTACCAAAAGCTGTAACTGTTCCTACTTGTGTTTCTTCAGCTTCAGATAAGTCTGGATTTATATCTTTATTAATTCCTCTAACTTTATCATATAACATATGATTTCCATTGGCATCTCGTCTTTTATTCCAAACCAAATCAGTGGTAGTTAATCCTGTTGTAATATCTCTTTCTGTTGCATTACCTGTATATAATACAGTATTAAAATGCTCTGATGATTTATTAATTGTTGTAAATGCCATAATTGTTTATCCTTATCCGTAAGTTGCTAAATTTTTAGTACAAAGCGAAAAGTAACCCGAAGGTACTGACATAGAAAAATTTCCATATCCATTAGCATCTGAATTACCACCAGTTTCGCTATATGGTGGACTACCAAAATTAAAACTTGTTGCTGTTGTTGCAACACTCCAATTACCTACTGCTGGAAAATAAAAATCTCCAGTATCTAAATTTGTTATATCTAAACTTCCTTGTGTTGCCCCATTCAAATAAAAAGTACAAGTTTGATCCACACTAGTTAAATCTAAAGCAACACTAACAATATCATTTACAGATATTGCACTACCATAAGATACACTCGTACCATCTGTTATTGTTACAAAACTATTTCCATTACCTCCATAATAACCAAATACTTTTGCTCCCGTTGCACTTGTTGGAGTTTCATAACCTAGTTCAGCATCTAAATGAAAATGTTGATTAACACCACCTATAATCAAACCATCTTGGTCTGTTACTACTTTTACTTCCCAAAACCATTTTCCATTTGCTACACCAATAGTACCTATACCAGTTTCAGAAGACATTCCAGAAAGAGTTAAATTTCCATCTGCAAATGTAAATGCTGTTCCACTCTCAGCACTTCCTGCTTGTGAAGCTATAGGGTTCATTGTACAAAAATTGTTTAGGGGCATATCAGTTGATTTATCTATACTTGTTAGATTAGCTTCTGTTAAATCTGTTCCGCCATTTTTATCGTTGCCAAGGTTAGCGCTATCAGCAAAATCACAGTGAAATCCGTTGGTCCCAAAAGTTAAACCACTAATATTTTTAGGAATCCATACACCATCAGAATTAGATTCTCCAAAACTAGAACTTGCCTGTGCTGTTCCATCTAAAAAAACTACTTCAGATAAATAACCATCCAAATAATTATCACTTGCTCCACTTCCACCAAGATTAACAGTAGAATCGGCATTACCAGTTTCTATGACATCACTTGATCCATAAGTTGTTTCAGTACCAAAAGCTGTGACCCTGGTTCCATTGAGATAGACTTTACATCTGTCCGCAGCAACTCCATCGGTTGTGTCAATAACAATTATCAGCGAATACCATGCAGCAGGATCTCTGATTAATGCACTTGTTTTTAATCTTAATTGATCTGAACCACCTACCCTATCTCTAATTTGTATTTCATTACTAGCTTCAAGTCTTACTCTAAAATAATTACTACTATCTTCATAACATTCAAATAAAGTTTGTGCCAGCGAATGTGTGCTTCTTTTAAACCATAAAGAAATAGTTGCTGCAGTATCGTGTCCGTCACTTAAATCTTTTTGTAATCTATCACTACTACCATCATTAAACCTACAACCATTCAAATTAAAATCTAATATCGTAATTGAGAAAGCTCTGCTAGCTGTATTACTTGCACTATCATATGCTCTTAAAGTAAAGTTTGAAGTTGTATCTGAGGCAACAGCTGTTGGCGTTCCTGTAATTCTACAACTATCACCAGTTTGATTTACAAGTGATAAACCTGGTGGTAAACTACCTGATTGTAATTCAAAAGTAACTGCACTAGATGAATCTGGGTCTCTTGCTGTAACAGTAATATCCATTGCTTCACTTTCTAAAAAACTTCCTAAAGTTCCAGCGGCTGTAACCCATAAAGGAATATTGTCAACATCAATTGCGTTTGCGCCTAGTACAACTCGTCCACCACCATTTCTAATTTGTATATCGTAAGGTGTTTGAGCAACTAATAAACTTGATCTAGCAATAGTACCTGTCATAGTAGTTGTATTTGTTCTTACTACAGTATCAAATTCTAATCTAGTACCATTATTACTAATTAATTTCATATTTGAACCAGCATCAAAACCTGTACCTGTTACAGTAAATGTAATATTACCATCATCTGCTGTTTGAGAATTATCTGGCGAAACACTAGTAAAAGTAGGAACAGCTAATTTCATTAAATTAGACTTTTGATTTTTTTTCAATCCACTTGTACTAGCGTCATATATAAGCATTACATCATCATCAGCAACAGCACTTAATTCTGATTGACCTGTAATTACAGAAGTGTTTAGTTCAGTAGCTTCAACAGAATTTGCTGCTATTTTATCTGCATTTACTGCGCTATCTTCTACTATATTTCTTGTGATTTTATCTGCCATAACTATATTTATTCGTCAGAATCCTTAGTTGAACTATACTTTTTGCCATCTGTATAATCAGTTATTGTTGTTGTAAATCCAAAATCATCATCTGCGTCAGCTGATGTGGGATCGGGAGTTATAACTAATCTTATTTCTCTTGCTTTATTTGTAGTATCTGTATCTGTGTATATATCTGATTGTGTTTCTTTAATAACTTTTTGAGTTGACGCTGGTCCAAAAAGATATGTTTTCGCAGTAAATCCTAATGTATAAATTACTGCTCTTCTTTTATCAAAATTACCATCGTAAGTATCTTCATAATTTACACTATTTAAAATAATAGGTATATCTCTTTTTATATTTAATTCTGGTACTGCATTTACAGTCACAGTATAATCTGGTTGAAAGAAAGGTAATATTTGTTCTATAATTTGTAATCCTGCCTCAGCACTAGCTGTAAAGGAATAGAGATTATATGATATATCATAAGGAACAGGAACATAATTATAATTTAATACCTTTCCATCAATACCAGATTTTACAGTTTTATACTTCTGTATTCTAGTTAATTTTCTACTTGAGTCGTATCGTATTCCTGATATTTCAAAACTCATACGAGGTAAAGTAATAGCAAATTCTCTATTATCTAAACTAGCTTGTTGATCTAGTCTAGCTAAAAATTTTTCTTTTGGTGCATATGCAAGTGGTACTCTAATTGATTGAACTACATTACCACTAGAGTCTTTTCTTTTAATTTGTATGCTATTAAAGATTTGACCAAAACCTATGGTCATTCTTCTCATACTTTCATTATAAAAATATTTTCCGAACATTAAAAGTCTACCTCTCCAAATGGATTTCGTTCTGTAAAGTCTAATATATCATCTGCTGTTGAAGATGTATCAAATCCAGCTTGACTATCTAAATCATTATTACTAGCATAAGCTGATTGTGTTTGTAGATTATAAGTCTCTAATATCATATATTGAACTTGACCATCAGCACTATCATTTTCTAATAATAAGGAACCAACTTCATTTTCTAAAGTAAATTGATGAGCTAATTGATCTAAAGAATATGTGTCTTCTGCAGCATCAATAGTTGAAACACCAGTATCTAATCTTTCTGAACTATATTCCCATCTAGTACATACTAATTTATAAACAGGTAATTGACCTAATTGAAAGAATGGTTCTTGGTCTTGTACAAATTGAATTTCAAAAAAACTATTCATCAAAGGCAAATAAATTATATCGCCTTCGTTTGGTCTACCTTCTTTTACTAAAGTAGCCTTTTCATCTACAGCATCATTAAATCGTCTTTTGGCGATCATAAAGGTAGTATCTTCTCTAATCTCTAAACCAAACTTATTAATAATCTCTTGTTCGCCAGCAAATCCTTCAGTTGTTTCCATATACGCTTCTAGTAATAACGCAGATGAAAACTGAGACAGCATATCTTCGCCTAATATTAAATCTCTGTTAACTAGTGTACGTGGTAAGTAATAAACATCTTGGCCATATATTTTTAGGCCTTCTATGATTAAATTTTCGTAAAGTCTTTTTTCTGATTGATTACCAATGCCCTTACCATCTTGGAAATAGTGATTAACTGGCATAGCATTATCCTATCATCATTGCGGGATTTAATTCGTAAGTAGTTCTTAATTCCTGTTCAAGTTTTTCTATATCTGTCAACGCCTCTGTATAAATTTGTTGACCATTTAAAGTAACGCCACCTATCATAGCAACGCCATTAAATTTTGATAAGTTTGCGCCCCATTGTTTTTTAAATAGAGCAACAACATATCTTTTTAAAAATACATCATTATTAATATCTGTGAAAGTAGTTGGGTCTAATTTTCTATAACATTCTATAACCAAATATTCACCTACTGTTAAATCATTTTTCCAATCCATATCAACATATAATCTATTGTCGTGTTGATTGAATCTCATTGGTTTCTCACCAACTAATATATGATCTAAAAAATCTAAATGTCTTAATACAACATCATAGTTGACAACAGAAGTTGAAGAAAAATCGTAAAGATCATTTAATCTTAATTGGTATCTAACATCAAATAAGTTTAAATTACCTTTATTTGAAAATGGAAATATATTAATAACAGATACAACTGATTCTGGACATATAATAAAGTTTTGTCCTTCTTTCCAAGTTGAAGTAACAGAATTTTTAGTTGCTGCTTCATCAGAACCATCAACAGTCATTCTATCATAATCTGCCTGTGTGTATTGATACTTTAAATATGTTCTACGTATACCTTCATAATGATATTGTGCGTAATATTGAAATGCCTCGTCTAGTCTATCTTCTAGTTGGTCATCATCAACATTTATCTCTATGACTGGTTTACCTAAAGCTCTTAAAGCATATTGTTTTAATGTTTCTCTACTTGTTGGTGTTGCCATTTTATTCCCTTATTTACTATATTTATAACACTATCCTAGTGCAACAGCTTGCGCTATAGCGAATGCTGGTGTTGTTTTTGTGTCTATTTGAGTTTGAATATTACTTGAAACTCCATCAGTATAATTCAATTCAGTTGCCGAAGCAGTTAAAGCAGCAAGTTTAGTAAAATCTGATTGAACTAATCCAGTTACTCCATCTAATAAATTTAATTCTGTTGCAGTAGAAGTTACTGCCACATCTTCATTAATTTTAGGACTTGTTAAGGTTTTGTTTGTTAAAGTATCTGTTGTCGCTTTACCAACTAACGTATCTGTAGCCGCTGGCATTGTTAATGTATTACTACCACTTGCTTGTTGTAGTGAAGCAATCACAGGTGTTGTTAATGTCTTATTTGTTAGTGTTTGTGTACCTGATAATGTTGTAACTGTACTATCAATCGCTACTGTTAGTGTATTACCTGATCCAGAAGTATCTATACCTGTACCTCCAGCAATATCTAAAACTTCTGTATCTAAATCTATGTTTAACGCCCCACCACTATCGCCTTGAAAATCTAAATCTTGTGCATTAAGAGAAGTTGTAACTGCATCTACATATGCCTTAACTGATTGTTGCGATGGTATGTGAGTAGCACTATCAGATGCCATATTATCTTCATCTTTAAGAGCATTTGTAATTCTAGCGTCTGCTCTTACGTCTGTGTAATAAAGGTTTGTAGAACCTTCAGTAATTTCGTCTGTATTATCTTTTGTTAATATTGAATCATCAACATATTTTTTAATACTTTGTTGAGATGCCAAGTGAGTAGCAGAATCACTTGCCATATTATCTTCATCTTTAATACCAGCACCAGAATAAGTTGTTGCTGAAATATCAGCCACTCTTAAATCACCATCCGTTACAGTTAAATTTCCATTACTATCTGCAGTTGCTGTTGTAGTTCCGAAAGCAAATTTATCTGCTGATTCGTCCCAAAACATTATAGCATTATTACCAGTTGATCCTCTTTCAATAATAATACCACTATCATCACTATTAGAAGTTACACCACTATTTAATTCTAATAAATTATCAGTTACTACTGTGTTTGTAGTTTCTAAAGTAGTGGTTGTTCCTGATACATTCATATTACCAGAAACGGTTAAGTTTCCAGTTACCGATAGACCTTCTCCCATTTCAATAACGGTTGAGTCAGCAGAAGTAATTGAATTTCCTGTTATGTTAATTCCACCAGCAGTTAAATTTGTAATACCTGTAAGTGTAGTAGAACTCGCACCTAAACTAATTGATGTACTACCAACAGTTACAGCAGAATTACTTAATGAAGAATTTCCTATATTTGAAAGTGTGTTTGAAGAACCACTTATTGTTTTGTTTGTAAGTGTTTTTGTTGTACCAGAGAATAACGTATCTAATTGACTTAATGTAACTCTACCTTCAGAGCCACCATCTGACGCCATAATTTGATCGCCAGCCGCAAGTGTATTACTTGTTAAGTCAGTCGCAGTATCAATATTAATGATCGCTTCTACAGCACCAAATTCTAAAGCAGAGGCACCTGAATTAACTTTTAAAACTTGTCCTGCAGTTCCAATAGATAAAGACGCACCTAAACCACCATGCGTTAAGCCAACTGTTTCGCCTGATTGATATTCAGCTAATCCTGTCGCTACGCCATCTGTATATACTGTTCTTATCGGTGTTTTATCTGCCATAATTCTCTCTATACATATTTATTAAAATTGAAACAATGTAACACCAGTGTCACTTAAAGTTGATCCATCTGACAATGTAAATGTATTATCACCTGTAAATACATATTTGTCATCAATAGTTGCGTTAAAATTAAAATTTACAACTGCAGTTACTAGTCCACCAGCCGCTGTAAAAAATGGTATTACTTGAGCAGTTTGTTCAGTTCCACCTGCGCCTGTTGATACTACTGATATTTTCTTTGTACCAGCTTTTGAACCTTCGGGTAAAGTTGCGCCTGTAGCAGCAATATTAATCACACCTGTTCCATCAGATGAAATTGTTGCACCTGCTAAATCAATTGAATTTGATGATAAGTAAATATCTTTCCATCTTTTAGTTGAACTACCTAAATCATAAGTATTATTTGTATCGGGTATAATACTTTTGGTGACAGCAGCAAAATCTAAAGCAGAACCTAGTTCGACAATTGAACCAGCATTGTTTACAAATATCTTTTGTTGAGTAGGATTAATACCTATCTCACCTGCTTCTAAATCATCTGTTGTAGGACTTCCTGAAGCTGCTGAAAAACTTTTAAGTTTAATCTTTAATGCCATTAATTACCGTCCACTTGGTCTGTAAATTCTAATTTTTTGTTTGTTGCATTATATACCAAAAATTTACCATTACCAAGTGAGCTAGTATCAACGTCATCTAAATTCAATAATCGTACTTCACCACCACCACCAATTGAAGCCATTTGCATAGTTACTAATTTTTTAAATTGTTTAAATTCTAATTGTAATCTATCTAAATCGCTTATTTGTTCTGTTATTTGTTGTTCAGGTTTTTTAATTAAACCCGACATTGCTTTAGCCAAAGAATTAACATCTGTTTCTTCAACTTTAGGCTCAGGTCTTTTATTAATTTGAAAGTAATTAACAGGTTTAACTTCAACTTGTTTAACTTCTACAATTGGTTCTAATTCCTCTTGTGATTTTTCACTTTCAGATTTATCTTCTTCTTTAATTTCTTCTTCATCAAATAAAGTTATATCTTTTGCTGGAGTTTCAACATCATATTTAACTTCGTCCTCATAATCTATTTCTTTTTGTTTATCAATATTTTCATTTAATGCTGTTTCAAATTTATCTAATCTATCAAAGAAACCTTTAAGAGCATCTAGTTTAGTAGAGTCTCTTTTCGCTATTACAACGTGTTCTCTTTTCGCCTCAGTAATTGTACCAAAAAAACCAGATAGATCAGAAAGATTTACATTTACTCTTGGCTCAAATCTTTCTTTTTCTTTTTGTACTCTAACTCTTTCTTCGGCTACAGAACTAAAAAATTCTTGTAACTCATTCATTATGCTTTAGTCGCCCTAGGATTAACCGTTATTATTCCACTGTGTACAACTTCAATTGTAGAATCTGATAATGTCAGCATAACATCATAAACATATCTACCAGAACTAATCGCCTTTGTTTGAGTATCAGTTAATGATACTGAGTATATACCTGACGCTGCTGTGACAATTGCTGTTGTAAATTCAGCTGTTAATGTTGAGGATTCATATGATGGCCTCATTTGTGCTCTAAATGTTAACCCAGTTATATCGTATGCTGTTGATCCGTTAGTAGTGACTGTTAAATTTTTACTAAAGTCAGCACCTTGATCTACAACTAAATTTGTTGATGTATTTTGAACTACGGCCATATAATCTCCCTATTCGTATATTTATAAGATTAAGACGCACTATTCAAAGCAAAAGAACTTAATATATTCTTCTCAACAGCTCTCATATTAATGTGTATAAATCTAAAAGGTTCTAGTCCGTGATCTACCATATAAGCGTGTGACATATACGCTGGAAATAACATTAAAGTTCCTGGTCTAACGTTCCAGTGGACTAACTCATTTGCGTTTGTAATTTTATCTACATCTTTTTCTTTTAATTTAAGGGGTACATGCGCAACACGTGGGTCCTGAAAAAAAGGCCTTGATGTTTTCTCACTAGCCTTTAAGAATAGAAATCCTGATATGTGATTATTAGCGTGTGTGTGAAACCAATGATGCCCTGCACCATTAAATGAAAATTCTTGTACCCAACTTTCAGTAAATATTAGATTATACTTGTCCATATCATAACCCATATTGTCTAATGCCCAACGAGATTTTTTAGCAACATAACTATGAAAAAATTGTAAATCTGGCTCAGGTTCTAACCCACCACTATGATATGATTGGCCAATATCATTTTTATAACCCATTTCTGTCATTCTTACTTTATTTTCTTCTTCTAGGTTTTTTCTAGCAGTTTCTATATGTGGATCACAAATTTTATTTATTTTATCTACCCATTCTTTCTTATCTTCATAGTAAATAGGTGAAGCAAAATACTCGGTTTTATACATTATTCATTTAACCTTCCGATTACAATATCAATATCTTCTATTACTTTCCAGGTTTGTACTTGAAATTCCTCAGAGTGTATCATTGTTCCAATTCCATCTTCTGATGGATAAACAGAAAGTATCTTATCTTTATTTATCGTCAACTTTTTACCTAGATATGGCTGGAACTTCGTATCAGGTATTACACTTGCATTTGTAAATGTTTTAAATTTACCATCAGAATATTTTATATCTAAAGGTTTCATTACTATTTTTTCTTCTTCATCACTCATTTTTTGTTCCTCTCATAATTTATATTTACATTAACTCTACGTTTTTCATCAGTTTGTCCTATTGTTTGATGTAATGCTCTTCCATATATAAACAAAGCTCTATTAGCCTTTTGTTGTACAAATTCACCGTTCTCAAAACCAGTACCACCATTATTATTATTTACATAAAAAATTATTGTTTCATAATCTTTTACTACTCTACCATTAATTTTCTCTAAATCAAAATGAAGACCATATTTTACAGGTTTATCATTTCTAATAATTAAATTCATCTTTGCTCTACAAACTTCAAACTTATCATCTGGATTTCTTTTCTTAATTTCTAACATAATAGGATCAACAAATTTGTTAGCGTCATCATACGCCCATTGATAATCACCCACCAACATATGACCAAAAAGTATTTGTTCATTTAAATCTTTATTTTTACTATCTGAATTAGCTTCATTTTGCCAAGCCCACATAGTTGTTTCACTCATAAGTAACTTATAATAATTATAAAATGTTTTATCATTTAAAAAATTATCAATTACTTTATAAATCATTTTAATTCCAATTCATATTCTTCTTTACCAAATTTACCTTTTACAAATAAATTAAAAGCAATAGAATATCTATTATTATTACTTAAATTTTCTTCTACACTATGCTCTAAATGAGATGGAAATAAAACAATAGTACCTTCATCTAAATTTATTACATATTTTTCTGCAGTTATATTATCAACTTCATCATATTCAAAACGAATTGTTTGATGAAATAAATTTGTCCATATATGACTTTTATGAAAAGCTATATTACCTGAATTGTCTGGATATATAGGATAATAAACACCACTTATTAAACTTCCACCGTGATAATGTATTTGGGAACTTTCTTTTGGTTTGTGAATATTACTCCACGAATTAGTAAAATAAAATTGTGCATTATCTTTAACATTTAAAAATTTTCTAACAAAGTTATCACAATGTAATAAAATTTCTTTTTTTAAATCAAATAAAGATTCTTCATTTTCAAATATATTACGATCCTTAGATATATCACTATTATTTACATGCGTCCTTACATACTCTAAATTTAAAGTGGTATCTTGCCACTCTTTTTTTGGAGGTATGATAGCTTCATATACTGGAATAGGCCATAGTTGATATATTTTAAAATTTTTATCCATTTGGTACCGAAAAATAAAAATGAGTTATACAATATCTACCAAAACCTATCTCATCAGGTTTAGTATCAAATTTTATAGGTGAAACACTATGTAAATAACAACTAGGAATAAATACCGCTCTATTATTTTTTAATTTAACTTCAATATTTGGTTCGTCTAATTTAAAATCACCACCTTTAAATTTTCTAGGTTCCCTAACCATCCATATTAAATTAGTCCACATCATTGTATCGTGGTGTGGTTTATAATAATCTTGGTCTTCATAATAAGAGATTAAAGATGAATCAGAATTTGAAGATAAAAAACTACGAGCATAAGGCATACACTCTTTCATTACATTGTGAAACGCTGGTGTTCTTTGTTTATACATACAATTAATTATAGGTGAGAAATGTTGTGATTTTTCTGTATAAACACTACTTAAATAAAATCTATATGCTCTACTCTTACTATTACCATCTTTGTCTTTAGCAACAACTGTATTTTCAGCTCTGTCAATGTTATCTTTTGGTGTGGAACAATAATGATCTAACTCTTTCCACACAGCCTTTTCTTCATTTGGAGTATACCAATTATCAATAACTATAAAAGGAAATATACTATTACTTCCAATTACTTGGATTTCCCAATTTTGTTTAAGTGAAATATCACTCATAATTTAATTCAATTTAATATATAACTTTTTTTGGATATGGTACTACTGTTTCTTTCGCTTCTTCTTTTTCGTCAGCTTTTCCTGCACCACCTTGTCCACTAGTTTCAATTTCCTTAACTTCTTCTCTTTTTAATTCTAAATCTGTTTTTTTCTTTATAGCTTCTGGACTTTGAAATTCATTAGGTAATCCTAACATAGGTCTACCATCATAAGGAATATCATATTGTCCACCCTTTTCATTGTAATGTAAAAATACTTGAGCGTGATTTTTACCCCAAAATGGCTCTCGCCAATGTTCTATTTCACAACCTTTATAAATTATCATATCACCTGGTTTCATATGTACTGGTACTTCAGTTCCATCAGTTTCTTTTACAAACATAGGCCAATCCCAATCTGGATATTTACTAGCGTCAACATTTGATACATCATAACCTAAACAAAGACTTGTAGATATTTCACAACTAGGTCTATCACTATGTCTTTTTAATTCTGTTCCAGTAGTATAAAATCTATGATATGAATAAGTGGGTACTAAATCTTTAGCAGTAAGTGTTTGCATTTGAGTTAAAGATAAACTTAAAAGAGTATCGAAAATAGGAGCACCATAAAGACTAAAATCACCAGGAGCTTGAGTGTCTCCAAAAGTTCCCCATATTTCACTATTAATATCATCTTTACTAAGATGCTCTTCCATCCAATTTAATCTACCAGCTGATAATTGTACGTGATGATAGAAAAGATTTGCCATATTTTGATCTATAAATCTATCAATTTTTACCCAATTATGTTTTTCTAAAAATTTTGCGGCAGGGTGTACTACTGCTGCATTCAATCCAGGACTACCTCTAAATTCTTTTTCAGCTAACTTTTTTTGTTCATCATTTAATTCGTCCCAATTATCTATATACTTTTTCATTATACTCATTTATTTGCTCCTTGTATCTCTATTTAGTCTTACTTAAAAGGTTGTCCTAAAGACCATAAGACTAAAGAATATCTTGTTCCCTTTGTTACTGGTGTTACTTGATGGTATGTATAAGATGGAAATACTATTATAGAACCTTGTGGTCTAATCTCAACACACTCGTGGAATCTATGCCTATTAGTATGTGGACCAAAATCAAATTTTAAATTACCACCTTCATATTCACCAGGTTCATTTAAATTTAATGTCATAGATAATTTTCTTATTTTTCCAACCATCTCAGAATGTTCAGTATATCCTTTTGGTATTTTACCTTCAGATGTCATAGGACTTACACCAGGAATATATCTTTTATATCTACCGTTCCAACAACTATTACCATCTGCGTGCCAACCATAAAATCCGCCTGAAACATATTTTGTAAATTGAAAAGACTCACTCCAATCCCATTCATAATTCCATCCTGCTGCTTTGTTTGCTCTATGTATAAATGGGTGTATTAACTTATACAACCAATCATAATTAAACCAACAAACCTCACTATCTCTCACATATCTATTCTGTTCTACATTTAATGTAGCATCACCACTTTCTACTCTAAGTTCATCTATTGTTTTATCTTTTTGTGGTTTTACATTAGGACTTATTTTTAACATATTTCCTTTTTGATTATCACCAAAAGTAGTTGCCTCTGTTGAACCACCTGCCTTCTTTATTCTATCTAATTCTTTGATACCTTCATCAATAATTTTTTTACAATTCTCTGGCGACAAAGCCTCTTTAAAATAGTAATATGAATTTTGTACTTGCATAATATTATTTAGATACCATTTATAAATGTTAAATAGCCAGTAATCAAATATCTATCTTTACCATCAGGACATACTTGACCTTTGTGTGTATGAGTAAAGTAAGATGGAAATAACGCACCTGTACCTGCCACTGATTTTACAACATCACCATTATAAAATTCTGTTCCACAATTATGATCGCTTAAATATAACATAAAATTTAAAACTCTATATGGGTCGTCTAATTGATGTTCACTATGCCATATATCAAAATTTTTTCCTGGTGGAAAATGTTTAAATCTATACTTAGGAACACTAAATCTATCTGTAGTAAATTTTATTTCAGAAAATTGTTTTTCATATTCATTATAAATTTTATCAAAAACACCATCTATCTTATCAAAAAATATACTACCTAATGTTATATCATAGTGCTGATAACCCATATGAGTATCTAAATCATCATCAACTAAACCAACTTTATAAGTATTAATTAATTTTTGACACTCATCTTTTGATAATAAATTTTCTATTTTTAAAACAAAGTCTCTCATAAAACTAAAAATGAATCTTCACCTTCTATACCCAATTTACCTTTTGGTATTAAATTAAATGCTATTGCATATCTAATTTTATCTGACTTATGACTTAATACTCTATGATGGCACTCACTAGGAAAAAATATTAAAGTATTATTTTTAACATTAAATTTTAATTCTTTAGAATTATATACATTATGAACACTAGGGTTTAATTTAAATCTATAATTATCAAAATTTTCAAAACTTAAATCACCAGTTCCATCAACAGCACTTAAATAAAATATTCCACTATACATACAATTATGATGATTATGATAAAATGAAGTTTCATCTTTTTCAGTTTTAGAAACCCAAGAGGTTGTTATTTCAAAATTATTATTTGTATAACACATAGTATCATTTTTAAAAGTATTAAACTCTTTCATTATTTTATCTTTTAAATCTTTAAAAAAATTATCTTCTAATATAGATTTTGTTATAGAAGCATTTGTATATAATTCTTTTTTATCTTTATGTTCTTTTGTATAATAACCTATAGAACTAGAGTATTTTAATTTACTTACATAATTAATCATATCATTTAACTCATTATCACTATAAGTTAATTTTGTTTCATATATAATTTTTGAGAATGCTGGTATAATGGTATGTGTCATTTTATTTTTCTTCATTGAAGGTATACTTGTAAAAAGTAGAACAAACTGATTTTTTCTTCTTCTTCTTCTTTTTGTATGAAGAGTCAGCGTCTTTTAATGCCTTCCTATGGCGTTTATTATATTCATCTTCACTTATACTACCAAATTCATCTTCACTGGCATTATAATCTCTACATATCATCATAATGCTACAAAATTACCTGATACAGTAATTCTTTCTTCATCTACCCAAAAACCTGGAACGTAATGAGATAAATCAGCTGGAAAAATGAACATTAAATTTTCATATGGTTTTACTGGATATTCAACTCCAGATAATTTTGTTTCTACTCCGTATTGAAAAATAATATAACCTGCTTTTTGAGCATTACTATCTGCTTGGACAGAAAATATTTTATTTGGTATTTTACAAAATATCACAAAAGATAATATACCACTATGGGTATGTGGTGGATTGTAATCGTGTTTTTTAGAAAAATTAACCCATAAACTATCTAATCTTACTATACCAGCACGTTTCTTATTTTTACCCCTAAGATCACCTGGATTATAATGCTCACTAAGAGAATCTTGTCTTTCTATAAGTTTTGCCCAACCAGTAAAATCTTTATCTCTATACATTTGAAATTGACTAGTCAATCCCTTTTCAAATCTTTTAACATAATTTTGTAAATAATTTTCTGCTTTTAATGTAAATTCTTTTTTATAATGATAGGAACGACCATACTTTAAATTACCAGCTAAATTAGAACTAAAGTCATTATTTTTAATATCAAGTTTACGACCTTCTTCTATTAAGTCTTTTGTAAATTTTTCATCTACTTCACATTGAAAAATTGGTGGACCAAAAGGATATAGTAATTTATCTCCTGTTGCTGTTTCGTATTGCGCTATATTTGTTTTGAAAGTCATTTAAAACTAAACCATCCTGTTATAATTATTTTTTCTTCATTGGATATTACTCCTTTATGTATATGAGTAAAATCTGCAGGCCAAATTAGTGTGTCGCCTTTTACACACTCAAAAGTTTTATTTTGATTAATAAAATGTGTACCACCATTTTTTGTATTAGTTAAATAAGTCATAAAAACTAATTCTCTATTAGCTGTCTCAGGACTTCTTTCTGTATGATAAATTTTATAACCACCATTAGGTGGATAATGTTGAATATTGATACCTTCAACTATACCAATAGGTCCCCAATGTTTTAAATATTTTGAAATATGAGTATCAACATATTTTTGTAATGTTTTTTTTAATTCGATTAAATATGATTCTAGTACAGTAAAATTTCCAGGTTGTATACCTAGATCATTTGACTCTTTTGACTTGTTATTTATTTCCCAGTCGCCAAACGTACCAGGTTTACTAAGATGTTTATTTGAATTATAATAACTTAATATATTATCACAAATATTTTCATCAAACTTATATAGTTCTATAAAATTCATTTACTTAAAAGTATTTATCATATCTTTTAAAGTCTATATTTGTAGGAAATTTTTATAGGATTTTAATGTAGGATATTATCCTTTTAACTTGTTAATTCTTGTAACTAATCTATTAACAAATTCATCTAAGAAATCTAAATCAGCAGAAAATCCAATATGTGGTATTCTTATTTTATTACCATCTTTATCTGTAGATTGTCTAAAACCTTGAATACTTTGTCCAAGTCTTTCATCTTTAGTCAACTGACCCCATACCGAATCTTCAATTTTCTGCATTGGAATTTCTTCCAAGGTAAATCTAGTTTTAAGTTCTTCAATAATCATATCAATTGGTAAGTTTATTCTATTTCTTAATAAATCAATAATCTCTATAACTAATTTTTTATCTCTATCAGTTATACTACCATAATCAAAAGTTCCTTCAATAGACTCTCCAGTCATATTAGAAGCTACCTTACCTGTTCCGTCACCTTGATTGGGATTTATCACACCACTCTTTTTTTCTTCATCAGCCATTTCAATTTTCTCCTTTAAAATAATTTATATATTATTTAGTAAGCTACAATAACTACACCTTTTCCACCAGCTCCACCTTGTCCTGGTGAGAAACCTGAGTTAGAACCAGCACCAGCTCCACCACCGCCGCCACCACCTTTATTAGCAGTACCGTCTTGTGCATTACCACCGTAAGGGCCACCACTACCACCTCCACCAGATCCACCTGGTCCTGATGTTCCACCTGGATTTCTAAATCCTCCTCCACCACCACCAGCGTATGTTACACTAGTACCTGATATTGAATAAGCTTTTCCTGCGCCTCCAGCACCACCAGTTCCACCTCCTGGAGATTGTCCACCAGCGGCACCTGCGCCACCACCACCTCCACAGTGATTTACTCCTGGAGAACCTGTTGGATCGCCACCTGGATTACCAAATCCATATGCGCCAGAATCCATAGGTTGAGTAGGTTGTGTTCCTGTTCCATTTCCTGTATATGACCCTGCTCCACCTGAGCCACCTGGATTTCCTGGATTATCTCCTCCACCCCAACCACCACCTTTGGCAGTTAGTGTTCCGAATACTGAATCTTGTCCATTACAACCTCTATTAGTCATTGGCCAGTGCAAGTTTGAACCTGCGCCACCTGATCCAACTGTGACTGTTACACAAGCACCTGGAGTTACTGGGAAACCTGGTCTATAAATTAATCCACCAGCTCCTGCTCCACCAGAGTGACCTGCGCCACCTCCACCACCAGCAGCAACTACTAATACGCTGACAGCTGTTACACCAACTGGTACAGAAAAAGTACCAGATGACGTATAAGATGTTATACTAGGTGCTAAAACTGTTATTGAGAATGCTCTTGTACTAGTATTTGAAGCTGCGTCAACAGCTTTTATAACAAAGTTATAAGTTGTATTACCGCCTACAGCATCTGCATTACCAGAAATAACAGCAGTACCACCTTCACTACCTTCATTTGATAAAGATAATCCTGGAGGTATTGTACCTGATTGTTTTTCAAAAACAACATTACCTGCTGACTCTGGGTCAGTTGCAACAATTGTTCTTCTTACACCTGTTCTACTACCATCAGTAATACTAGTTAATGCGCCAGCGTCTGTAACAAATACTGGTTGTGCATCTATATTAATTTGATTGTCTAAAGAACTTGTCAATAAATTTCCATTTGTTACTTTAACATCATATGGTTCATTAGCATTTGTTAAAGTTGCTTTCGCTATAGTACCTGTAATTTGTGTAGATGAATCTCTGGATTGTGAATCAAATGCTTGATCTGAACCACCTGTTTTAATTAATTTCGCAGTTGCAGTCGCATCAAAATCTGAACCTGTAATAACAAATATTTGATTACCAGTTCCATCACCTGAAAGAACATTTGTAGGTGAAACAGAACTAACTGTTGGTGCACCTATTAATTTACCTCTTTTAATCTTTTTAAGAACTGCTAAACTTGTATCATAAATTAAAACTGTATCAGCTGTTTGTATATCAGCGATACTATCCATTGAATTTATGATAGATGGGTCTAAATTTGATTGTCTTATTTTTGTTGCCATAATACTATTTATTTATATTCCTTCTATGGTAGTTCTCTTACATCTATTCTATCTGACGCAGCTGGAGCCGTGCCAAATGTTAAAGTTGTACCTGAAATTGTATAATCTGTTGTTGGTCTTTGTACTATTCCATTTAATGTAACAAGAGTATCTAAAACTACTGCCCCATTTGTTACTGTAAATGTAGTAGTTGATCCATCTCCTGTACCTGTTCTATTAAGATAAGTTAATGTAGGTGAAAGATTAGATTTTTGAATTTTTTTAAATTCTGTTGCATCAGTATCATAAACTAATAACACATCATCATCTGCGGCAACTGTTGCTAATTCAGTACCCCCTATTAAGAAATTATCTAGTGTAATTTTTTTAATAGTAGTTGCTGAATTATCATAAATTAATAATTCATCAGCACCTTGTACACCTGTTGTTAAAGCTGCTTTACTATTAATATCACCAATATATGTATTTTGTACTTTTTTTAAAGCACCAGCTGTTGTATCATAAACTAAAAATAAATCTGCACTAGCTGGTGATTCTGCTAATTCTGTTTGACCTGTAATTGCTGCTGAACTAAAAAAGTCAGCTATATCTCTACGTAAACCTAAAAATGTTACCCAAACTACGTGTCCACCTGTTGGTGCACTTGCAAATATTATTTGTGTGCCTCCACCTGATAAACTATAACCAGTTTCTGGTTCTAGTATAACTGAATTTACAGAAACTATTACTGAAGCGGCACTACCTACAGTATATGTTAATGAAAATGTAGTAGTCGATCCGTCAGCAGTCAGCGACTGTTTTTCTAATGCTCCGTAACTTGGTTCTCTTCCTATATAAGCCATAATTCCTTTAGTATGCTACTATTACTATTCCTTTTCCACCACTTCCATTATTTCCACCTGAACCACCACCTTTATTAGATTGACCAGCTTGTCCAGTACCTCCATTTGGAGTTCCACCGCCACCACCTTGTCCACCTTGTGTACAAACACTAGGTCTTACAGCGCCTCCACCACCAGCGTAATAAACTGAAGTTGTTCCATCTGCGATTGTATAAGCTTTTCCATCACCACCATTAGCGTTACCGTGTCCACCTACTCCACCAGCACCTGCACCACCTCCGCCACCAGCAGAGAATGGATTACCACTACCACCATCAAATCCAAATCCGTAAGCGCCAGAGTTACCAGGTTCTTGTCCTTGAATACCTTGACCAGCGTTAGAGACAGGTGAAGTTGCAGTTCCTCCGCCACCTCCAGCACCACCATCACTTCCGTGACTCGTATTTCCTCTACCTCCACCTTTGGCAGTTAATATTCCACCAGTAGGAGTTACAGCTGGACTTGGTGATCCACCTACAATTGAATCTTGTCCAGAACAAGCACTTCCACCACCACCAACTGTTATAGCTAATGTACCTGTTGTTACTGGATAACCAGGCATATAAATTAATCCACCAGCGCCTCCACCACCTGAACTACCAGGTTGAGACCCTGCTCCACCAGCAACAGCTAATACATCTATGGCTGTTACACCTGCGGGTACTGCGAAAGTACCATTTGCTGTGAATGATGATCTTACAGGTACTTGTGTACTTGTAATACTAAATGATCTTGAGCTTGTATTAGAAGCTGCGTCAACAGCTCTTAAAACAAAATTAAATACAGTAGTTGTATTTACTTGAGGTAGAGTACCTGCTATTCTAGCAGTTCCACCTTCTGTACCTTCATTTGTTAAAGTAAGTCCACCCATTGATCCTGATTGTAATTCGAATGTTACGTTTCCAGCTGACTCTGGGTCAGTGGCATTTACTGTTACATTAAGCGCAGCTCCTTCATTACCTGTTCCTAAAGAACCTGCAGCAGTAACAAATACTGGTTGTGCATCTACATTAATTTGATTTAATAAATCACTATTGATACCATTTGAAGTCACTCTTACATCAAATGGCTCACCTGAATTTAATAAACTTGATTTTGCTATAACACCTGTAACTTGTATAGCTGAATTTCTTGTAACTGAATCAAATGCTACAGTAGAACCACTAGTGTTTATTAAACTAGCAGTAGAACCTGCGGCGAAATTTGTTCCAGCAATAACAAACGTATGATTTCCTGTACCATCACCTGTTGTAACATTTGTAGGAGATACACTTGTTACATTAGGAGCTAATATACCTACATTTGATGCAGCAATTCTTTTTAAAGTACCAGCTGATGTATCATAAATTAAAAGTTCATCATCATCAGTTCTAGCCGCTGCTAATTGTGTTTGTTCTGTAATTGATTTAATATGTAAATGTTCACTCTCAATAGCTGCATTGGCTATTTTTGATTCATCTATCGCATCTGCTGCTACTTGAGCATTACTTATACCTGTAGCTAATCCAGAAACTGTTGCTGGTAGTGTTACTGTTTTAGCACTAACATCAAAAGTTGAATTAATATCAGCACCAACAATCGCTCCATCTACAATCTTTGCAGAAGTAATAGTATTATCACTTGGAGTTGATACTTGATGATTTCTTGTACCAGGATTTAAAACAAATATTGCTTGAGCTGCAGCAGGAGCTGTTGTAAATGTAACTCTTTTTAAATCACCAGAGCCATCTAAACCTAATGTATATGCTTTTCCTGTACCAGCCTGTTGTCTTACGTTATCTACAAATACTTGTATATCATTATCACCACCATCAGGAACTCTATTAGATAAATCAAAAGTTGTAGTTGATCCATCTCCTGTGAATGTATCTTGTGCAAATAAGCCTGTACTTGTGTTTATAGGACCTTTTCCAATATATGCCATTTATATCCCTTTATTTATTATACGTCTTCTAAAACTGTAATAGTAGCGTCTAGTGAAGCCGCTCTACTTGATTCAACTCTAACAACGTCCCCAGCTGTACCATTGTGTTGTACAACTAGTTTATTACCAGACATAACCTCCAATGCGGAGCCTGTTGGTATACTTGCGTCTTTAACAACATATACATCGCTACTACCGTCTAAGTGATCTAAGAACACAGAAGCAGTAATACCTGAAGTATGTTTATTTGCTAAAGTTATTCCAATCACAATAGATTCTAGTGCTGTACTAGCTGTTCCTGAAGGCACTGTATAAACAGCGTCAGCAGAAGCACCTGTATTTGCCGCTACAGAAGGTTTGCAGAATCTTTTGAAATCGTTTGCCATTTGTTTTTCCTTTTATTTTACTATTTATAATCTATCCTAGTGCAACTGCCTGCGCAATCGCAAAGTTTGTTGATGAATACGCTACAGAGGTACCTGTTGAACTAACAAAAGAAACATCTTGTAAAACCTTTGAATTTGTATCAATTCTATTACCCATATAAGCGTGAGAAGCACATTGATAATATAGAATATGAGGCGTTGTATCACTTACTACAATTTGAGAATATCCATCTGTACCTGCCGTTCCATAAAAAGTCACACCAGTTGTAAATTCTGTCACTTTCGCAGCGTCATAATAAAATTTCATTTGATGTCCACTATTAGAACTATCTGATTGTTCAAATCTATAAGTATTACCTATCTTTAAATCTATAAAAGGAGCTACACTAGAATTTAATATAAAACCACTTGACGAGCCCGATCCATAGTATTTATGAGTAGCTGCTTTAGTATCAACTGTAACAGTAAATTGTGTATAAGCATTTGAACCATCAGCATTATATCTATGACCAAATGTTTGAATTTGTACCATATCCCCAGCAACTGCTGCGTTTACTTCATTTACTGCGCCTACAATAGTTGAAGCTGTCGTTGTAAGTGTAGCGGCATCACCTAAATCGGTTGATGCTAAACTATTAAACGTTGTTCTAAACGTATCTAGTGTATCTGTTGTTGCTACTGATCTTATAGCCATTTTAGTTTCTTAATCCTTTAATTAATACTTTTATTTCTCTTAATTCCGCCTTTAGATTATTTATTTCTTTACATGCGTCTCTTAATTTATCACTTTGTTGTTCTCTTAATCTATGTCTGGACATATAAATTCTATATTCACTTGTGCTAGAGTTAATTACAGCATTTGTACTTGTATCTCTAACTAAATTATCAAATCCTTGTACTTTTAATCTTACCATCTTATACCGCCAATACTATAGCTCTCATATCTTTAATTTTAGGTGGATAAGACGATATGCTTCCTGTCATAGTTATTTTTAATTGGAAAGTAGTAAAGTCTTTTAAACTACTTACCGAATATTTGTATTCTTTAAATGTTGTACTATTCTCTGCTGGAGTAACTGTTGTATCTTCAGAACCATCAGTATTAAATGCTGTCCAACTAACTTTATCAATAGTAGTATCATCTTCAGAACCTATAATTCTATAATACATTTTTACGCTAGAACTTGATCTTACATTTGAAGTTAATCTAACATCTAAAGAAGTTGATGCATTTTCTAATACAATTGATTTAGTAACATAAGTTGCTGCTGTAGATGTACCAGTTGCTACTGTGTCAGCAACAAAATCTGGTGTATTACCTGAAGTTGGATTATTCATTCTATTAGTAATTGTAAATGCACTCATTCTTTGAGTATCTAATACAGGTGTCACCTTAGTATTTGTTGTACCTAAAGTTATGATATTCCAAAAAGATTTAGAACCTGACATTTCATTTGTTTCATTAATTTCACTTGCTACCATTTGTGGTGCAGTAAAGTAAATATTATCATTACTAACAACTGCTATTTTATTTGAATCTGCTGTTAAACTAAACTCTGATTCTGAACCGTGAATTGACATACCTGTTGTAGGTCTTATAGACATATCTAAACTTGTTCCTGGTAAAGTCATAGTTTGTATACCAGCTAAATTTAATACGTCAAATGTTCTATTTTGAGTTGCTACTACTACAGCACCTCCAACATCACCTGTTGCACTTGCGGCACCACCAGCTGTTACATCATAACTATCCAAAGTTACGTTTGTTATTGCTGTATATGTTCCATTAATATTTGTATGCGCTATACCATTATATGTTCCTGCCGCAACACCTGATATAGTAACATTATTACTTGTACCATGCATTCCGTGATTAGGGTGATATATTCTAATAACAGCAGAACTATTAGTTGTTCTTATAGGATTAGTTTTTAATGTTCTACCAGTTAAAGTTTGATTTGTTAATGTAACTGTACCTGTGACATTTTCAAACTCTGCTCTTTTAATTTTAAATTTAATATCTTCGTTTTGATCTGCTGTCCAAGTTACACCATTCTGTGATTTAAAGAAGACACCAGTGTATGGTTGTTGAGATATTGTTCTTTGAGAGTCTAATGCAGTTTGACCTAATCTAGCAACATAAACATTATAATCTGTTGTGTTAGCCATTAAGACTAAAGCGTATTCTGTATTTTCTTGTACATAAACTGGACTATCAAAAGTAAATGTTGTTACTGTACTTCCATCAGTACTCGTATTTACAGATGATGGATTTAAAGTTTTTTCTGAGAAAGGTAATATTGATTGACCAGGATAACCATTAACAGTATTTCTAACTTGTAAAGTTACTGGAACATTTGCGTCTTTAGAACTAAAGAATATATCTATTGAAGTTAAGAATACTCCACCAGCGTCATCAATCATAAATGTTTGTGCTAATGGATCGTGGTAACCAACTTGTCTTGCCGCACCTCTAGTTGTACTAGTTTGTGTAACATTTTCAGTTTCGTTAGTTGCTCTAAATTCTATTCCAGCTGTTCTTGTTGAAATAATTGTGTTTTGTACTGTTTCTATAATACCTCTAGCAATGTATTCAGCGTTTGCTGCTGTATCTGGTGCAGAAGTTAAATCGTTAGTAGATGAACTAGTTAATCTGAATACTCTTTCACCTGTTCGCCATCTAGGATTTGAAGTAGTTTTAGGATCAGGTATTGCGAAAGAACCTGAAACAGCTCCATTTGCGTCAGTAACTAAATTACCAGCTAATGAACCACCTGTAGGTGTTACATATGAAATTATTGCTTCGTTATCAAAATATGGATAAACTCTTGTATTTGGTTTTAGTCTTGTTGCTGAAAAAGATACTGTTCTACTTCTAATAAATGGAACAAACGCAATAGATATAACTCTATCACCTACGTTTTGTGTAATAGTTTTTGGAACTAATACTTGTCTAATACCTGTTCTTGTTCTTGTACCTGATTTAGTAGTAGTTTTAATATCACGTTGCATTACTCTCCAACCGTGTCCAGCTCTTTCTTCATATCTTTCAGTAGAGTTAGTTGAAGAAACTCCTGTCCAATGATTCTGCCACTCATTCCATACTGTACCCATTTCAACAGAAGTTAAATTTGGATTACCTGAATTTTTAACTAAAGTGTCCCAAGTACCGTCATCATTACTAATAACTAAATCTGGTGCTCTTTCAGTTTCTTTCCATTCATCTGTTTGTGGAGTTAAAGCAATAGAACCAATCCAAGTAAATATTCCAAATGGATTAACATTTACAGTTTTACTTGCGTATGGTTGATCTATTAAAGTTGATTCTGTATATGGTAAAGTTATTAGATCACCTGTTTTTTGATAATTCGCAGCTGTTCTATCTGCATCAACAATTGCTGTACCATCATCATCACGTTCCTCAAGTGCTACAGCGTCTTCGTTAAAAGTAGGTCTCATTTCACCATTAGCAAAATCCATTGATACTTTGTAATCTATATTACCTGCATCTCCAATACTATGACCAGTAAAGTTATCTACAACAAATCCGTTTTTAAATCTATCAAAACCATTTGAGTCTTGTATTTGTAAAGATTGAGCAGAGGTTTCTAGTAAAGACAATTGAGTATAGTATTCAACATTTTCAATTCTTTTTTCTAAACGACCAATATCTCTCATTGTAAATCTTCTATTATCTATCGCTTCAATACCTACATCAGCTGTATCTAGTGTGTAAGATGGAATAAACAATGTGTATAAATGCATTGCGTTATCCAAAACACTAGGAATTTCTGGAGTTAATGAACTTGCTCCTTTTAATACTTTAAAATCACCATCTTTATCAATAAAGATTTTATCAACTCTTTGTAAATAAAATTCAAAATCAGAAGTTACATCTGTTTCAAATTTTACAACATCTACTGTTGATGCGCCTGAACCATCATAAGAACGGTCTTGGCCACCAGAGTTAATTGTTGAAGCGTCATCTACTCTAGGTCTAAAATCTAAACTATCTCTTAATTCATAAACTTGTCCACTTGTAGCAGAAGTATAACTAGGTATATCTTCATAATCAATTACACCAGAATATGAATCTACATCAAAATAATCACCAGTACCGTGTGAGAAGAAATCAAAATTTATTAATAATCTTCCAGTTGGTGTTAATTCTCCAGGTTTAAGTATAAGTCTTCCAATATCATAGAAGTTATCTCTTTGACCTGTATCTAAATCAAATCTAGCAGAAATATCTGTATCACTTGCAGTAGCAGGTGTACTGAAATCAGCAGCCATATAAACATTATTAACTGCATATACATCAGCTTTACCAATTCCTATTGTACCTGATTCAATTTCTGTTTGACCTGTTTTATGAACTGTTTGACTAGCGCTTAAAGTTTTTGTTTTTGAACCAGCTACTGATCTATTAACTGTAGCTAGAATTTTTACTTTATGACCTTGGAAATTAGCACCAAAATCTATTGTTAATGTTTTACCAGTTGGTGATCCACCAAGTGCAAATATAGTATCGCCTTCGTGTTGAGTACCACTTAAACTAAAAACATCACCGACTGCGCCTGAACTACCAGCGCCAGTTGACATTATTGATACTGAATAATCTTTTTCTAATAAAGCAGCAAATGTTTCATTAGTACCTGCAGTAATAGTCGCATCACCATTTGATGATAACGTAGAAACGAAATGTCGTCTAACTTTGAAGTTAGTATCTGTAATACCAGAATTAGCTGTAGTTTTTAATGTTTTAATTGTTTGATAAGGTAATTGAAATACTGAAACATTTTTTTCTGGTGATGTAATTGCTGTTCTTCTTCTTGTAACAATAGTCTTAGTAGAAGCTGCCGCTGTAACACTACTTAATGATAAACTAGTATCTGAAATAATAGCTTCAATAAGTTTAGTTTCTGTATTTGCACTATCGTTTGTAAATGAAATTGAATCACCTATTACTAACTCTGAATTAAATCTTGTATTGAAACCTGTAACTGCGTTACTACCACTTGCCGCAGTGATTGTACCTGAAATAACTTTATTTACACCAGCTGTTGAATCTAATGCAGTATCTGCTGTGTATGTAGGAGAACCTGCCATACCAACTTGTTTAACTTGTGGAAAATCGTATATTGTAACACCTTTAAATCCTACAGCGTCAGCTTGAATAACTGCTGAACTAGATGAAGTACCACCAGTGATTGTTTCACTTGGAATAAAAGTACCATTTACATCTGATACAATCGCAACACCGTGTACTGCTGTAGCTGAAGTGAATGCTGTAACATTTACTGCAGTTGTTCCATCTGAACTATATAATTCAAAAGTAGTAGCGGCTGGATTTCTAACTGTGTAAATATTTGAAGATTGTACTGTACTATCTACTGAATATGTACCAGCAAAAGTAACTTGTTGACCTTCAACATAATTATGACCTGCAGATACCGTAGCAACACCAGGACTAGCTGATGTACACGAAGCAATAGTTTTAGTTTCTTCATTTGATATACTTTCATAAGTACCTGTAGCACCTGATGTACCACCTGTAATAACTTCTCCATCTGTAAATGCTTGATTAGTTAGTATGTTTAAGTGTGTAAACATATTAACATCAAATAAGAAATGTTTATATACAGCTGATGTTATAGAAGTTGTAGCAAATAAATTAGATGCTGCTGTTCCTGAACTATATTCATAACCTTTTGATTTAGCACGACCAATTGTATTAAGACTAGAACCTGTACCTGTATTCTCAGTACCACGAGCAGCTGTAGCTGTATGATATAAATTAACTCTTTTAAATGCTTCTGTTTCACCAGATACAAAACCTATATCAGGAGTACCATATAAATTTGTAACATTTACATAATTACCTACATCAAATCTTGTATTAAAATTTTGTTCTGTATCAAAGTCTCTTGCTTTATCTACATTTACAAATTGAGTTGCTAATTTTTCTACTTCAAAACCTTTAACATATGCTTTTCCAGGAGATAATCCTACAGCTAATTTAGTAGCGTCACCACCATTACCAGCAGTATAGATACCTCTGTTTGTACCTGATATTAAATGTTCTCTAATATCAATATCAAAAGGTCTAACTGTATAATCACCTGATTCGTCAAAAGTACGTCTAGCAAATGTATCTTCTAAAACAGCGTATTCTGTATTTCTAACTTTGTTTTGTAATATACCTTCACTTAATCTTAATAACTCTACAAAGTTTGAGTCTTCCGTAGATGAAATTGTTTTTTTAGTTAATGTTAAATCTATTTTAAATCTATGAGCACCAGGCGCATTAACATTGGAACTACCTGTTGCATTATCATTTAAACTTGAATCATCATTAGGTGTAACAAATGATTCAGTTACTAATAATCCTACTCTATATGATGGTGTGTTTGTATATTTGTCTAATAGAATTGTTTGATTTGAAACTTGTACGTGGTAACCATTAATGTAGTAAGTACCTTCTTGTACTTGTGCTGCTGAACCTGTATGAGTAGTTGCTACTACTGCTGATAAAGAAACACTATCACTATTTGTTCCTGTAATTGTTTCTCCATCTGTAAATGATGTTTTTGTATTATCTGTACCTGAATCATTATATTTTACATAAAGAGTATCTGGATCAGAACCTGATAATGCATCTGTACCTATTATACGAGCTTTTACACCTGAAGACCCACCTGTTAAAACTGTATCTGTTGTGAATTGTGCTAATGTATTCGCACTAGCTATACTAGTTAATTTTACAGAAGAATAATTTAAGTCATAACCAATCTCACCAGGAATAACCATAGCACCTTTTTCAAAAAGATGGTCTGAAACCTTTTCTATTTGATTTTGTACTTGTGTTTGTGCTTGTGTTAATTCTCTCGCTTGTACTGCAAACGCAGGTCTAAAAAGAACTCTATGGAACTTCTTCGACTCTGCAAAGTCATCATAATAAGGCGAGAGGTTAAAGTCTGTTGGACTTGGCATTTATTTCCCTCTAAAATTCAATGATCAGTTTAACATTCTCAGTTTGATCGGCCGCTCTTGTAATTGGTGATCTATTTTCAACATACATAATGTCACCAGTATCAGCATCTATCTCACCAGAATTATATCCACTTGTAAATACTATACTATCAACAGTTGTTGATGAACTTGATGGTGTTGAAGTTACACTAGAACCTTGACCAGTTATAACATTTGCACCAGAAAATGCTGTTAAATTACCATTACTATCTACACCTTCATCATTAAATTTTGTTTGTATGTAATAAAGAATATTGTTTGAACTATCCCACTCTACAACCTTACCGACTGCGCCAGTTGTTGCTTGATTAATTTCTTCGTCTGCTGTATAATTACCAGATGGACTAGTTACTAATACAGCTTTAGTACCTCTTAACGTTGTTGCAGTTGCGGCACTACCACCTGAATAAATATCTCTCATTAATGTTACTCGTCTAAAATCATTTGCAGTTGTAAAGTCACCTGTGTTTGAAGTCTCTCCAGCTTCAAAGTTGGTGTTCATCATCACAAAAAAGCCACCTAATTCTTTTATTGCGTTGTAACCATGCCCGCCTTTTGGCTCAATGATACAGTCTAACTCTGCACCAGATAAACTTGTTGCTCCAGCTGAAACTATATCTGCGTTTCTAATATAAGCAAAAGTATAACCAGAACCTACATTTGTTACTGCTACAGCTGTCACTGCGCCACCAGATACTGTAACTGTTGCTACACCACTTGATCCATCGCCTCTAATAGCAACGCCTGTGTGTGTACCATTAGTACCACCTGATCCAGCTGTTTTTATTTTAACTATATTTACTGCTCCATTAACCGCAGCTGAACTAACTGTTGAATTAGTTGCTACTGCCATAAAGTCTGTAGATAAAAAATTTGATTGTTGACTTGCAGAAAGTGTGTACATATATTTCCATTTATAACTGTCTCCAGTTGTAAGTATAGATGAAGATGTACCAGTTGGCTCTACTGTGGAGTTAGCGCCACCATTGTTATCTAAACATTTATACACATTATATGTACTTGACATAACATAAAAAGTTGCGTCAAATAAATTTGATGAACCACTAGTAGATGTTTGAGTAGTTGTACCGCCAGTTACTCTATTACCATAATCGTGTCTGTAATAATCATAAACTGTAGCAGTTGCCCAATTTCTACGAGGAACACATATAGAAACATCTGAACTTGTCACTTTTTTTGCTGCCAGCATATCGTCAAAAGTGTAAAATTCATCACCAATTGAATCAACTGGTGTTAATGGAGCTGCGTCTGTTCCTTCGTTTTCTGTTCTTAAATCACCCCTTGTTGAAGTAGCGAATGCTTGGGGTCTTCCTATACCGAGATAATATACATTAGCTGCGGTTTCTGTAAATGATTCCACAAATTGTTCTTGGTTGTGGATTCTAAATTTGTTTGTTATAATTGCTGGCATCTTTTTCCTCTTTAATAATTATATTTATACGTTTACTTACTAACTTTCTGTTATTTCAGTTGGTAAAGCAAGATTTGTTTTTAACCTATCTGTTGTTATATCCTGAAATTGTACTATCTCACCATCTAAACTAGTATTATATGTACCTGTCATTCTAAAGTCCGCCCAATTATCTAAACGCATTGGTGATATTGATGTTGTAACTGTACTATCTGAGGCACCACCTGTCGTAGTTATGACAGCTCTACCCCCACTACCACTAAAATGTGATAATGCAAATCTATTTATTGTATTCATAGTAGGACCACAATATGCGTAACCATATCTATTTACCGAACCTCTAATAGTTGGTAATACCATACTAGGAAATGATAATTTCATTACTCTATTAAGTGTTATATCTCTTGTATTCGCTGTAAAGTGTTCTGTTGTAGAATCTGTAAAATCAGGATCAACACCCAATTCTGGTATACCTCTTAATGTAGTACCATCATCTGTTGTACCTAATCTTCTACCAAATATAGTAGAGAATAGAGTATTAATTACTAAGTCAATACCTGGATCAAAAGTTAATCCACTATTAACACCTGTGAAGCTTCTAATTTGATTATTGACTTGGGTAGTCATATCCACTTGACCTGTAAAGTAGAAACCAGCTGCGTGCATAGTCTTTTTAAAACTATCTCGCCAGTCATTTATTGATCTACCTACTTTAATTACATATGAGAAATCCTGATAGTATAAACTATCTTGTATTTTCATTGTTGTTTCTGATAAATGTCCATCTTCATTTAAATATGTACCTGCTGTATCAACAACTGCATTTACTGTAATAGTTGCTGTAGCAAAATCGTTTTTAAGAATAACAGCTGTAATTCCTGATGATGCGCCTGAAATAATTGTATTTGCTAGGAACTCGCCAGTTGCGCCTGATACTTTTAATAAATTATTTGAATATGAAACAAATGTTGCTGTTATTGCTGTTGAACTAGCATCAAATCCTGTTATAGATTCTCCAGCTGTAAAATTACCAACAGATTTATCTTTTATAATAATATAACTAGGTAATACCATTGTTGGACTTGGTGAAGCTTCATAGCCTGCGCCAGTCTCAATCTTTTTAATGTTTAATAATCTTCCTATTTCTGGACCATAAGGTATTATTGCTGCTCCACTTCCTCCACTACTTGTTACTGTTGCCGTTGGTAAAGAAGTATAACCACTTCCACCATTTATAATTCTTATATCTGTAATATCACCAGAACCTGAACCACTCTCTTGTACAATTTTATCACCTGTATAAACATCACCTCTAACTGTTTCATCTTCTAATACAATATGACTTGTTGATGAGCCACCGCTTGTTCCATTTTCTGTTGTAACACCACCATTGACAACTGATACTTTTGCTACTGCTCCACCACTACCAAATGAAATTGAATCACCTGCTACATAACCAGAACCAGCATCATCAATTAATATCTCATTAATTTTTCCTGATCCTACGTTATCAACTTGAATAATTGCTGATTGTCCACCACCTGATAATGTAATCGCATCATTACTATTTAATAAACCACCATCATTTGTAATTGAAACAATATCTGGTATACCTGTTACAGTTGCTTTTATATAAGAATCTGATTCATCTGTTTCAGTTCCTCTAATTACTTCTGATGTTACAAAGGTACCTGTAATACTATCATCATTTAAAATAAATTCTGAAACTTCATTAGAACCAACTTGAAATTTATATACGTTTTCTATAATAGCTGTTGCACCAGATGTTTGACCTGTAATTGTTCTACCAATTAAATCTGAAGTATCACCAACAGTTGCTATTGCTCTTAATATTTTTTTAGTATCAAATTGACCATCTGATACTCTTAACATCTGTTCTCTAGGATAAAAAGTTTCTGAATCTAAATTAAATAAAAATCTAAAAAATACTTCGTGTCCTCTTTGAGTACCTTTTGCTCTATAAACTGATTTAATATTTTTAATTAATTTTCTTTTACTAACACTACCCTCTAAATTTTCTGGTAATGTATTTAAAAACTCATTTCTAAATTTTGTTAAGAAATTTGATATTGCTTTATCTGGATCACGGAAATTTAATAAGTCTTGTATATTATTGACAGGATTGGGTTTATAATTTGTTACAGTTGCTCTTGCACCAGATGTACCACCTGTAATAAGTTCATCTTTTATAAATTTATCTTGTGCTGATGTGAATATTCTATTATTAATTAAATCTTCTGATAAAACTTCTGCAGTTGCTTTAGAAGTAGAACCTGTAATTGTTTCACCTCTTTGAAATTTACCATATCCAGTATCTTCTAAAAGTATTTTATCACCAGCATCTAGTGATGTTCTATCTGTATCTAATTTTGATGCGTTTAAAACTAAATTATTTGCTTGAGCTGTTTCTGTTTCTAATTGAATACCATCTGTTAACTCAATATTTGCTAAAGTAACTTCTGCAGACTCCATAAATCTGTAATAAGCTTTTACAAACTCTAAAAATTTAGGGTGATCGCCAAGTACAAACTCTGGTACTTGTTGATTTATTAAATTGGTTATTTTTTTGGTAAACTTAGCCATTAGTAACTACTTGATGTTGTATAACCTACTCCTGCATCAGCAGATCCTCCAACAAAAGTATCAGCAGTTACTGTGATAGATGAATTGGCTGTATCAATTTCTAATATTTGATCTCTTACTGGAACAATATCATTTGAATTAGGTATAATTGTTAATTCTATTTTTGTTGAAGTAGCGCCTCTAATATTTTCTACACTTAATACACTTAAAGATGTTAATGTTACTGCGCCAGTATCATAATCAATTGTTCCTTGAGTATTATTAGCATAAACTCTCGTTGCGCCAGAAAAACTATATCGTCTTACATTACCTTCGCCATCATCATCTAAATAAAATACTGTTGAAGCATCACCTGATACTTTAAAACCAGATGATTCTAATATACCACCAGCACTTGCATTATGACCTGAGTGTGGATTATATAATGCGTTTCTAAAATATACATTATATTTTGTTGATGTTGCTAATGTAGGTGTAAAATCTTTTCTAATTTTTAATGTTGTGATATTAGATAATATTGAAGTATCTGTATCATCAATTAAACCTGTTAATTTTGAATATCTAAAAACACCATCAAATTGTGATAATGTATTTGTATTATAATTTGTTAAAGTTGTAGTTACTTCTGATTTTAAAGTATCAGATGTTTTAGTTGTATTCTTTTCATCATATTTAACAGTTGTAGTTAATATAATAGATGTAGTTTCAGGATCAACTATTTGTGGTGTTACAGCTGCCACATTGTATTTTTTTAATTGTGTAACTATATCATTTTTTGTAGTGTTTGTTAAAGTAGAACCTGATGCTGCTTTAATAGCTATTTTAACTGTTCCATATAAAGGTGTCTCATCATCTTCACCACCCCAAGCTGAAACTGATTGTGCATTTGGATAAATTGATTGTACTAAACTTTCGTAATCGCTAGTAGTTACTGCTCTATCTTGTGCTGAAAATTGTAATGGTGCGTTATATCTAATTGACTCTTTTGTTTGAGCTTCTGATCCACCTTGAGCATTTGATACAGTTGTTATTGTAACATCTGAAAAACCACCAATGTTACCAGATAATGTAAATGTACTAGAGCCATTTGCTTCATCTTTATTTGAAACTATGTATTCTAATATAACTATATTTCCATCTGTTAAAGCTTTTCCTAATACACCATCACCAAAATAAACTTCAAACTTACCATCTTCTTGTTCTTGTAAGAAATAAACTTTTGATGTAGATGATATACTTGTTACACCAGTTGCAAGTGTGTACGTATTAGTTGTTGTATCACTTGCTGAATTTTGTATTGAAACTTTTAGGGTTGAAGTATCTGCATTGATACTTGGTACAATAAATCTTTGGTCAACATCTGTACTATCTACTGTATATTTGAAAGTTACCAAGGTACCTTCATATATTGATATACCAGAAAAGTTATAAACACCAGAAGCTGGTGTTACTGTATGCGCTGCGTTTGTTACAAACTGATAAGTTTCGCCATCAACCGAAGTTGTGAATGCTGTACCTTTTGCCATTGTTATAGTTGCTGGACTAGATGTAATATTATTCATTAATATATCAATTGATGCTGTAGGTGATTTAGCTGATGTAGGTGTATAACCTAACATCTTTGCTAATGAAACAATATTTTTTCTTATGTCTGCACTATCCAAATACATTTCATTCGCTAACATATTAGCATTGAAACCTAGGTAGTGTGTATTGTAAGCAAGTAAATCTAATAAGATCGCAAAACCTGATCCTTCAAAATCGTAATCCTGAAATTCTGATTGGTCTTGTAAAAATGTTTTTAAGTTTGCTTTTATATCGTCAAAATCAAATGCTGAAACTTCTAATTTATTGCTTGCCATCTTATCTTAATCTTTCTAAAAATGTCTCTACTGTAATTGGGTTTTGTATTCCTATAACATAAAATTTAATTTCAACTCTATATGCATTTCTTTCTAAATCAGGATCAGCTATTATTTGTGTTACGTTTGCTCTTGGCTCAAAATTATTTAATAATTCTTCAATCTTTCTTTGTAAGTTAAGAGCAGTTAATGGTGATATTGGTTCAAATAACATAGCTCTTACATTACCACCCAACTCGGGATGGAAAGGTCTTTCAAAGTGATTTGTATTAATTAAATTTCTAACACTTCTTTTAACGGCCTCTACATCAGTTAATTTATTAACATCATTGGTAACAACATTTCTTCCAAAGTCTAAATCTAAATCTTTGTAAATACGAGTTGCTCGTTTACTATTATTGGATAAATTTTCTGTACTATATATGGCCATACCAATATTTATACACTAACCAGAGAAAACATTAGAAGAACCTGAGGTCATTGCACCTGCATCCGTAGAATCACCTATTCTGGCAACATACGCCCCTACAACCCTAACTGTACCACTACCTGAGTTTACATTTGCCACGTGATCTGCGCATGGAGGACTTGGTGGAAATGGGTGAGCCACTGTTGGATCACCAATTCTAGCGATTAATATACTATTCGCTCTAACAGTTGATTGACTAGGTGTATTTAATGTAGTTGTTGCTACACAAATATGACCTGTACTTAAACTATCACCTTTTCTACTAATTGCTGGCACTTCTTATCTTCCTTGTCTAGCGTAAAGCTTAAATACACGTTTTTTATGTTTATTCATAGAACTAAACTTTACACTTCCTTTTCTTTTTGATTGTGATGTTCTTTTTGGTATGCTTGTATGTGCTACAAAACTCTTTGCTAATTTAACCATTGTTTATGACCATCTACCTAATTTTTTTGATCTTCCCCAAGGTATTCTTATTGTTTCACTTATTTGTTTACCCTTTTTACTGATATATTCAACACCAATAAATAAATCCTTAAAATTTGCTTGTACTGACTTAACAGCTTTTGTCAAACTCATAGTTTCAACTTCTTTTTCGTCTCCTGCTTCGTTCCAAAACAGAAATTTTCTCATTTTTGCCATAATTTATGCTCCATTAAATAAATCTTCAAAATTTGTTGGTTTTTTTGGTTTTTCTTCGTGTCTACAGTTTCCACAACACCTAATTTTTGTGCCTTTATCGTATTCTTTAATACAATCGCCACCACAATGGCAGTCGTGTCCGCAATTTTCACAATATTTTGTCATATTACTATTTATCCTAGTATTGACAACGCACTTGAGCGTATTTTAAGTTAGTTTCTGTCAAATTATCTATATTTTCTGACGCTGAATCACCAATTTTTTCATAATCAGGCGCAATTTTACAAGATTTTATTGTACAGGAACAAACCGTGAACAAAAGTGTAAAAAAGGTAAGTAAAATTAGTGTTTTTTTCGGCATATTTTTTGATTTTTCGCAAAAAAACTGTTGACAATTAGTATTTATCCGTGTATTATATACGTATTAATAAAGGAGTAAACATTATGAAAAAAGTATATGAATATCTAACAATAGGAAACGCAGTTTTAGGTACCTTAATTATGGTAGGTGCTGTAGGTGCGATAGAAACAGATCAGTGGTTAATGGCTGGTACAATGGGACTACTAGGTGGTTCAATGTTTGTACTTGCGTTATATTCACAAGTCTTATATTCGGAGGAAAAGTAATATGGATAAGTTATTAGTTAAATTATCAAAACATATCAATAATCTACAATGGGAAATTGATAGAATGAGTTCCGATGGACAAGATGAGTATTCTAAACTAATTAAAGTTTGGAATAAAGTATTAAAACAATATAAAGCAAAGGGTGTAAAATAATAATGAGATTAAGAGACATACACATGCAAAATGAAGTATTAAAAATCACTAATCATTTTAAATCACCCAATAATGAAGAATCTATTGTTAAGGGTGTTCCAATTAAACTATTACCTATGTTTAAAATATATATGAATACGTTTAAGAAAAAAGTGAGATACAAATATAGAGGACCTAGTATACCTACGATTTATCAAAGACCTCAAAGTTTTTGTCATATGAATCACGCATTAACATTTGCGGTATACAAAAGATAACACATTATCTCGGTCAATAAATACAGTTATGAAACAAGTTTGTAATGATCCTGTATTATATTCAAAAATAATTCCCAACATACTACCCAAAAATTTTAAAGAAGATATAATCTATCTTTGGAATAAGTATAAACCTTATGAAAAATATACGTTAGAATACAACCAAGAATTATTAGATAAAGAGAAAAGACTAAATCCATTATACGATATTTTTATAGAAAACGTAAAAGATATATTTGATTTAGATAAAAGAATAATAATTGAAAAGAGAAAGTATTGGTTATATGTAACTAATGATAAATGGCATTCTACTCATTGGCATAATCATAAATCAACAGCATCTATTGTTGGAGTTTATTATGTTCAAGTAGATACACCTATTGAATTTGAAAATACAACTTATCAACCACAAAATAATGAATTATTAATTTTTGATGGTAAATTAAATCATAAACCTATACCAAGTTTAAATACACGTATCTCAATTAATTTAGAAGTGAATCATAATAAATGACCTTTTTCGAAATCTTTTTACTTACATTAATAATCGGATATATTATATTTGTTTTATATAATACTTATGGAAAAGATTAATGATAGAAGAAAATTGGTTAGTTAAAGCAAACATAGATACAACTCCCTTTGAAGACGCATTAGCAAAATGTAAACATATAAAAGATGTTTCAGGTACAACATCAGCTATAGGTCCTAATACAAAACAATTAGAAATTTTTGATGGATTTGAATATATAAATTTAATGACAGATGAACTAAAAACTATTTTTACAGGAGATATTATTAATGATAAAATTGATTTATCTAAACCACATAAATTATCTTTATGGTCAGTAGAAGGTGGTGAACATAGTTATCATAGATTACATAGACATTCAATGGCTGGTGATGAACATTTAAGAATTAATAATTGTTTATCGACAGTTTTTTATTTAAATGTACCAGATGAAAAAAACAATCCACAATTTTATTTTATATTAGAAAAAAACAAAGGAACAGAATATCATACAATCACACCAAAGAAAGGTGATCTATTTATTTTTCCGTGGTCTGTATATCACGGTGTATATCCTCAAGGACCTGGATTAAGAAAAACTGTTAATTTAGATTTTGAATTTATTTAAGTGAGAGGTGAATTGTCTGTGGAGGAACCCACCTCTCTATGTGGTGTGGTATAATTATTTATACATTAAATTCCATACATCGCAAAAAAATCTTTTTATTTTAGACCAAATTGATATTGGTCTTGGATTGTGCCAACCATATCCATCAGGTTCTGGTTTGTTTGTCATATTGAAAAAGATGTTCCACACCCACAAGAAGATTTAGCTTTAGGATTATTGAATACAAAGTTAGCACCAAATATATCATTCTTGTAATCCAATTCCATTCCCATTATATACATTTCATACATTTGGTCCACTAATAACATATCTTCAACAACCAAATCTTCTTCAGTTGATGAATCTTCAAACGACCAATCGTAACCAAATCCAGCACAACCTCCACCTTTGATAGATAGTCTAACAAACTTTTTGTTGTGTTGATCTCTTAATTCTTTTAATCTACTTTTTGCGTTATCTAATATTGTTATCATATACTAATACTTATATAACCTCTACTGGCTCACAACCAACTTCAAAATGTACTACATCTGCTGGTAGTGTTAATTTTGTTTTATTTGCTTTCATTACAGCTTCTATTAAACATTCTTTCTTTGTATCAAAGAACCTTGGTGGTTCTTCCCACATAACGTTACAGTTCAGAACTGTACCAAAGCATATTATCGCAACCATTCTGAACATTACTTAGCCTTAAATAATATTCTTAAATAACGAGGACCAGTATCTATAGCTGTTGTCCCTCTAAATTGAAAATCTATTTGATAACTATGTCCATTAACCACAGCATTAAATCTTATGAAACTATATTTTCTTACACCCTTTTCAGCATAACCATAACTGTTTTTATTTAAACCACTAATAGATACACTATGATTAAATCCTACAATTTTACTTATATGATTTACACCTTTGCTTATTTTAGAAACTGTAACTATATCTGGTCCTAGTATTTGTTTCAATACATCTACAAATCTATTTCTTATGGTATTGTAATTATAATTCTTTATTGTTTTAGCTCTATACTCTTTACCATAAGCAAGTCCCATTTTGAAACCATCAAATCCAAAGAACTCATTAACCATTGTTCTTGTTGCTGGTGTTGGTGATCTGAAATAATTAATCACAGTCGCATTATATACATAAAAGGAATTTGTAAACTTTAAGGATAAGTGATGTTTAACATTACTGCCTTGTCTAATATTTAAATCAGCAACTTTACCTTTACTATTATTAGTAACGTTTAATTTTGTCTTAGATATAGTCGGTGGTCTTTTTGTATTTGCCGCACCAACCTTTTCTACGTTAAATGTACTATCCTGTTTTAACTTTAATACCTTACGTAAACTCTCTACAGTATCGCCGTGTTTTAATTCATTTAGTTCAGCACCTTTAAACCAATTATCCAAATCTAACTTTAACTCATCTTCAAACTTTAAACCACCTGCGCCTTTTGCCTTAATAGGTTTAAACACTAATACTTGACTCGCACCTTTAACATCTAACTCAGTCGGTTTCTTACGTGCCTTATAGATTATTCTATTTTTTCTAAAGTAGTTCTCTACTTCTTTTTGTAATGTCGTTCTATCGGAAGACCTTAGTAATAGTTGTTTTCCTTTTTCTTCAAACTTCACGCCTTTTACAAAGTTTAATTTTTCTAACTGTTGTTTTAACATAGTTTCCTTATATACTATATTTAGAGAACTGTACAGAGGTTTTCGCTAAATTTTCGAGTCGCTGGCAGGTGGCTCACTCTGGCACATAGTCCTTAAACTTTCTATACCAGTATTTCCCTAATTCTCTTAGATGTTCATTTTGTATTCGTAACCGCTCTAGCTTTCTTACAATAGTTTTTCTACGAGCACGTGTAAAGGGCTTTGTACTATTATCGACCTTATCCACTATAAAGTCTATGTCGGGACAAGTCGGGTCGGGCACTTTAGGAGCTAGACGTTTAAGTCGTTTAACAATGATAGATGTACGTTTAATTTTTGACAATACATAACCTTCCTTTTGTATGTTGTGAAATCAGTTATGTTGATGAAAATTCGCTTATTGGTTTATTAGAAATCTCTATCAATCCATTTAAAGATGGACCAATTCATATAGATTAGTATTCCAAAGATTAATAGTAGATTTATTGTTCCGTAGTCCATAATATTATTTATACAGAAAACGCCTCTTTAAGTGACTCTAAGTTCCTCTGAAGAACCTACACGGATATATATAAGATCGCAATCCTTAAGGCCATCTTTATATACTCGAAAAAAATTTGAGAAAAAAAATCAATAAAGACTAATACAAATAGCCACCCTCTCGCTATTGCCTTAAAGTTGTTATTACATTTATAGATTAGAAGCTGGCACCAGTTTACTAAAGGCGTTTTTATATAGTGAGCATATAAGAGTGCATGCTATATAATAGCTTAAGGGTTTAGGTCTATTGTAGAACCTCTGTGAACAACAGCGCCAGTGGTATTGGAAGTCTTAGTTCCTTCTATGGTTTCTGTTGTATTTCCTGCTACTGAGACAAAGTAATTGCCTCCGACTTTTAAATTATAATCTCCGCCAGCATTCATATTGATTTTGCCTTGTACTGTATGAATATTAACATCACCATCATCTACTTGTATATTGATAGAGGCATTGGCGCCTACTTGTATATCGTAATGATTGTCTTGTGTATTTGATTTGTTAATGAATAGCTTATGTCTTCCATCTATTGTAATGTCGGATTGTCCTTGTATCTGTACTTGTTCTTTGTTGGATAATAGTCTATAGCTCTCGCCCTTAATGATTTCTACTTTGTTACCGCTACTGTCTATCTCGTAAGAAGTCCCTGTTCTGTGGCGCTGGTGTATTCGCTCATTGGCGCTAGTGTCATCATACTCTACTATGTGTCCACTTTCACTTTCATATACATTGTTGTATGGATAAGAAGCAGCATAGGGGATAGTCGGTTGGTCAAACGTATCGCCATCACTACTAGCAACAGCTGAGCCATCAGCGTTATCAAATGCGTTAAAGTCTGCTGTGGCTATTCCAGTAATACGTGTCGCAGTTCTTAATGTATTAGCTAAGTGTGGCTTGTCTTCATTGTTGACTGCTAATCTATTAACATCTGGCTCATCTTTGTACTTGGGATAAATTCCATTGGGATCGTAGAATCCACCAGCCTGCGCCAGCTGCGCTGGAACTCCAGGCAAAGTGCCAAGGATAATCATCTCCTGGCGCTCAAACCCATCTCGGAAATATCCTAACACCCAGCTACCTTCTACCAAGCCAGTGGCACTTTGCCCTAGCCCTGAGATGCCTGCGCTGGTGCTTGGGAGCATCAGCTGCGCCCACGGTAAATCAGCTGTGGGTAGCGTAATGGTATCGGACGTGTGATGGCCAAGAGCTCTTACTCGAACTCTACCAGCTTTCTGTGGATCGTTCCTATCTTCTACTACGCCTGCAAACCATAGAAAGCCGTTGTGGCCTAAAAAATTTTTGTTGGTATTCATTTTATTTTTACCGATATGCCTCTTGTTTTAATAAGCCGTGCATACGCTATTTAATTCATTTAAAAGCTTTGTACGCAGGCGGCCCATTATACTCTAATTCTACTTATAAAACTACTAAAGGTCGCAAGATGGCCTTGAAAATAGAGTAATTTGAAGGATTTCCGATGGTTTTCTGCGGCTTCGGATGCCCCTTTACTCACATTTGCTACTGAGTAGTTGGTTATGATTTTCTCAATCTTGTCTTTGATGTTCATTATTTGTTCTCGTTCTTTGTATATATTCTTACCTATTTGAGTTATTAACCTCTCAAAGCCATTGCTTATAGGGTCAAAAAATTTAGCGACTCTCGCAGTTTCTCCCATAGCTATAGCACTTCGTCCAATTCTGAAGCACTATAAAGTAATCCATTATCGTTCTCGTTGTTCGTAAATAAGTCCATATTTTCTTCGGGATATGGGCTAGTGAAACTATCTTTAGTTAGTTCTAATACCAATGTATGGCGCTTATTTGTTGAAGAAATGTGGTGTCTAGCGGCACTTACTAAATATCGTCCAGTTAGATATATGTCTTGGTCTTGTGCGTCTTCTCTTGTATCTGGCGCATACTTAGGTAAACTAAAATGTACTATATCGCCTACATTTAATTCTGTTGTTCCTGGTATTGTTATCTCTATTACTAAATCATTGACTGCTATATGTTGACTAATACTTTTTTGTATTATATCCTTACTCTCTGGCAGTTCGTGTGTATTGTGAATTTTCTTTGTATCTGATTGATAGAATCCTATCCCAGGTTTAGTTCCAAACGTATGACCTTTATCCCAATTAAAGAAAGGTAATATACCATTGTTGTCTATTTTATCACCATTGGCGTCTTGTTCTAAATGATTTTGTTTAGCATACTCTACATTGTAATCAAAATCATACTCACTAAATGTTTTGTTAAATAAATCGTGTGTAATTAAATTACTTGCATATACTCCAGTAGCTGTATTTTTTAGTGTATTGAATTGATGTAATATTCTAAAATCCTCAACAGATTGTAGGTCATATATCTCTTTATCATCATCACCACTTATCATAACATTTTTAACCTTTGGTGTGTAATACGCTTTTACTTCTCTAGGTGTACCATCTTTCTTACAAAATAATCCTTCGTATGATTTAAATTGAAATCCGATAGCGCTCTCAAAGAATAGAAATCCACTATTCTCATAATGTACTGATCTGGATTTACTTCTTAAAAAGTTTATTGCTTCTGTTGGTTTAACCTTTGGCATTACAAACTTATGATTACCTTTTGTTTCTTCTATCAATAAATTCTTCTTTGTCTTTAGATGATTATAACATACATCAGAAATCATTTGATCTATATTACCACTAAGTGCTAGTGATACTCTCTCTTGGTGATCTCTTATTGCTTCCATTGATATAAAATGAAGTGTGTATACCTGTGATCTAGGATTAGCGCCCTGTCTATTTTTTAACGAATAAACAAACATAGGGTGACCTGACTTAACAGAAAAGTCAAAACCTTTATCTGTACCTGGTGTTCTAAAGAAAAACTCCACACGTTCAAAACCTGTTATAGGCAATTCTTGTATAGCGTTTGTGGCATCTAGCAATGTCATATCGCCAGTTATAAATGGTCTGTGTAAATTTTCGTAAATACTGACTTCTACTATAAGATTTCTAATATCAAGTCTTTTTGGTGTACCTGATCCGTCAAATGATTTATATGAAATTAGATTAACACTACCTAGCTCAAAAGCTCCAGGTCTATCAACATTAATGGTCATTATTTCCTCACTAGATTATTAAATTCTTCAATAAATGATGTTAAGTATGATGGATTTAATAAATTTATTGACCTCTTTTCATCTTGTAGTCTTTGTTCATATTCTCTATTAGAAACTGATTGTCCATCAGAATCTGTACTATTAACTTCTATTTTATGTGAGTAATCATCTGGTCCATTGCCTGTCGTCTTACCACTTGATTGTGTCTTCTCATAATGATGTATACCATCTGGATTAGAATACTTGTCTCTAATAAATGTCTCAAAAGTTTGTTCACTCATAGGCCAATCATAATATGCGTCTGTTATATTATTCGTAAGTAATACAACCCAATGATAATGACTTGACCCAAAATGTTTAAATGCTGTATCTTCTGGTCTTTCACCACTAGGAACATCATACTTTTCATATAAACTAACAACATCTAAAACTTTTTCTCTAACTTTAACTCTAGTCATAAGGTCTGTAACAAGTTTTTCATTGCCATCACCCCTTAAATCATAAAAACCTTTATCTAATTGTCTAAAATACATATTAGTGTCCTATTGCAATTGTTTCTTTTGTCATTATTTCCATCTCTGTAAATGTTAAATCCATTTTAGTTAATACTGGCGCAGCACCTTTGTCATCACCTTTAAATGTTGTAAACACACCTTCTCCTGAATAGTCTATACTCATATCTGTAAGTCCACATCTACTAATTTTAGGTATGTACATATTGGCACCGTCTCTATACATATAAGTTATTTGAAATTGTGATGGCGCAGTTAAATAACCTGCACTTTTTTTTTCTGGATGCATATGAAATTTAAATAGACTTAAAATCTTTTGTACGTCATCTTTTTCTTTTTCATTTTTAGGTGCAAACTCAAATGGAAAGTTAAATGATCTAAATGGGACAGATTTAAATACTAGTTCTGCATTTGGATTTTGTGAAACACCTCTTCCCTTATCTACAGCAGCACCAAAACCAGGCAACGCAATCTCTATTGCTGATTTTGTAACAGTTTCTAAAAAAGTTCCACCTACACCTTTTAAATTATCCATTATATTTTCTTTACTAGACAATAAGCCAGCTATAGTTGCCGATATACCTGTATCAATATTTTCATAACCAACTTTATAATCAAACTTAACAGCTGGTGGTGTATATAAAACTATACTATCTGCTAATCTGGTATGTGTATTAAATCTTGTTGTTGCCATACCAGAGGTTTGACTTCTAACAACATTATCATGCGTTTGGAAACCTTGAGCTTTTAATCTAGCTAATCTTTTACCTTGGTCTAATTTTCTCTCACCAACTATACCCAATGATTTAGGATATACTTTACCTCCACCTTGTTTATGATCTCCACCATAACCAGTTTTCATATTTTCTATTATATCAAATATAATATAGTGACCTTCTGATAATGTACTTGTTTCTTGTGGATAATATACACTACCATACGTGAATGGATTATTTATTGCTTCCATATGAGCAACTGGACTTTTTGACATATCCAATGGAGATTTGTTTGCTAACTTAGCCGCTAATTTCTTTGGTTGACCTGTTGCGGCACTAGTTAAGCCACTCATCAAGTTACTAGTGATCTTTTGTTTGATTATGTTTTTAATTTTGTTTGTCCAAGCCATCTATATTTCCTTATATATAGTATATATTTATAACGTTATGAGGAAGTCTTACAAAGGAATATACCGTCCAATCAATCCCAAAAAGTATGTGGGTGATGTCACACAAATAATATATCGTTCTCTTTTAGAGCGTAAATTTATGCTGTATTGTGATCGTAATCCTGATATTGTATATTGGGCTAGTGAAGAATTACCTATTAGATATTTTAATCCACTTGACAAAAAGTATCATAGATATTTTCCTGATTTTGTAGTTAAAACAATCAAAGGTGCTAAAATACTAATTGAGATCAAACCTTCTCGTCAATGTAAACGACCAAAAACACCTAAAAAGAAAACTAGAGCATTTATGAAAGAGAGTTTTATGTTTATTAAAAATCAAGCGAAATGGAAAGCAGCAGAGAAATATGCTGATGATAATAATGCCAAGTTTAAATTGATTACAGAAAAAGATTTAGGTCAGTATTAAATTTTAACAAAGTCAACATCTAATTTAGAATAGTCAACCATCAAATATCCATTATTATCTTCAAACGAAGCCCAAGGAACATCTTGTGCCATTACACCTTTGTATCTACCTTCTTTGTTTTTATACTTAAATGAATAAATGTTTATATTAGATGGAGATTTACCTTCTAATTTAATGTCTTCTTTTAATCTAATATCACTTGACGCTCCATACATATAAGCATATTTAAGTATATCATCATCATCTTTTGCTCCTAAACTACCAGCTAAAATATTACTAGAATCTGCTCTAATATGCTGTTTGTTATCCATATAATAACTTTGATATATAGCGCCTTGAACTGGACCAGGAATCATTCCACCACCTATTTCAGGTCCACTTGGCATTTTAGCGTCAGAAACTAATTTACTTCTGGCTGCAGTTACAATACCTCCAAACTCATTTCCGTGTATTTGACCTTCACCCATTTCGGTACTGGTAAACTCTGGATCGTGTTTTAAATCTGCTAACTTTTCTTTTTTCTGCGCAGTTGTTTCTAATAATTTTAAATCTTCACCTGGTTTAATTTTATTAATTAATTCAAGGACACTATTGATAGCAGTAATAAAGAAATCATTAATTTTATCAAATTGTTTTGATAAGAAACCTTTAATTCTCTCTGGTATTCCTTTAACAAAATCACCAAAGGCTGTAAATGACTCTTTAAGAATTTCAAACTTTTCATCAAACCATTTTTGGATTTTTCCTGGTACCAATTTAATTTCATCAATAAAATTAGTCCACATTGTAGCAAGTTTTTCAAATTTTTCCTTAAACCAATCTTTTATAGATGTAGCTACAGATTTAATTCTTGTAGCAAAACTAGATAGTTTCATTCTAATCATATCTATATTTGTTTTTAAGTATTGAAATGCTTTATATAATAAAATTAAACCTAAAATAATACCAGCGGTAATAAGTATAAATGGCAACATACTAGCAACAGCACCTATCATACCAGTTATAAAACCACCTAATAATTTTGGTAAAGCTCTCAATGGTTTTAACAAACTACCAAACATCATTCCTAATTCTTTAACCGCAGTAAATGGCGCAGTTAAGCCATCCATAAATGCAGAACCAATATCTCTTAATTGGTCTGGAACATACTTCTCAACTATACTATCATACTTTTCTCTAAATGTTGCTGGTGCTCTTTCTTCTGTTTTGTTAAGTGTAGTTAATATTTTTTCTCTTTCTGCTTCTTTTTGTATAATAGTTTCAGTAGTTTTTAAAATTGTTTTTTGTTGAGCTCTTCTAGCATCACCATCTTCTTGTCTTGTTTTACCTAACTTTTCTAATTTATTTCTATTATCAGCAATTTCTTTATTAAGGCCTTTTAATTCTTTTTCTTGGTCTCGTATTTCTTTTCTCGTTAAAATATTAATCTGTCCAAACTCATCTAACTGAGCTATAATACCTTCTGTTCTTAATTCATTTAAAGCGGCATCTGATTTTTGTATATTTTGTTCTCTGGTTTGTAAAAAGTCTGCAAGTTCTTTACTGTAATCAGATATGTTTACACCTAAATGTTCTATTAACTTGTCTAATTTCTCTATACCTTGAGAAAATCTAGTTACTGGACCAGCTCTTAAATCTTCAGTAATATCTTTAACCATTTCTGGTATATCAGGTACAACGGATTTCGCAGCAGCCTGAATAGATACTGAAGCCCTTTTAAATATAGCTTGACCTATCTCTGTTACTACTTTACCGACTTCTTTATTGTCTCCAGCTTCTATTATTGGTAATGCCATCTTATCCTATTGATTCGTCTTTTTTCTTTGGTGCTTTCTTAACTCCACCACTATTAACATATAAACCAAACCATGCAGCTCCAGCACCAACGACTACTGATACAAAACCAGCTTGTGCATTGTTGGGTGCAGGTAACGCCATAAACCAAGTCATTGTGTTATAAAATGCGTAGCAATACAATAACATCATTGCTCTTGGAACAAATCTCCAATTAGATAATACGTGTGGAATTTCATCTGAAAAAAACTCCCATACTAATTTAATGGTTTCTATTCCTGTTTTCTTTACTTTATTTAATCCTTCTTCTATCATTTTTTCTGATTCTCTCGTCTAATTCTCTCGTTTTCTTCTTTGATATGAGTTGACAATAAATTAACATATACCTCTTTTTCCCAAGGTAATAAATTATCTAACTCACTCAATGAATATTTATGATGTTGCATAAGGGCAAAATTGGTTTCATAGTAGGCCTGTAGGCTGTTGTGAGACAGGCTTATTGAAAAAAATCTGATAATCCCTTAAATGTAACCTTACTCTTTACACTAGTTTTAGGGTTAGTAACCTCAACTTCGTGTCTTAATTGTGGCATTGTATCAAAGAATTTTCTTATTTTCAAAAATGCCCCTTGTGATAAATTTTCTAAAAAATCAATTAGTTCTTTTCTTGTACTATCTTTCGCAGGATATATTTTTTCACCTTCGTATATATGATTAATACAAGATGCAACTACATTAAACATAGTTTCTATATTCTCTTTATTAACATCAAAACCAGCCTTGGTTATCTCTAGCGATGGATAGTCTAAAACTATTCCTAATTTTCTTCCTTCATCAATGACAATTTTATTTGTATGAGCATCGTCAACGTGTACATCAACTTTTGATATATCAAGTTCTACATCAACTGCTGTTTGTTTATCATCTGGACAAATAACTTTAAATTTAGAAACTTCTCCTACTGACTTACTCCTTACTTGTAATAGTAAATATTCCACATCAAACATAGGTAATTTTTCTATATCTAATTTGTCGTATGTACAAGCTTTTAATACTTCTTTTGTTGCATTGATTATTTCATTATTATCTTTTGATTCCATAGCCATTAAGAGTATTTTCTCTTCCTTAACTACGAAAGGTCTAAATTGTACTTTAACATCTTTTGATGGTAACGTCAATTCATATCTCGGTGTTTCAACTATTGGTAACGCCATTATATCTCCTTATTATATTAAATATTTAACGGTGGTATCTTAAACGGTGGGAATACTCTACCACCAGTTATTCTACCTATCGGTGCTTTTTTCCTCAATTCATTCAATACGTCTCGTCCTGCTCTTCTAATCTCTGGTGGTAACATACTAATTAGTCCACCAAATATACCTCCAGCTCTTTTTACTGTAGGTGTTTTAAAATCTGATTGTCCTATTTCTATACCGCCTGTTTTATCAATGAAATAGTTTACCCAATTTCTAAATGAAAATGTAACTGTAAATGTTTGTATGGTACTAGCAGCATCGTGGCTAAATGATACTTCACTAATTGTTTTAGGATAACAATCATTTAGTCTCACTGCATATGTGACATCATCACGTTCTTGCCTTAGAGCATATTGACCTAATGCCATTATGTCTATTGGAGCAACATAATCATTGTAGTAATTAAAATTGTGTGTTATATTACTAAATGCTGCTTTCTGCCATATTTCAAAAAATGTTCTTTCTCTCATAAACTTATCTGTAATAAAAGTTGCAGTAATATCTGCTGAAGTATAATCGTAAACAAAACTTCTAACAGGACCATTATGTCTTACATCTTTTTGTACAGCTGTTCTTTCTGGCATAGATATTCCACTACAAAATGCTTGTACTCGTCTTTTTGTAGAATCTGATCTCATTGTGTTTATTAAGTCAGGTGTAGAAAAACCTTGTTGTTCATCATTTAACATTCCAAGGGAACCTTTTGGCAAAGCAAACTCAACATAAAATCTAGCTTTTCTTTGGAATCCTTCAGCCTCATTGACCATAGCTTGAAATCTACCCATTGTAGTTTCAGGATTACCACCAGCTTTCTGTTTTAATCGTGGATCACCTTGAACATCATCTAGGCTTCTATCTCTAGGTAAACCTATTCGTATATCCATTCCACCAATTCTTTTTCCGCCTCTTATGATTGCCATTTTACTTTCCTATTAGTTTACAATTTTCTTCATCTGCTTCTAATCCAGACTCTTCGTTATATACCCAAACATAAGAATACACTACGCTATCAACTTTCTCTACACATTTTTTACCAAATGATAACTTAGGATTTTTAGGTATAGAACAACCTGCCAAAACTAGAATACATAACATTGCTAATAATTTTTTCATTATACTATTATCCAAACTATGATGAATACTAATAATATCCAAGCGGGTATTTGTTTATATAATATCCAATCAATTATTTTTTTAATTTCATTTTTCATTAATAAGGTCTTCCTTTTCTAAATTGTTGTACTGGTAACATTACTGCCAAAGCTGCTTCATCAAAATCAACTCTTAAAAAATTTGATCTAACATGCCCATACAAATATTTCTTAATCATATTTCTAGTAATACCAATATTCTTTATTCCATCATAGGTAGCATCAATTCTTGTACTTGGTTTCATACCACCAGAGGCATATCTTTGTAAAGTATTTAATAGACTAACTCTTTGTACTGGTCTAATATAATGAAAGTTCAAACCCATAAAACCTCCTGATATTGTCTCTAAAGGTAACATAAGTGGGAATCTATCATATAAAGGTAATACCTGTTTATATTTAGGGTCATAAAAGAAGAAGTTTAATCTACCTCTACTTGGAATACCATTTAATTTACCTGATCTCATTAGTTTAGCAGCAGTAACTCTATCTGCTAAATCAGCCACGTTTTTTCTATACCAATCAACACTCTTACGAATGCCACCTTGTTGTCGTTTTATAGGGTCTAGTATTGATATAGCCATTTGCTAATATTTATAATAAAAAAGGCGGCCTTTCAGCCGCCCTTTCAAAGTTTATTGATGTGAGAGAGATTACTCCTCTTGAGCTAATTTACTAAAATAAGATAACGTGTCGTCATCATCACTAGCTGTTGGAGTTACACCATTACTTTTCGCAACAACCTTTGTACCACTAGTTTGAGGCGGGAGGCTTGTTTTAGCAGCGGTTGATGCGCTTCTAACACCTGTAATCGTCCTATTCAGTTTCTCTTTGAGTTCGTCATAGGTTTTAAAATTATCGGGTGCTAAAAAAGGTTTTAAAGGATGCTGTGATCCCCAAATAGTTTTAATTTGGTCATCACTCTCTTTGATTTGAGATACTCCTTCAAATTCAGATTTATCATAATTCCAATATCCATCTACTTTTCTAATTTTTAGTTTAAAGTTTGCACCTTTCCAAAAATCAAATGGGTTGATTGGTTTTTCATCTTCAAATGCTGGTTGCATTGATTCAGTTATCTTATCAAATATCTTTTTACCAAATTTAAATAAGAACACCTTACCTTCATTCTCTGGATGCTTAGGATCTGACATCACTAGAATATTTGAGAAGTAAGATAATTTTCTTTTTCTCTTTCTAGCAATATCTTTATCACTATCTAAACCTGTATTCCAAAGTCTAGTATTATCCTCTGACACAGGGTCTTTTTGACCTAGCGTTGTTAAAGAATTTTCAATATACCAACCACCTACATCTTGGAATGCGTGAGACCATACTCTTTGCCAAGGCAAGTCTTCACCTTCTGGCGCTGGTAAAAATCTAAGTACAGCAAAACCATTACCAGTTTTATCTAGTTCTGGTTTCCAAAATCTATCATCTTGGTATTTTGATTTGTTCTTTTCTTTGTCGTCTGGATTGAGATTGGCTTCTATAGCCTTCGTAAGTTTGTCAAAATTGCTTTGACTGGATTTTAATGTTTCAAAGTCCATTGTATTTATTCTCCTTGTATTTTCGTATTTCGTTGTTTTTGTGTTTCCTGTATAATCGGAATCATTATTATTTATAAGTCTTTGTCTCTCTGTTCTGCCCATTTTTTTACATCATCTGGACGAGTTTTAGGTAAAGACTTAGAAATTCTGTATTCTCTATAACGTTCACACCAGTTAGTTATTTTGTCTAATATTGTATAAATTATTCTATCAAACATATTAGAGCTAATATACCATATTACTGGCTATTTGTCAACCCTGATTTGACTCTATAAAAGGTACTTTCCCATAGAGGAAACCAGTCTCCTCTACCTTTTACTAGTATTCCTTCAATGTGTGTATAACCACGTCTCTCAGCGTATCTAAATCTATTAGAGCCTGTAACAACACCAAACTTATCATCACCACCGTGCCAAGGAAACCTGTTCCAATAGTTCTCTTTCTCAATAACAAGTATAGGGTTTTCCATACCTCTTTTATCCATATCTATCATAACTTCAGCAAGATAATCCATATAATCTTTATCTGATCTATTTGGTAGATCAAATAAATTACTAATTTCAAATAGTTCTTGTTTTCTATTTGGTATACATTTAAATGCAGTTAAAATTTTCATTCAATTTCTCAAAGTTCATATATTCTAAATTTTTAGCGTTCCATTCACCTACGTTGTAACTTATCTCATCATTACCTTTTATACCATTTGGATTTACTTTTATAAATTTTACTTTAGGAAACTCTTTCATCAACTCTTTCCACTGATTAATCCAATTAACGTGAGGTATAGGTTTGTTCTTCTCATCACCATAACATCTAGTGCTCTTGTACATATTATTCATAAACTGATCTTTACTTTTTAAATCGTGTCCAATCATATATAATTCTTCTAAATCTTTATTTTGATTTAATGCTACCCAAGCACTACTAGCACCACAAGCCCAACCTCTATCTCTATTACAACCAGCAAGGTCTTTTATATTATATGCTTTGTGTTCAGGATTAATCCAACTTACATAAACACCTGTATGGTTTATAACTTTCTTTTCAATCTTCTCACCACTAGCCATTCTTTTGATGATACCAACTTTACCAGATATAGATGAGCCGTGAAATACAAAATTAGCTCTATCACCTCTTTTGTTTTCATATATTGTATCTAAATTCTTTTTAGCAAAATCAACTTCATCAGCATTTAGATTACCAAACACAACAGTATGGTAAGTCATACCTGGTAAGGCATTCCAATCTCTTAACCAAGTTTCATTATTATCACAATAACCACTTTGATATACCTCGTGCATTATTGCACCATCAACAGCAGTCAATACATCTGGCGTAAAGTCTCTATACAAGGCATTACAACCATATATCTTACCGTGTGGTCTTAATTTGATTAAATCTATTGATGCTCTACTCTCACCATTACCTATACAAAATACTCTTTTCATATTAAATCAAATAGTGGTATCATACAATCCTCACACTCACTCATATGATATTCAATTATACCTATTAAAAAAACTGCTATTGCAACAGCATTTAAAAATATTAATGCTCTATCATGCCACAACATACCCACAACAAACCAACCACTTACTCCAATCATATGTACATATAAATTTAATGGATAGATATTCATTGATGTACAAATCATACCAAATAATATAATAAATGAACTAACCCATTTTACATACCACGACAAATCGTGTAGTGGTGTTATTTTATTTACTTCAAATTTTTTCATTTAATAAAAATCTCTTTCATTATTAATTTACACTCTGTTGTGTTGAACTTCACAAAAGGTTTTAATCTGGTAACCTTAAGTGAGATTTCAGGCCACACAACTTTTTCAGTAATTTCTTTGTCCCAATTTTTACAAAAGTTAAGAAAGTAATCAAGCACGACCGTGGTCTGGTAACTAATTTTCCTTTGAATAAGTAATCGTAAGACTCTAGGATGCTGTCCGCCAGGACTAGTAAAACCATCATTAAAAGAAATCCCACGGTTGCCAAGATCATTAGCAAGATTATTGCAGTCTCCTCTAAAATGATAAGTGAATGCTTCTTTACGTTTTCTAAAGTCCAAGTAAACTTCTCTACCGTCATTTTCTAATAAATTTCCAATCCATTTTTTTCCATCTTTTACAAAATTAGATACAAAAAAATCTAATATTTCGTCTTTATTGTATTTAGTTGACAGTTTGTGAAAGAAATATCTGTCTTTTCTCTTTGTAAATGTATCAAGTTTTGCATTGACTTTTCCATCATATCTGGTATAATCATACGAGTCAGAAGTAAAATGTAACTTGACAGCCAAGTATGTTTTATATACATCAAATCCACCATACATAAATTATATAGGCAACACTCCACATTTAGGTATCTTTAACATATTTAAATTAGTTGCCTCTACCTGTATTTTTTCTTTTAATGATTTTGAAATTAATGATGATACTTGACTAGTATCTAAACCATTTTGTTCACAATACCACACTACTGCATCCATATATGATATTCGTTTTTCTTTTACAACACTTTCAATCTTTAAACTAAATTCTTTACTATTCATTAGTCTAAATGTCAGTTCTTACAATGTGTTTCCTTAACGCTCTTACTAATTCTTCTATCTTATCAATAACAGCAATCAATGATGGGTCTGTTATAATATGTTGCCGCTCTTTTAATTTATCATATTCTTTAATAGAAATTTGTACCATCGGAGATGGAGCAGGAGCTTCATTCTCCATACTGGCGTCTAACGCTCTTTGGTTTTCTTCTGTGTCTACCATTATATATTCCTCAATATTATAATTTCTTATTTTGTTTTTTGATTAACTTGATAAGTTTATCTTTGGTAAATCTTCTATCTAATTCAATACCAATTTTTCTACCTATCTTCTCTAACTCTATTTTAGACTTCTTTGCTAAACCTTTAATATCAATTTTCTTAACTTCATTTGTTAATACTAAAGCATTTGAAAAGAATAAATTTTTTAATTTTCTAAAAATATTCATTTTTTCTCCTTCAATTCTTTTCTTAACGCACTTATTCTATGTTTTATACCATCAATAGTAGTATGCATCCAACCACAATCGTGTGGCTCAATCTGCTTTCTAAACCAACTAATTGTTTCTTTCAACACTTCAATTTTCTTTTCTATACTCATTCAGTTTTCTCCATATTATTAAAAGGGGTAGCTACTACCGTTAGCGTTCACCACCCCTTTGGAACACATTTTACTGTGTTTCCTTTTGTCATACGACTCTTATAATATACCACATTCATACAATTTTGTCAACCTTATGTGCTCGTCCCTTTTCCTACACCTGTATCTAAATTCGGATTTAGTTGTATATCGAAAGTTCTAAACAGAACACAACTGTTTACACTATTAGGTGTAGTTACAGTTGCCATACTTGTGTTTCTTAAAAAATCAACCCAGTAAGTAACCACATATACTACTTCACCGTCAGGTTTACCACCTGCTCTTCCATAACTGATGTTGAATATTTGTAATTCTTTTTTCTTTGTAAAAGCATATAGTATTTCGTTCTTAACACATACCGATGGTGTATGCTCCCACCAAATACCTGGTAAGTCTTCTACTTTTTCATCTATCTTCGGCTCTTCAGCCATAGATAAAGTACACAGAAAAATTACGCATAATATATTTAATATTATTTTTTTCATAAGCCCTTCCCTATGGATAAAATTTGGGCCCAGATTTATTCTTGCTTGATTTTATCTTTGTTTTGCTCTTGATAATATTTATAAAACTCATCAACAGATTTCATCAGTGGTTGCAAATAATCCTTCTTCTCTTTGATAAAGTTTTGTACCGAGCCGTCCTCAGATGCAAGTAAAATAACAATTTGTTCTATGCTCTTTCCGAAAGTCTCCTCATACATTTGAGCATATGCTGTAGTCTGCATAAAATAGTTTTCAATCCAGCTTTCTAGTCGTTGTTTATTTGCTGTCTTAAAATCTATTACAGATAATTTACCATTGTATTCTGCCACACAGTCAACCTGACCAGCGATAGTCAACTTTGGACTATACATAATTGTTTCTAATAAATGTATGTTATCTATTTGATCTACATAAGGTTTTAATAGTTTGAATAAACCTAATGGTAATACTCCACGTTCACTTGGCGTTTTACCTTTTATATATTCTTCAACTAATAAATGAGTTGCTTTACCACGTCTAGCTGCTCTACCCATTTCCCAATTGGCAACATCTTCACCAATCTTATTACGCCAACCTTGTAGTTCTGCTTTCTTTTTGATACCCAATACACTTGTTACAGATGGATATGCTTTTCCGTCTATATCATAAAAACGGAATCCATCTACCTTTTTGCCTTTAGTGATTGGAAGTTTTGATTTGTCTAATTCGATAAAATTAAATTTCTTAGCCATATTATATTCACCTTCATATTTTATTAACTTATACTATATCATCTTATAGGACATCTGTCAAGTGCTAGATACCCTTTGTCATATACATATTGTTAATCTGGTCTTTCGTTCACTCACCAATCCCAGCGTCATTTATATAGGAATATTGTTCGTAAACAGTCTTACCACTTGAATTTCTATACGCTTTTAAAAATTGTTTTCTATTATCATCTTTATTTTTATAAGAGCAATGAACCCAGCCGCTATTCTTTTCATCTGGTTTCCAATACTCCAATATTAACTGATCATAATCTAAATTTTTATCAATATAATGTGCTAGTTCTTGGTTTGATATACCAAAAATCTCAAAATCCGCAGCCTGCCCCTTCGCATGCTGTGAATTAACAGAAGACCCAATCGCTTGGCATAATTCTGCTGACCTAAAGCCACTTGATACTGATACTACTTTGTCAAAGTGTTCTCTAATTGGTTGAAGCAAATTATTACATAACGCTTGTAATGATTCTATTTGGTCTTCATTTGGATTGTTATTAATCCCTTTTCTCTCGGCTGTTTGTGATTTAACCATTTCGTTAAGGGAAAAATTATTACTTAATTTCATATTATCCTCTCGTAAGTTTTAATAACTTCTCTATTTGTGCCTTAATAATTGGACCTCTATTAGGCCAATGTATATATGGCTCGTCAGTTTTTTGTAAGTTATACAAAAAAGGTAATATAATTTTTTCAATCTCTTTAAATCTTTTTACTGTATCTGCACTTTGTATTTCTTTTGTGATAGTATCTTTCTCAGCAACTATTTGCATTATTTCATTCATCATTGCTTTAATTGATCCTACATCACTTTTTACTTTTGATATTTCTAAATTAGTTTGTTGTCCTAAATTCTCAATGTCTTTTTTATCTACTGATGATTCTGCCTTTACCGTAGGTGCTGAAGATACTGGTGTCATGCCCCAATCTTCATCAAGGTCAAAACCACGCATATAATCTGGTATATCTTTAGCCATTGTTAATTATCCTTTTACTATGTTTCTTTATAACTTGCTCTGTTTTAATTTGTTTAATTGTTTTCTTGCCAACTCTTTGTGCTAATCCACTTCTAGGATGCGCCTCAGCAATTCTACTTAAATTTTCTTTCCAACCAGAGTCTTGTTTTATACTTCCCACACTACTTACAATATTTAGTCCTTTAATGACCTGGGTTATATGTTTGTTTTTCTTTAAATATTCTTCCATTTCCGATATAGTCATCATATTATCAAACTCTTTTTTAGTTCTTTTATTGTAAAATGTGTAGATCGGCATTGTTCTTAACCTAATGGCATCCACGGATTATATCCTTGGTCTTTTGCAGTTTCGTCATCTTCACTTTGTATAGTGTGTACTTCTGGTACATAATGTTTAAGTATATTTTCCACACCTTGTTGTAGTGTTTGTTTAGACATTGCACAACCTGAACAACTACCTGCCATTAATAATTTTAATACGCCTTCTTTAAAAGAAATATACTCTATCTTACCATCGTGTTGAGCAACTGCTGGTGCTACCTTTTTTTCCAAAACCCACTTAATATTTTTTACTATATCATCTGTAGGTTGTTCTTCAACTTTTTCTGAAATCATTTGGTCAGCAGGAGTATTAAAATTAGTAATTTTATTATCTTCTAATATTTTAAGTATTTTATCTTTACTCATCTGACATTGGGCTCGTGATTGGTGTTACTTCTACTATACCTTTTAATGTTTCTAATTTACCTTTTGCTTTTGATAGTTTTTCTAATTCTTTTTCTACCGTTCCAACATAATCAATATGATCTGGAATTGCTCGAGTTGGACTTTTTAAAAAAGTCCCAATATTTGCTGCAGTAACTATAACTTCACCTTCCAATTTCTTTATAAGTGCTTCTTTTATCATTTTCCCCTTTCTAGTTGATTTTTTAATACCATTTCTTTTTGACCTAGAGTTAAACCAACTTGTAATATTTTTTCTTCTTTAGATGTAAATGGTCTAATCATACCTGAATCTAATTGTCGTCTTAATTCATCAACTCTTTCAGTTTCTTTTTTTAATTTTCTTTGGTAACCATCATTAATTTCAAGAGCGATAGACAATGAATTTTCAAGTTCAGCAACTCTTTCTTTTAATTTTCTTTCATCACGTTGTCTAAATGATTCTACCATAGACTCTTCTAATTCTTTTTTCTCTTTTTCTGCTTCTTCTAAAAAATCTTTATCACTCATTAACTGTACCTCCAAGAAATTTTATACAACCCTTTGAATACCATTCTGGAATATTTCCTTTTTTCCAAGTAGCAATTCTATGTTTCACTTCTATATAATATTTTCTATATGAAGCTACCACATCACCATCTATTATACACTCATCTGGCATCGCAGGTGTTGGTAATGATCCTATTATATTTAGTGGAGCATTTGACGGTGGTATTTTTAAAAATTCATTAAGTCTATCAAAAGATTTATGATTAACCTTTTTATCATATCTCAATTTATATTCGTCATTCATAGCAACCCAATGTAAATACAACCATCTATAATTAAACCAGGACTCTCTAACCCATTTAGCACTAGGGTGATTTTTATGTGTTGACTTATATAATAATGCATTAATGTTCTTATTGGTATTACAATATACATCTAGCTCTCTATGAGCAGTACACATAAGTTGAGCAGATTCTAAAATCATTTTAACAATATGTTTATCACACATCATTTTAGCAGCTTTAACTGGGTCTGCATCTAAACAAAATATATTCATTTAATTACCTCATATTCAAAATTTTGTGTATCTTCATTCACTTGTAATAGTTTTGCGCCATTTCTTATATGAAAATTCTCTGCCATTTTAGTAAGTGGACTTAATGTAACTAGTCTAGTTAAATTATTTGATTTCTTTATCATTTTATATACCTCTTTCACAATTTTTTTACCACCACCTTTTTTAGTTGACCAAACTGTATATGCAATAGCAATCCTACCTTGAATACCAGCTCTATGTAAAGATTGATTATATGCATCTAAACTCATACGGTCAAGTATATCTACTGACGTTGGTACTTCGTTAGTAAATGCGAAACACATAATAGCATGGATTTCACCTTTAAACTTTAGACCATATATTTTTCTACCATAAATTTGTCGCCATTTTAATGACAACTCTGGCCTAACAGGATCATCTGCAGGGTTAATATCCTTTAGTTCTACTAATTCGGATTTATATATCCAATCAAAAAATCCCATAATCTATAATATAACACTATTTGTTACCTTTGTCAAGGGTAGAGTCTGTACCATTTTCTGGTGGGTGTATTTTAAGTCTTTTACACACATATTCTATACCTTCTTTAAAAGCACGACTAACTTTACACTCATAACCAGTTATTTTTGAAAGTATTGCGTCATTGGTTGTAGGTAAATCAGCAGCTGCTAATGCCACATCGGCACCTGTTTTAATAAGTGAAGTTACTTTATACTCTGAATATGCGCCTGAACTGGTTGCTAACCACCCTGGTGCTGCACCACACGCATTTAAAAATAATAACAATATTAAACTACTTAATAATTTTATCATTCCAGTCATATATTTGGTCCAATTTCACTTTAATTTCATCTGGTGACATATCTCTGAAGTCGCCTATTTTTTTAGCTAATTTTCTGTAGTCTCTTTGTTTATTACCTAATCTCTTTAATCTTCTTTGTTGTTTATCTATTTGATCTTCTAAATTTTCTTTTTTCTCACTTCTCGCAAGTGATCTCTTTTGTTGCCATTGTCTTAATGATATATTCGCAGCAATCAATAGTAATACAGCTAAAGGATCAAATACAAATATAAGAGTTAATATAATAATACGAACAGCAGAATCAAAATTTTCTTTAGCATTTTCACCATATATTAATTCCGCAACATATTTTAATGGACCTACATCTGCCTCTATTTTTAATTGGTCAACTTCTATAAGATTTTTCTCAGCTACAAGTTTAGCAATCTCATTCATCGCAATTTTAATTTCTTCATTTAATAAATCACGTTCTTCTTTTTGTTTTCTACGTTCTTTTAAACCTTTACTAACACGTTCTCTATTAATATAAACGTCCATTACCTCATCTAATTGGTTTAATACTTTTTCAGCTCTATCTATAACTGTCTGTTGTTGATTAATTTGTTTATCAATTAAACCTATTTGTAATTGATTATTACCTGTAGGTCTAACTTGATCTAGGTGTGCTTTTGATAAGAATCCAAAAATTCCTACTGAAGTTATGAATATTAAAACTATTATTGATATGAATAGATATGTTTTTAATAATCGGGATATATTAGAGCGCCAATTATGATACAACCAACTAGCGGCAACTAACTTACCTACTTCTAGTGCTGATCCCATTGCGATAATAGGTACCGCTGCGCCAGCAAACAAAGTCGCTAGTCCAATGATTGAATAACCAGCAGCAATTAAAGATATACTAATTGCGCTTAGGAATGTTAGTATCGTTAAGAACATGCTAATATTTAGTTGATTGTTTTATCAGAAGCATAGGCTTCTTCTAACTTTCTAATTTTCTTAATTATTCTAATAACTCTTTTATCATAGTCATCAGTTGTAGAAAATGCAGTTAGGGTTTTAATTAATTTAATAGGGTCATTAGTTTTTAATCTTAACTTTCTAAAATCTTCATAAGCAGGGTGTGTATTTAATATTCTAATATATTCTTTTACACTTTCACATTTACTAGGAAATATTCTAACTCCCCAACCAGGCCATTTCTCAACACCAACAGTTAATAGATGTGGTTCTGTTTCTGTCCAAGTTCTAATACCAAATAAGTTTTTAGCTTCATTTGCAAATCTACTACTACCCCAACCTGACTCTAGTGCCGCTTGACCTATAATCATTTCAAATGGTACACGTTGGTCTTTAGGTAAACTAAAATTTATGTAATCAATACATTTATGTAATACTCTTACAAATTGAACATCATTGGAATATGTAAATTCAGGTTCTCTTAATTCCATATCTTTAATTTTAGATAGGTATTCTTGTTCGGCTTGTAAATAAACTTTTTGTGTTGCATAACTATTGGGGTGAAAAGTACCAAAACCATAAGTTGCTGCAAGAATTATAAAACTAACAAAAAATATCTTTGTATATAACCAAAGTTTATCTAATATACCCTGCCAATTAATTTTCTTCATATGATCCATCCATTTTATTAGGTTTCTTTATTATTTTTAATTGATTCTCCATCTTTTCTAATTTATGCTCAAGTTCTATCACTTTACTAATTAAAAGTTTAATGTCTTGTTTAAGTTCTCTAACAATGTATTGTTCTAATGCCATATTATACCCTTTTTTTTCTTCCCTTCTCTAAAATTTTCACTCTCTTGTGCCATGCCCATACACTTATTCCACTGGCTATTTTTTCTATTATATGATAGATATAATTCATTTTTTTATAGCTATATATTCATAACCAGTCCACTCTACATTATCAGCATCTGTAAAGGAATCAACCTTCTTTTGAAACATATGTACTTTGTTTTTAAACTTGTCCATAATTTTAAATATTTTTATTGATTGTTTTTCTGTGAAATTGTCTAGTACATCTTTTTGAAAGTTTCCTATATAGTAAACTCGTTTTGTACCACGTGGATTATTTGGTTTGATAAGTTGTTCTAATTGTGTTCTTGCCTCACCAATTCTAGCTCTTAAATAGGGATCAAGCTCTTTCCCTTTTCTCACACCTAACATAATTTATCTCTTTCTATAAATCTAAACCTACTGCATTTAGTTTCGGCCTGAAACTATAAAACTTATTATTATGATTTCCAGTATCACCTAAATTGGCCATCTGATATAGGTGTACCATTTCGTGTCCTAGTGTGTCCACAAACTCTTTTTTATTTCTATAATATGGTAGCATTTCTAATTGAAAGACTTGTGTGCCTTTTCTTTTCCATTCATATACTACAACTTGACCAAAACATTTTTTCTTAGTGTCATAAATTTTTTTGATTTTAATTTCATTAAAAGGTGCTAATATATCATTAAACACAACTCTATTAATTAGAGTAAAAAACTTTTTAATATCTTTGTAAGTAGTTTTATATTTTCTATTACTTACAAGTTCTTTTTTTAGTCTTTTTTTAATTGTTGATCTTTTTGTTGTTGTTGTTGGCATACCTTCTCTTTTGTAATTGTGTATAAAATCGTAACTATACCAAAACTAAGTAATATTTGAACTTCTTTTGGTAGTCCTAAAATAAAGTCAATCATTAACAATCCTTGTCTTTAATTTTAGAATCTTTTAACAATAAACACCTGTGTGTCTTGTCAAGTTCAAGTCTTAGTTCTGCCATAACACCATCCATAATATAAGGTAAGTGCTTTTGTAAAATAGACACCATTTCTAAAGCGAGTTGATGACCCATTTTACTCATTTCTTGCTCAAGTAATTTACTGTGATCTATATTAATGTCATTTACTTTTGACTGTATAATATGACCAATAACTGCTGTTGAATAATCATTAGCTTGTGCTTTAATAAAACTAGATAGTCCAAAAAATATTAAACCATTAATTATTAGAACTGTTGCAATAAACTTTTTCATAATATATCTCTCTTTCTATATTTATTAATAATACACTATAAAAAGGCCTTTGTCAATGGCTTATTTTGGTACTAAAATCAAGGGTTTTGGGGGGGAACAAAGGGTGAACAAACTGTCTCACCCCTTGTTTTGTGTTGATTCTGACCTAAGCGCTGTCGGTTCACAGCTTTTGCGATTTTGGATTTATACCAAATTAGCAAACTTTTTATGGTTTTACAAATTGGTCGTTCCAACCAAATGTTTCTTTAACCATATCACTAGTCAAACCTTTGTAAGTCTTATTAAGAGTTCCGTTTTTAATGTCTATCAAAACTTTTGCTTCTGAAGCATGTAAGCCTTCTAACATTTGTATAAACAAAGTCTCTTTTCTGATCTTATTTAATTGATCGTTTCCACCTTTAACAAAATTATATAATCTTCTCGACTCAATCTCTAAGTAAGTATGTTCTGTACCTGCAGGCGCCTCGTTCTCTATGTAAGGCGGAATACCTTCTGGTATATCCCATTCTATTTTAGGATCAAACGCAGCTTTCAAAAGCATTCTCATAGCTTTGGTATCATATCTTTTCAACACCTCTACTTTTTTTGGTTTGTCTTTTGCGTTATTAATTTTGGTAAAGATTTCACTAATCAATTCTCTACCAGCTCCAGCAGTAGTAGCCATAGCTTCCATTGCTTTTCGTGGTATGAGATTAGGATTTTGCTCTGCCATTATGTTTCTCCATATATATGTTTTCAAAAATCATTAATATTTTCAATCAATGCTTTCAGTTTATTATCTATAAAATATTGTAACAGGAGCGACCTGTTATTAGTTTTATAGTTTCTATATCTATTTATAATACTAGTTTTTATCGTTTCTGGTATCATAGACAAATCTATTAATTTCTTATTTCTCTCGTAATATTTTCTAGTTTCACTTCCAAGTGGTATGTTATCTATATTAGACCATTCTTCTAATCTTTTTTTATTAATAGGTCTTTGTCTTTCGTCTCTCAAAAATATAGAATCATCACTTAATATATTTGGTACACCATCTGATCTATCACCTTTAATAATCTGTTCTCTTAAAAATACATCTGCTTCTAGGTTTTCACCTATATAACTTTTTAGTAATGGACTAAATTGGTATACATCACCATAATGTTGTAATTGTATAAAATCTTTATCACCTGATATAATAAGATACATATTTTCCTCACGTAAACTTATTAGTGTAGCAATTATATCATCTGCCTCACACTTCTCAACATACAACATTTTATATGGTAGTTTTGTAGTTAGTTCTTCTCTTATCTCAGCCATAATATTAAACATACCATCCCAATCTATTTGACTTTCAACTCTACCTTTTCGTCTTTGATGTTTATAGTGTGGAAATATATCTCTACGCCAAGGATCAGCAGCATCAGCACATAATATCATTTCACCATACTCGCCTCTAAACTTTAAATTATAAGCTCTCAATGTATTTAATATGGTATGTCTAACCACATTTTTGCTTGGCAGTTCAGATAAATTACCTCTATTCTGTGCCATCAAATTTGAAATCATCACTTGATTTAAATCCATTAATATCATTGTCTTAATGCAGACCAACTAATTGGAAAATATTGTTTACACCAATAATCAATTTTATCTGCGACCTCTCTTGTTTCTTTTTGTACATCTGGTTTACATCTTAAATTACAAACTCTAGCAAACGAATATAAAGTACCTGACCATAACCATTCAGTCATCATTGATTGTGGTAATACTGCTCTTGCCTGTTCAGGCGCCACACCTTCACTTAACAATTGGTTATATAAAATTTTAAGACCATCCATCATTTCACCATAAGACACTTCAGCAAGTTCACTTAACTTTATCGTTCCAGACGAACCTTGTTTTGAATTAACAGGTTTACCTCTCCATTCATCTATCTTATATAGTTCAGGCTCATATGATACATAACGCCTACTCACTTCGTTCCAACTTAATCCTACTTGATGTTTAACTAATTGTCTTGCTACAAATACTGGCGCTTTAATTCTAAATTGTATTGATGCATGAGCAAATGGAGACCAATGTTTATGTTCAGCAAGAAAATTTATTAATTTTTTATCATTGTCATCTAATTTATTTTTAGATTTTGCATATGATACTCTAGCAGCGTTTACTACTGATAAGTCAGTACCCATTTTATCTATCATATCAACTATCATTGTATCAATACTCCTATGTCATCTGACATATTGGACCAATCTTTACATACGTCCATAACTCTTTTTCTAAATTTAAAATTTATAAATTTATCTTTTAAAAGTGTTTCAAATAATTTATCTACACCAGCACCTAATTGTAGATTTATATGTTTCTTAAATTTAAACTTTTTAAATTCTTCAAATGCATTTACTACGTGATGTTTTTGAAATGGTTTATTTACTTCTTCCCAAGTCATATCGTAAAAAAATTCTTTTACTGTTAAAGATAGATACGGTGTTAAAAATTGTTTATCATTATTTCTAGCAATTAATTCGTGCCATAAGTAACCAGCTTGATTGTTTATATTAAAATAATTATCTCTAAATTCATCAAATTTTTCTTTTGTTTTACCTGGACCATAATGTAACATAGCCTTTTTTGATATACCATAATAACCATCTGCCGCCCAACCACTTAATACTACGTGTTCTTTTATCTCTGGATAAACATATAGAAATGGAAAACAACACTCAAATTGTGTTTTCTTTTTACATCTAACATCTTTTACTAACTTTTGGAAATCTTCTACTAAATTATCTGTTGGTACTTCTATTAAATTAAAATTCCAACCAAATAGTTTTGATACTTCTTCTGCTTTTTTAGCGTCATATGTTGGTTTGTCTTTTAAATGAAATGAATATGCAGTTATCTCTTTACCCATTCTATGAGCAGCGAATGCCACTGATAAACTATCAACACCTCCAGAAAGTAAAACAGCGATCTTCTTATCGCTGGTTTGTTGTTCTATCTGGTCCATTAATAACTTATCTATCATTTTCAATACCTATGTTTTTAAGAATCGATTTATCTTGTTCTTCTTTAATTCTTTTAAGTTTTTCTCTATGTTTTCCATAGAAATAAAAAACTAAAAAGAATCCTAGTACTGTTAAAGTATTACCTATAACAAATAATAAAATTCCGTGTTGTAAATCCATAATCAAAAAGGGGCGCCGAAGCGCCCCATCTTGGCTTTTTAATTACGCATCAAGCGCAACTAAATCTGATTTTTTAACAGAAGTTGTGTGGTTGTTGTATTTGAACTTAGTTCCATACAACGCTTGAATACCAGCAGAAACAATAGCTCTTGTTGGGCTACCAATTCTGTAATATTTTCTACCATTTACTCTGTTGCCGTAGATCATATAACCTTCGGCTCTCAAAGTGTCAACCATTGATCTTGGAGATTCTAAATCAAATTTAGTTTGAATAGTTTTCCAAGCAACGTTTTCACCTTTATTTAAAAGGTTTAACACTTTTTGTTTCTTTGATAAAGATTTTCTACCTCTAGTCTCAGCAGTTCTTTGAACTGTTTTAACTTTTACTAGTTCGTCTTTAACAAATAGACTTTTTAATGTTTTAAACATAATATATACTCCTTTGTATATTTGAGTTTAATTTACTATTTTACAACCTGCGAAGGCGATTCTCAACGAATTTCTTATTTGTCCAAGTCTCCATCTGGTTCAAATATTCCTGGACCATCTTCTAAATCTTCTTTTACTTCTTTACCTAAAGGTTTATTTACTTTACCTCGTTTAAAAATTTCGTAATTAATTCTAGCACTCTGACTAGCATCTTTATTTACTTTTAACTCTACCATTTTCTCTGATAATATTTGTGATGGGTGTTTCATACCAAAGTCTCTATAAATCATACCTCTCATAACATCAACCAACATCGCTAAATCTTTTGTGAAAGATGGTTTATTAGTTTTAATAGCCATATTATAAAATTGTTTTAATAAGTTTAAACTAATATCATCAACACTTGTCTCAACAAATTCTCTAGTTTGTTGTCTATGCATTTCATCTAAAAATTTTTGGTTGGTCTTTTGAGGACCAGCTGTTGACTTCTCAACAATTCTATTTTTAGGAAATGGAATTATTTTAGCACCGTCTCTTTTATCGTCTTTATCTTTAACCATATTTTATTCCAAAGTAATTTAATTTTTTCACGTTCTGCTATAATATAAGCTACAACTAATATAAAAAGTAATAACCAACCCATATTAAACTGTCTTTCCTGGCCAAAATTGACTAATCGGACATCTTACAGAACCATTCTTACCATTTAATTCTATCATAACTCTTTGATTTAACACTTTATCTAATCTTAATTGTTCTTTACACAAGTCCAAGTGCCAATCCCATCTAAATTTAACTTCTTTTTTTGGAATATCACCACCTAGTACACGCCAAAAATCATCAAGTGTATTTAATTCTGGTTTATTTGATTTACCACTTGACGTTAATAATACAATACTTAATAATATAACTTTAAACATCTTTTATCACCTCCCCTTTATAATTTACTTTACCTTGATCGGCAAAATATTCTATCAATTGATTATAACCACCAACTAATTTACCATCAATTTTAATTTGTGGTATAGTTCTAACTGGTTTACCAATATCTTCAATAAATGCTTTTGGACTATCATAATCTTCCAATTTCTTTTCTGTGTATTCAAGGCCAAGCGTTTTCAACAAATGCTTCGCCTTGTTACAGAATATACAATTTTGTTTACTGTATATTGTTATTTCCTGATTGTCCATTGTCATTACCTACTAGGTTATCAAAAGCTATTTGAGCTTTTTCTTTAACATTATACGCATCTACAGCTTCTTCAATTGTGAAGTTGTACATTTTGTTATACTCACCCATTGGTAATCTTAGGCCTATCCATACTCTGTAGTAACCATTTTTAGTTCTAGTTACATCTTTAGCAAAGATTTCATAACCTCTAACTGGTGTCTCTTTAATTAAGTTCACAATAGTTGACTCAACCTCTGACACAGTAGTTTTATTATGATTTTTACCCAACTCTGTGATGAATATTTTTGATGACTTATTCATTTCACCTTTGATTATATCAGCCATTTCTGACTTAGCGACCATCATACCTTTTTCAATCGCCAATTGTAAATCTGGTGAAACAGCTGTACCAACTCCAAAGATACACATTTTATCTTTCTTTTTTCCAAATCTAGGTGTATTACACGCCTTTACTTCGGAAAAGTCACTTACGAACCATTTAGGTACTTCTTCTAAGTTCTTTGACTTTTCTGTTTTTATCTCGTATTGTGACGCACAATTGGTCAACAACAAAGATAGGGTCATTACACCCATCAGTTTTAGTATCTTATTCATATATTTAATTTACCTCACTTTTGATACTATACACTATATCTTGTAAACTGTCAAGGGCTACGGCAATATGATCTAAAAAGTCGGAGCTTGACATACCTGTTACAACTACTAGTATAAGTGAGAGAATAATGATGTTTTTTAACATTATCTTACCTCCCATTCGCCATTTTTTTGTAAACACACTTTACCTGGCGTCTTAAAAGCATGTCCCTCCCGATTGTAATATCGACAGTATTCTGGAGTATGTATATCTATGTAATAAAATTGAGCAAATAACTCCCAATAACCTGGTGTTTCAATACCTTTTTTACCATCAGCACACTCCATAATTTCTTCTTTTATAATTTTATCATCACTCTGTTTAATAATAACTTTCACATAACAATATTGATCTGCGGCATTTTTTGGTTCTATTGTTGTGATCTTATTCCAATATACCTTATCACCATCTTTTTCAACTTGTTCAATTTTATCTAATACATCTATTAATTTCTCATTACTAAAAACATATGTACATACTAATATTATTATTATAGTATAAAACATTAATTTCATATATTGTCTCGGATCAAACGGCATTAGTTTCCTTTCCATTCTACCCAACGTCCATCGGGCATTTGACAAGTGACACCAAAGATTATATTTCTATTGACACCACCAATACCTACAAGTGGCCATTGGTTTGTTATATCAACTGTAGCACTATAATCTTTACACTTGATAGGTCCTTTCATATATGATCTGGTTGTATGTATGATACCACTATTACCAGTCTTCTGATTAAACCAGTTTGTATAACTACTTGTACTTGTACCGTGATTTAAATGATCTACAAATACTGCATTGTGTACATCATAATCTGAATTGTACATAATCTCTGCGCCAGTAAAGGCACCTATCACAGCGCAAGACGCAATCGCATAAGGGTCACTAACACCCATTTCAATACATACTGCTGTAGTTGTAGTTGCGCCTAGTGTTGCCCCTACATTACTTCTAGTTGCTGTACAGTTAGTTAAAAATAAACTAACTAGTAAAATCCATATTATTTTGTCTAATCTCATTACAAATCTTTTCACTATCTACACTCTTTACTATATAATAATCTTCTGTGTTGTCAATTACTAATTTATTAAATTTCCGTTCTTGCCAGAAAGTTTGTCCTCTGGCAGAAATCGGTCTAAATAATGTTGTACCATCATTGGCACTTGTACATACAAAATCACCTGTCATTATTAATTACCAGTGACTATGTTTACTATTTTATTCATATTATCAACTAGTTGTTTTTTATTATGTACCAGTTGTTCTCTACCACTTTTCCAATTAGTTTTTTGAAAAACTTTAGTTTTACAAATTTCTGTTTGTACCCAATTCATATCTGCACATTCTGAATAATCCATCTTCTCATTAGCAAATGTTGAAGTAGCAAATAGTAAAGATATTAATATTATTATTTTTTTCATATTTACTTTCCCATTGTTTTGAAGTCCTTAGCGTCAATTACCATATAAGGACCTTTATTATACGCAACACTTATAGTCTTTCCCGCTGGTATTGTGTTAGTATAATATTTTTTTGTTGTTGGACCAGCAATTCTATCACTAGTTGGTATTGATGGTTTACACGAATAATCAGGTAAAGGATAACCTTTAAACTGACTTTTTTTATCAATATCAACCCCTAAAGATTTAATGAATTTTTTGTGTTTCTTCTTTAGGTTTTCTAACTTCTTTTTTCTTTCCGTCTTCATAAGTAAAATACTCTGTGTCTTCTTGGTGTTTTTTCTCTGCGTAAGTCATATTGAAAACTCTTTTATAAAATGCGTCAATTGGTTTTGGACTTGACCAGTCGTCAATAAGATTTTGGATCTGTGTAGTATTAATAGATAATGTACTGAAAGTTCTAGGAGACTTAATCATAGTTTCTTTAATATCTTTTAAATATGAGATTCTATTAGTAAAAGTCTCTTTCTTTTTACTTTGATCTTTCTTAGTTGCGTCTTTAAACTCTGTGTGTAATAGTTCTTTAGTGTATATCATAGTATTCCTTAGGTTAAATTGTTAAACATTGTCTTAATTGTATCAGGATTTGATTTATTTGTCAATCCCCTAATAAGTGTTGATTTCATTGACTTTTCCACCGCTGAGCGACCGCTGAGCGAGCAAATCGTACCCGAGTCGATACTACATACCCCCCTTTTTTTCAATAAAATACTACTTATAGTTGTAATCATATGATCTTTATTAATATAATAGCTTGAAGAATTAATACAATAACTGGTACAATAGTTCTAATAAATTCCATTGTATGATTGTATTCGTCTAATTTTCTCTCTAATCTATTTCTCTTATTATATCGTTCAATAGCGTTCATTATCCCCCCCACCCAAATATATTAGCTAATAGAATTAATATTAACATCGCTGGCGTTACTATACTTAAAGGCCAAAAATCTAAAAATTCTTTAATAGCATTTTTTGATTGTTTTTTATTTTTCATAATACTCCTTTTAATTTCTTTCATCAAATTATTAATAGGTTCTCCTTTTTGAAAATTAGGAAAATCCAAATCATTTAATAGTTTCACTTGATTATATGCCTCTAATATAGTTCTCTTTTTTAATTCAACATTTACAGTTTTCATTTAAAAATTCCAAGACATTTGAGTTATTTGAGTTATAGGTTTCTCTTTAATCATATCAACAGGATTATTCATTTGTTCTATTCTTGTTGGTATCACTTTAGTTATATTGCAATAAGTACAACACACATCATCAGGTTTACCTAATGGAGCTGGATTGTGATAATCCATACCATTGTCAATTTCTATATTACATATAGAACACTTCATCTGTTTAATCGCTATTGTCATATTATTTACCTAATTTATTTTCTGCTTCTAAATTTAAAGAAACATCAATATCTGATTCTTCTTTAGTACCATAAATGGCTTTTTCTAAATCATCTAAAGGTTTAACTTCTGCTTCTTCAGCACTTACAACTTCACCTTTTTCATTGATAACATCATTTTCTGAAGCGTATGTATCTAATTCAACATCACCATTTTCAATAGCGTTTTCTAAACCATCATAATCGTCATAAACTACTTTAGCAATAAATTTAGCATTATCTGATTCTGTATAATTGGCGTCTACCATATAGGTTTCAACTCCATTTTTTTCATCAGCAATTTCTTTATTGATTTTGTCGTGGTTAATTCCACCATTATCTGAAAACAGGTTATCTGCTTCATCTTGGTTCTTAGCTAAAACATCTTGCTCTATGCATAATGTATAGTAAGTTTTTTTTCTGTAAAGATTTTTACCTAAATCTTCTTTGTTAATGTAAACATCACTTATTTGTGTCATAGTATATCCTCCTTGTTTTTTACATTGTTTTCGTCTTCACTTGATATTAACAATACAATATAATGTATTGCTTTTAACAAATCTTTTCTATTTCTACCATTTTTTTTACCAAATCTAGCCAAATACTTAATCGCATTTGATTGGCAGAAATCTTTATCTATACCAAGATGTCTTAACATATCTTGGACTTGAAATCCATCTTTTGTTGTACTATAATGTTCTGTATATGTACTCTTAATATAATCTAATACTTCTTTTATAATTTTATCTTCGTTATATTTCATTAATGTGCCTTTTTTTCCCAAGCATATTTTGTATTTTTAATATACTTTTTAGTAAGTTTAGGATTAAAATCTTTTCTTAATGATGATCTAGCATACGCCTGACCATAATCATTAAACATTTTTTTATCACCTTCAGCAACATCACCAAAAACTTCTTCATAAGTTTGGTAATATTTACTTTGACTTATAAGTTCTACTTTAGAAATCTTTGTATAATTTTGTGCCATTTCTTTATAATTCCAATCTAAAAACTTAACAATTTTCAATTTAATTTTATCGTTAAAAATCTTTCTAAATTTATTAGGTACATTTCTATATACTGTTTCGTATGCGTAGAAAAAATCACCTTCATTTTCTGGGTCCATATATTCTCTTAAATAACAAACATTGAAAGTATCACCATTAACATAATTATATAATGGTTTATTTTCTACAAAAATATTTGAATCTGTATTAACTATTTTATCACTCATTATGCGACCTCCAATTCTATTACTTCATCAATATTGTCTTCTGAAATATCTACTAATCCAAGATTGTCTAATTTTAAAATTTCAACTTTAGCGTTATCTTTTGTCATTGATTTATTTTTAACTTTAAGTAATATATCATCTACTTTTTTTTCTGTTTCGTCTGTGTAGTATTGTTTAACTTTACTCATTATATACTCACTTTCTTTGATTCAAAATATAAGTTCTTATTTAATTTCTTAATTATCTTTGATTGGTTGAACATTGACATAGTAGGATTTTCTTTAACTACTTTTCTTACGTTGTCAAGTCTTTTGACTAATAGATTTAGTCTTGTTTTCATTTCTTTGTTTTTCATAGTGTTTTTTCCTTTATTCATACTATTATAATATCAGGATATAGCATAAAGTCAAGGTCTAATTTGCCCTTATTTTACTAGGTTTTTTGGGTATTTGTTCTTATTTTGTTCTTATTTTAGACACATTTATGTCTATTTCCATAGCTCTTTGACCCATTCTTGCGTAGATTCAATAGGGTTTGGGTTACCGTGGAACACGCAAACCTTGGCATTTGGGTCTTTTTCGTATGTCATCTTATCTATATGGAATCTTTCACCCTTACGATTCAACCATTTATATGATTGTGTCCATTCGTCAGGAAATGATAGTGTGTTTTCGTGTTTCTTTACTAATGCTGATACTATTTCTTGGTCACCATGCATTTTACTAAATTCACTACGTCTTTTAATATAGTCCTTCCATATTATATCACTATGATACTTATTATTAAATCTCATAATACTAGAATTGAATAATCCACTTGTTGGATTAAAGTCATTCATACCTACAAAGTTTTTATCTTCACCTATTGTCGCAAAACAATCTATATTTTTCATAATAACTATATCTATATCCATATATAAAGTATTACCTTCTAATTGACTTTCAGGACTAAACAGTTGTAGTTTATTAAACCACCCATTGAAATCGTGTCTTTTGAATTTTCTAAATTCTATATTAGTTGATTTAAATTCTTTTCTACCAGCGATAACTGTATTATCTGTAAAACAAATAAATCTATGTGGTACAGTTAAGTTTCTTTCAACCATATTATGTAAGATTTTTACATATGGAAAAGTATATTTGTCCCCATAATATACACAAGCAAAATTAATCATCACTGTATTGTTCTATTAGTGTTTTACAAGCATAACCATCTTCTATTTCTTGTAATGTAAATTGATTATTTGCCACACAATTTAACCATATAGTGACAACTTCTCTACTTTTCTTCATAGGATTTTCTTCTATATTAGCAATATTTCCTGATAGTGGAAAACATACATTATTTTTATGAACAACAACTGGTACTTTATTTAATATAGCATCTACCGCAGCTAAACTCATATTAGTCACTAAACAATGACAGTCTTTTAGTTCATCTTTTATATCTGTACCCCACCATTCATTATTAGGTCTTGGTTTGTTTCTCATTCTAATTAATCTATCTGTGTATATTCTTATTTCTTCACCAACTTCTTTTATCCATTGTTCTTGTGATAATCCGTGTGTGTAGAAACAAACTGTTGGTGATGATGGTACTAGTAAGATATGTTCACAATCGCCAGTATGCCAACCTTTAAACTCTGCGTCTATACCTTGATGTATTAGTTTTCTATGACGTGAGCCATCGCCTGGTTTGCCACCAGTCATATGCATATTACCTTTGATTATTCTAAAATATGTCTTATCATAATTATGTATAATTGGCTCTGGGTATCTAGTTATTTGTTCTGTAATATAACCTACATCTACATACCACCATTCCTCACCTCTATCCTTAACTTCTTGTAATTCTTTTAAATTGTTACCGCCTAAACCCCAAAAAAAGTGAACAGGTCTACCTTCTTCTGTCCAACCTTTTTTAATTGCTGGCCATATTTGATGTGATAAACATTTATCCCAAGGTATATTATGACATATTACCATATTAATAATTTATCATTATATATACCCAATAGTAAACATATTACTATAATCAGAATCCAATAATAAATAAAAAATTTTAAGTTCATTTTATAAACAAAAAGTCTCCATCTGTTATTTGTGGTATTTTAACTGCTTCTAATCCTTCTTTTATATCTCTTACAACTTTTAAACCTTGTGCTCTATGATTATAAAAACATCTATAACCTTTATTGAAAAAAAACTGAAACGTAGTTTTTACTGGATATTTGTTAAACTTATCGTACACTTCAACCATACAAGTTGGTTTATATTCTTCTATGGTATCATTTGCGCCAAATAATACATCTAACTCATTGCCTTCTACGTCTATCTTCATAAACCCTACATCTACTAATTTCAAACTATCTATTGTTACTGTTTCTACTTGTATCTTTTGTCCATCTACTAAATTTTGAAAACCAGAGTTTGATAATCTTTTGTCATCTACATAAAAATCAGCTGTTCCTACTTCATTACCAACCGCTAGATTAAATGTTTTTACATTACCATACGTTTCTTTTATCTTTTCTAATTGTTTATATACAGGTGGTACTGCCTCAAAACATAATACAGATTTTGAATATTTAGCAAAGTGACTAGCATACATACCAGTTGCCGCACCTATGTCTAATGTATTCTTAAACATATTAAGATAAGGAGTTGTTTGTCCTATCATAAAATCTTTTAAATGTAAATCTAATATTTGTTGTTTAAATACTCTTTTCTTTAATACACTATCACTTAAAATCATTTCATTAATATTTGTAAAGCAATTCTAATTCCTGTTTTACAAATACCTCCTCTATGCATACCAGTTGGATCAAAGATACATAAGTTACCTTTGTCACTAGTAAATTGTTTTTCTTTTTCTAATATCATTTCTTGTTGTTCTGAACCATCTAATAAACATCTACCAAAATTATATGATACTCTACATACTTTGGGTAATTGAAATACTGATGCTCTTGATTCTGGTGTATGACAATAACTACCTGTTGATATAGCTCTACCAAATATGTTTTGTAGATCATCATATATCCATCTATTAGATTTTTCTACATAACTAAATGGACCATCATCTAAAGTAATATCATTTAAATATATCATAGCTTTTATTACATCTTCTTTAGGGTCTATATGTAAATTAGTTGTTCTGGTTGTTAAATCACAATCATATAAAAATTGTTTCCAGTTTTGATCTGTAGGTGTCGCTATATGTAATACTACATTCTTTACTTGAAGTTGTCTACCTTTATTATATCTTGTTGCGCCTTGTAACACACCTAGTTTAGTAAACATATCATTAACCATTCTTATATACTCTGGACCTAATTGTTTAGCTCTATCAAATTGTCCTGGTGGTGGACGCCAATCAGGTTGTTGTAATAAATTATTAATATCATTTTCTAACTTATCTTGTAATTCTTTTACATCTACTTTTAAATATGATATACCATTTTCAAATATATCTTCATATATTTTATTCTTAGGTAAATCTGATTCTATTCTATCTTCCTCAAAGTTAGTATAAAAATTAAACATTGTATTTAATTTATTGAAAAGTTTAGTATCAGGTTTCTTCATATAATATTGATAACCTCTTTCAAATAAATTTAAATCTGATTTTTGCATTGCCTCTCTCATCATAGATACACTTTCCTCTTTACCGTTACCTTGGTATCTAGGCTCATCTAATATTTGTGGAAAATCAGCAATATCTGGAAATATAAAACCATGCTCGTATATTGGATTATCAAAACGCATAGTAATCATACTCCTTACATAATTTTTTTTCTGCTACTTTTATAAGTCTATTACATTGGTCATAAGTCATACTATCTACTAATGCAACAGGTGTATTTGTACGTCTATCATTTGCACCGTGAACATAAATGTTTTCTCTAATTTTTTTTTCATCAAAATCTTCATTGTTTGTTTTAAGTATCTTAATTAAACTATCTGGTAAATTTTCCATTTTACCTACCATAGAATCATTATACTTACCTAGATAATGCATATAATAATGATAAACCATATTTTTATGTTTTAATATATTTTCTATAAATGTGTTATAATCTTTTGATTGACATTCTTGTTCTAAAAGAATATCTGGATGCCAGTTCCACTCAACACCGTGTCCTTTTTTCTTACTTCTATGTGTCCAAAGACTATGAATAAATGTTGCTGGGTGTCTAACAAAACCAAAGACTTGTTTATCTGTATCTGGTGTAGCATGGCTTTCGTAAATATCATCACCTAATACTTTACAACCACTAACATATTTTTTAAGCATTTGTTTAACTGTCCTACCTCCACATTTAGGGACGTGAATAAACAATGAATTTTTAAGTTCTATCGCCATCTAATAATCCGTTATCGCCATCTAATAACCTTCTATGTACTATACCTGAATTAATTTCTTCTAATGTCCATTGAGTATATGAACAATCATATAACCACTGCGTTCTATCAAAATCACATTCTATCACAGAATTATTTAGTATGTCTAGTGTATGATAGGAAACAGGCCAAGAAAAACTAGAATTGTCTAAATTTACAACTGGTACACCTTCACATACAGCTTCTGTCGCAGCATTACTAGAAAATGTAACACACGCCCAAGCATTTTCTAAATCTTTATATAATGAAACACCACCATTTGTTTTATTCCAACCATCATAATTATTACTAATCTCATCTGCCACTAAAGATATTTTATGTAAATCAAATCTATCTTGGAATCTAGGGTGTAATCTTACTTTAACTTTTTTATCACATAAGTTTTTAATTTGTTTAATAATTTTATTAATCCATAAATCATATTTTTCACCTCGTTCTAATAAAGGATTTAAACTTGTATCTATTGGATTTTGTAATAAAAATAAAATGTATTTTGAATCATTATATCTATCTTTACGCCAAGGTTTAATAACTATCTTTTGTTCTTTTTTTATCTTTTTCCATCTATCACCAGGACTATAAACATTTCTAAAAATACCTTCGTTATAAGTAAAGTGATTTAATCCTACTTTATAATAATATGTTTCTGGTTTATCAAAGTCTATGTTCTTTCTAAACGTAGCTTGTTCAACAACTATTCTAGGTTTACCTGTACTATCCATAAAATCGTGTTGTGCTTTCATATTGTTTTTGATTTTACCTAGTACATTTGTTTGAATAAATGCCTCTACATTATTCATATCTAATCTTTTAGCTTCATCAAAGGTAACTAATTTAAAATCTTTATGTGTTGGAAATATCCAACCCATTTCTAATCTATAACTACCTTCTATACCTATAATCATATTCCATATACCATTCTCTCTATTGGAAGTCTTGCTCTTTTTAAAATTTTTGGATCAATTTTTACTTCATACATATTTAACATCAATGATTCTAATATTTTTGGAAGATTAATTTTTTTCATATGTGGACATAAATTACAAGGTCTAACAAACTCTACATTTGGATTCTCTACTGAAACATTATCACTCATTGAACATTCTGTAACCATTAATACTTTACTTGGTTGCTTTTCTTTAACATAATTATTCATTTTAGATGTTGATCCTGTAAAGTCAACTTCAGCAACAACTTCTGGTGGACACTCTGGGTGTGCTAAAATAGTTATACCAGGATTGTCTTTTCTATATTCTCTAATTTCTTTAGCAGTAAATTGTTCGTGTACCATACAAGTACCGTGCCAAGATATAATTTTTACTTTTGTTTGTTCAGCAACATTTTTAGCAAGGTATTCATCTGGAAGAAATATAACTCTATCAGTACCTAATGATTCAATTATATCAACTGCATTGGAAGATGTACAACAAATATCTGTTTCTGCTTTAACTTCAGCAGATGTATTCACATAAGTTACCACAGGTACACCTGGATATTTTTCTTTTAATAATCTTACATCTTTACCTGTAATAGATTCTGATAATGAACAACCTGCTCTTGGGTCTGGAATTAAAACTGTTTTATCAGGACTCATCAACTTGGCTGTTTCAGCCATAAAATAAACACCACACATCAAAATAGTATCTGCTGTTGTTTTCGCTGCTTCTTCTGCTAGTTTTAATGAATCTCCTACTATGTCAGCAACACAATGATATATCTCTGGAGTTTGATAATTATGAGCAAGAATAACTACATTTTTTTCTTTTTTTATTCTATTGATACTCTCAATATAAGGAGAAAAAAATGGCCATTCTATCTCAGGAATAACTTTTGCTACTTTATTATATGCTAGCATTATTCTCCTAATCCATCTATTGCTCTGGAATGAAAAGCAGTTTGTTGTTTTTCTTTTGACAACTCATCATACTTTTTTTTCTTCTCTTTATATTCTTCTTCTGTTAAAGAATGCCAACCAATACAAATTCCTGTTGGTGATCTTTTACAACCACAATTACTTTTTTGTGTTGCAAGTTTTGTTTCCCATTTGTAAATTATATTTGTAAGGTCTTGGAAGTGTGGATTAGATTGTGCAACTAAATCATTTCTAACTTTTCTTATATCATCTAATAATTCTCTAATTTTGCTCATTCAAATATCCAGGTTTAAATTTCTGTTCTATTCTTTCATAAAAATTTTCTCTAGTACCATAACCATATAATCGTGTTAGTTCTTTTCTTCCATTCCATATAATAAAAGTTGGTGTTCCTCTTAGTGGTTTAATTCTATTTTCTACATACGCCTCAACAAACCATATAGGTTCATTTCCTTGTTCAATAATTACTAAAGGTAAGTTATCGTATTTGTAAAATGGATATACCTCTTCCATAAATGCTATACAATATCCACAATTTTTATTATGATACATTAATAATTCTAATGCCTGTGCTGTTGTGGCATAGAACATTGCTAAAACAAATGCTAATATTTTAATCATCTTTTCTTTTCTTTCTCCAAGGTTTAAGGTCTAACAATACATATAGAATAAGTCCACCTAGTAAACACACACATAAAAATCCAATTATTACTTTTAATATTGTTATCATATTATAAATTCAATTCTAGTTTAGCAGCTTCTGACATCATATCCTGTCTCCAAGGTGGATCAAAAGTTAATTCTAATTCGCATTTATCAATTCCTTCTACTTGTGCTACATCTTCCTGTACTTCTTTAGGTAAACTAGCAGCAACTGGACAATTTGGTGTTGTTAAAGTCATTGTTATTTTTGCTACAGCGTTCTCAACTTTAATATCGTAAATCAATCCTAAATCATAAACATTAACAGGTAGTTCTGGATCGTAAATTTTTCTAATTTTTTCTATTATCTTTTCTTTTATCATATACAATCACATATGGTATTAATCAATGCTAACATAAACACATATCCCATATAACCTCCTAAAAGAAATATTAAAATAGATGCAACCAAACCCCATTCTTTTATAAATTTTTTCATTTTAAAAATACCATCCCAGCTCTTTTAAAAAAGTTCTTTCTCATTTGAGATAAACTCTTAAACTCATTTGTTAATTCTTTACTATATCTTAAATCATATTCTTTAAATATATTTACCCAATAGCTTTCTTCTCTACAATTTACGTGATGAAACCCAGGCCAACCTGGAGGCGCCGCAGTTACTACAGCGATTTTACCTAGTTCAAATAATGGCATATAATTAGGTATGAATCTTGCTTCAACGTGTTCTAAAAATTCTGTACACCATATCAAATCAAAAGTCTTATCTATCTTTGTTTCGCCTAATGTGAAATCGTGTACTAAAGAATATTCTGTATCTTCTATAACTGCTGGGTCTCCATCTATACCATACCAATCTATATTCATATTATTGGCCACTTCTTTCATACCACCAGGACCACAACCTATATCTAACATAGATTTAACTTTAAATCTTTCTTTAATATAACTTAATAAAGGTCCATCTATATTTGTTTTATTAAGATGACCTCCTAAATGTTCAGGTGTCTTGTTCATCTAAATACCTCTTCGCTTGTCCACTTTGTATTTCACTAGCATAAAATTGATGATTAGCTAAATTACATAACCATTCAAATCTATTAGCTGGATATATTGGTTCTTCTATTTTACTTAAATCTGTTAATGACATTGGTAATGCCGCTGAATACTTATCTGTTATACAAAATGATGGTACACCTTTTATAATTGCTTTCGCAGCAGCAGATGATTGATAAGACACAACTGCGTGTGCGTCTTTTAAATCTTCGTGTAAAGGTATCGTATTATACTTACCATCTATCTTTTTAACTCTAACTTTTATCTCTCTATCTGTATGTTTTTTTAATTCATCAATTGTTTGTTGTAATACTTGTTCTGCTCTCATACCTAAATTTTTACACAACCACCAAGACGGCGGAAATACTACAATATGTTTACCTTTTTTTTTCCATTTTTCTATATCTAACTCATCATCTTTCTGAAACTTAGATTTTAAATCTAATAATTTCTGATCGTTAGTATCTGTAATTTTATTAATAACATAATTGTTTTTACATACTCTATACAAACAGTTATGTAAATCACCATATTTCTCAAACGCACTATGTCTTTGATGATACAAGTAAGCGTGATCTATAAAAAACCAATCTATATCTTTTTGTCCAGCAACTTCTACAATTCTTTTTGTATTTCTCATCAAACCCCAAAACCAATAACTACCTACTTTTGGTTTACGCCATTCAGGGTCTTCTAAATGTTGCCAATATAACTGTGCATCTGGTGGTGTAGGTTTTCTTCTAGCAGAAGGCCAATCTGCACCAAAATCTCTATAATTAATTACTGATTTAAATCCATCAAATATACAAAACAAAGCATTTTCTTCTCTTAAATGTCTTCCTAGTATAAATCTTTGTAGTAATGCATCATTATGTCCTTTACCTGTTTGAAAAGCCAAAGCATAATCTCTTGGTTTATCAAACACTCTAGGTTTATGTACTGATTTTAAACTATGCGATCTTGGCGGTAGCATATTTTCTCCAGAATATTCCTTGTTTCATTTCTTCTAAATTCCAATGAGCATTAGCAAAATGTGTAATATAATATGTTCTATCTTTCAATATAGGTTTTTCTATATCACTTAACTTACCAGCACTCCATTTATATGAAAAACAAGCTGGGTGTGTAGCGATCATTGGTATACCATTTAACATAGCAACAGCGCCAGACGTTGAAGTATGTACAACACACGCCCAAGCATTTTTCAAATTATCATAGATACTAGTTTCACCTAGTCTTGTATGTGTTATATTTTTATGATTGGATAGTATGTAATCTAAATTTTGTTTATCTCTTTTCAATTCTATTGTTTCTCCAGCGTGTCTATGTGATCTTATTAGTATAGGTCTATCACTATGTTTTCTAATTTCTTCTACAGTTTCTTTAGCCCATTCATAACAAGGTTTACCAAATGTAGAAAATCCACCTATACCTCTATTTAAAAATAAACATATATGATTACCTTCTTTACGCCAAGGTTTAATCTCTATGTTTAAATCTTTCATTATTTGATCGTTTCTACTTACATCTTCATCTAACATATAATCAGCTTCGTGTGGGTGTATAGATTTAAAAGGAAATCTAAAATATCTTACATCTTTCTCATACGCTTTTAAAACATTACTATCTACAAAAAATATTAAAGTATAAGGAAACCCTTTTGCTGTGTGTTTATCAACTACTTCTTTTCTAAACTTATGATTAGGTGAATCTACACCGTTTGATTTATAAGCAAAGACCATAGCATAATCGCTATTTTCGTATTTGTGTTCTGTAATATATTTTACTTTAACGCCGTGTTTCTCAGCGCCTTCACCAAACGCTTTCATAATGTTTCTTTTACTTCCACCTGTCGTTGCTAGATATATGTTTAATGTTGTCATTGCTTGTACTTCTTTTTATTCTGTTTAACCAATGCTTCTAATTTTCTATCTATCTTACGGAAGCCAATATATAGTATTATAAAGAAACCTATCAATAATAGTGTCGCAATAGTCTTAGTCATCATTTAAAAAACCATACTGCCAAGTGTTTATCTTTTGGACCATCGGGCATTGTTTTGTTTATGTCTTTAAATTTATGCTGTTCAACTAACTCTTTTAATTTTGGAAAATCATAACCTGACTTATGTAAATCCCAAGCACTCTCATCACCTTCTCTTTGCCAACCCCAAAAACCAGCACGACAATGATCTTTTTCTTTATCTGTTAGTTTATCCCAATTGTTCCATTGCCATAAATGTAAGTTCATATTAGGAACTAACATAGTAATCCGTGCGCCTGATACACAAATATTATACCATGCATCTAATGTTCTTTTCGCTTGTTCGTGTGTTAAGTGTTCAAAGAAATGGCGAGAGTAAATATTGTTTACTGTGTTTGATGGTATATGTTTCTCAATTTCCCAAGCATTACACACAATATCATCTTCTCTAATTTTTCTCACGTCTACCTGTGTATATTCTTTTTTACGTGGAATTTCACCACCACCAAACTCTAAATTCATTATCCTAAATTTACCTTTATCATATTATTATATTCTTCATACCAATCTTCAGCATAGTTGCAGTTTGTATAACCTTTGAAATATGGTCCACCTTTTGTATAATGTATATTTTTTACATCATCTTTTTTATCATACTCACCAACTAACCAATTCCACTCTAAAGGTAATTCACCTATTAAATTATCATCATCAATCCATTTAAATTGGTGTAATTGTGTACCAGTAGAAGTATTTACAAAATCACCTGTTAGTGTTGTACATTTTCTACAATTCATCAACATAAAACTAGACCAATTTTTTCTAGGATATATTGTTTGTGGTTGTCCTAAAAATTTTGTTTTTTCTTTTGGTATATAATCGTGTTTGGCTACTTGTACAGCATATCTATCGTCTCTTAACGCCCATAGTTCTGCTATATCAGCTTTCATTAACATATCACAATCCATAAACAAAGCCCAACCAGAATAGTCCATAAGTTTAGGAACAATAAATCTACTAAATGAAAACTCTGTAGATTCTATTTTACTTCGTTCTCTACTAAATTCATATTTAATATTGGGTTGATAGAGTGGTGTAATTCTAACAGGTCTTGTTGCGTTTCTTAAAATACTTTGTGATAAAACGTGATACGCTATTTGTTCATTTCTATCATAACCTATAAATATATTAATCATTATCTTCCCTTATATGATGATAGGAACTACTTCCTGTTCCTTCATTTACTGTATGTCCAACACTATCACGTTCTATATCATTGTGATTAAATTCTGCCCAATACAATTCAAAAGCTATTCCATCTTCTAATCCAATAAATTGATGAAGTAACCCTGGTTTAACTTGCGTGAAATCTCCAGCTTTTAATATAGTATCATCTACTAAACCATAATCTTGTTGCCAAACTTTAACCATTAACTTACCTGACTCTACAAAAAAACCATTCCATTTAAATCTATGTTTATGTTTAGAACAAGCAACATTCTTTTTAAATTCTATTCTATGAAACTCTAACACTCCATTTGCGTGGATCAATTCTGTTTGACCCCATATCTTACCTGCTTTCATTTGTCTGCCTCAACCATTCTGGACTATTGTCCTTATATTTTCTTTTACCTTTTTTATGATCTAGGTAAGGATTTATTTCCTTATCTCTAGCTATTATATGACCACCGTGATTATCATTCTTATTTCTTTCTTTTACTTGTATAAGTTTTCTAGTATTATCAAAAGCATGGCAATCTGTTTTATTTGGTAAATTATAGATTGTATCTTTTGTATAATGACTTAAATATATATCAAAAAATTTTTTACTAATATCAAGTGTACAATTAAAACCAACAACACCACATTCTGTATAATGATTTCTACCATAAAATGTAGTAAATGTATCACCTGGTATAAATGTCTCAACAAAGTTATCTGGTATTTGTTTTATGAATATATTATCTGCGTCTAACCACATAAACTTTTTGTTTAATTTACTTGCATGATATTGTGAGAATACTTTATGAGAAAATCTAACAGCATTTTGTAAGAAGTCTCTATCACCTTCCCATATTTTATCTTTATGTCTTTCTTTAAATTCAACTAACTCTGGTACTTCTTTCAATAAATTTATATAAGTTATATTATCGTGTTTTGGATAATCAAAATCTTCTTCAACATAACATATTACTTTTATTGATTGTTTTGTATCAATATAAGTTTTAATAAATTGATGAGCATAATCATCAAATAATTTCTTATTAAAAGTTGTTATAAAAAAATTATCCATATCTTTTCAAATCTGCTTTTACCATATCTTTAATTAAACTATGTAAATTGTGTTTAGGTTTCCATAATAATTTTTCTTTAGCTTTTGTGTTATCACCAATTAATAAATCTACTTCTGCTGGTCTTAAAAATTTAGGATTTGTTTTAACAATATAATTACCGTGGTTATCTATAAACTCATTGCCTTGATTAATATAAGCTATATCTAATTCATCTAAACTCTTTGTAATAAAATCTTTTATAGTATGAGTTTTACCTGTGGCGATTACAAAATCTTCTGCTTCTTCTTGTTGTAACATTAACCACATAGCCTCAACGTAATCTTCTGCGTGTCCCCAATCTCTTTTTGAATCTAAATTTCCTAACTCTACTGATTTACCATTTTTTAACCAATGTACTAAACCTTTTGTAATTTTTCTAGTAACAAATTCTTCACCTCTCATAGGACTTTCGTGGTTAAATAAAATACCACTACAAGCATATAAACCATAACTCTCTCTATAATTAACTGTGAGATAATGTGAATATGCTTTAGCACAACCATAAGGTGATCTAGGATAAAATCTAGTAGTCTCTCTTTGTGGTGTCTCTGTAACTTTACCAAACATTTCGCTTGTAGATGCTTGATAAAATTTTATATATGGGTGATTGTGTCTAATGGCTTCAAGTATATTTAAAACACCTAAAGCATTTGTGTGTGTTGTTACTTGTGGTTGGTCAAATGATAAACCTACGAATGATTGTGCGGCAAGATTATAAAATTCATCTGGTTGTACTTCATCTAACATTTTTGATACGTTAAAAGGTTCTGTTAAATCTATATCAACAATCTCAATATCGTTTCTTATACCTAGTTCATCTAAACGCCAGTATCTCTTGCCTGTATTGCGCCTCTGAGCGCCGTAGACCTTATATCCTTTTGATAGTAGTAGTTTCGCTAGATAACCACCGTCTTGTCCAGTTATACCTGTTATAATCGCTTTCTTCATAATCTTTTCCAACAAGTCATTAATCTAACTCGTTCCAACTCTTTTTCATCATTTACATCAACAACTTCAATATGTGTATAATCTTTAATCTTAGCATATACTAATCTTTTATTTCCATATATTAACTTACCTTTAAATAATATTAAAGGCCAATTCATAGTCTCATAACTAATATGTGCTCCAGCATTTATATTTTTATATAACTTAACAAATCCTGGTGCATCAATAGCAGAATGTCCATAATCTAACTTATCTACTTCTACAATAAAAGTCTCGCAGTTATCAATCTTGTTCTTCGCTCTTAGAATTTTCATAACCTACTTTCGCAATATAATAACTATCAACAATATCTGTTACAGGATTTGATAATGTTTTTTGTTCAAATTTTTCCATTAAATTAACTCCTGTATCTACATAAAATTGGTCATACATTTTTTCTTTATCTGCGTTTCCTTTTCCTGTTGCATGTTTCTTAACAACACTTGGTACAATAGTTTCATATAACATAAAAGGTGACATAAGCAATCTATATTTAAGTATACCACAATTCTCTGCGATTTGAAATACAGCTTGACCTTTTGAGCCAAACGAATAACCTTCAATATAAATTGTTGCTTGATCTTTTCTATGTCTATGGATAATGTCGAGTGTCCAACTAGAAATGTTGGTAAATCTTTCAATAGGATTAGTATAATCTTTATGTTCATAACCAAATGTGTTTACACCAATTCTTCCAATATTTTTTTTTGTACTTGTTAAAAAGTGAAAAGAACAATCTTTAAAATTGAAATTTTCATTTTGCACTATACAAATAGCAGGATTATTTAAACTATAATCAATTCCAACTATCGTGTTCTGCCTCTTCTGGTATGTCTGGTTCATCAAATTCCTCCTCTACTTCAAAACCACAAAATGGACAAGTCGATGGTAATAAATCCTGTTCGTTCTCGTCCCACTCTACGGTATATTTAGTAGTGCAGTTAGAACACTTCTTAGTTGCTTTTTCCATTATAGTTTAAATAACTTAAATTGATCTTTCTTAACATCTTGTTTTATTCCACCAATAACATAACTTTCTATCTCTGTTTCTTGTGGAGCATTTTGTGTACCTCTACTATTCAACCAATGATCTATCCAAGGTAATGGGTTAGACTTTTGATCGTAAGTAGGAGTTAAACCAATAGCTTTCATTCTTCTATTAGCCATATACTCTACAAACTGATGTAATAATTTTTCTGATAAACCTATCATAGAACCTTGAGAGAATAAATAAGTCGCCCATCTTTTCTCTTGTTGTACTGCTTCATCATACATTTTATATACTTCTTTATCAGTATCTATAATCACTTTGTCCATAACTTTATCTCTTTCAATATCTCTATAATTGTTTATAATTCTTTGTGAAATCGCTAAATGCTGACTTTCGTCTCTTGCGATAAATGAAATAATCTTTGCTGATCCTTCTAATAATTTAAGTTCTCCAAAAGCAAAACTACAAGCAAACGATACATAAAATCTTAAACCTTCTAATATGTTTACTGTAATCAAAGCCTTCCATAATTTTTTCTTTAACTCATACTCATCTACTTTTGATTTATCCAAATGCCATTTATGACCTATTGCTATTAAGTCATCATAACATTCTGTTACTGCTTTAGCTCTACTTTCAATCTTTTCATCTGTAATAATTGTATCAAATATCTCACTTGGATTTGAATATAAATTTTTCATTATGTATGTATAAGACCTACTATGAATTGTTTCCATAAAATCCCAAGTGACTATACAACCTTCTAGTTCTGGTAAACTAACAAATGGTAAAAATGCCAAACAAGGTCCTCTACCTTGTACACTATCTAACATTGTTTGATATTTTAAGTTAGATGTAAAGATACTCTTTTGTGATGGTAATAATTCACCATAATCGTTTCTATCTTTTTGTAAAGATACTTCTTCTGGTCTCCAGAAAAAACCTAATTGTTGTTGTGTAAGTTTATCAAAGATAGGATATTTCATTGTATCATATCTTTGTACAGCCAAGTCTTCGCCAAAAAACATTGGTTGATTTAAAAAGTTTACACCCTTTCCCTTGTTAAAAACAGATTTAGTCATTTATTTGTTTTCTTTTTTTTCTATTTGTTCTTTATAAAAATAATCTTCTGTATCACCAAATGCCCATTTACTTTCTTGTTCACTAAAAAAATATCTAGTTGATACCTGAAAATCTGGTATCTTTAATTCTTTAGGATTCAATGATTGTTCATACCACAGCATTCTATTATTTGGTTGAGCAAAGAATTGCCCATTGACAAGTTTACCAATATTGAATTGTTTATGTTCATCTGGAACTTCACTAACTCCACTATTTATTATATTGGGATCTGTATGAGCACTATCTATGGTAAAAAGATATTCACCTTTCATTGCTGCTCCACCACCTAACCATACATTAACATCACAATTTTTTAAAAGTTTTTTAGTCCAAATTTGTATATCATAACTATAAGCATCCCATATTGATAATTCAGATAATGTTAATTGTTTATCTTCTTCTATATCTGTTCTCCAAACAAAAGCACTTAAAGGTAATTTATCATAACAGGCACCATACTCTGGTAAATATGCTTCAAACATTAATGCTCTACCTTGTATTGATTTAACTGCTACCATAACAACAGGGACAAATTCTCCGTGTCCTTTGTTAAGGTCGTGTAAATATTCTTTCTTAACCCAACACTTTATATATGGTGTGTTCGCAACAAAGTTCATATTAGATCACACAGGTATCACACTCTTCCTGCTCCTCTTCTTTTGGTTTTACATCTTCTTCAGGTACATTATCTACAAACCCAATTGGGTGTACAGGTTCATCAAATTCTTTCTTACTATCATATGTATTTTGATAATATGAAGTTTTCCAACCTAATCTATATGTCGTTAGTAAGTCTTGTGCCATTACTGATAATGGTACTTGGTTTTCTTCAAAATGTTCTGGATTGTATGACCAATTACCACTAATCGCTTGGTCAAAATACTTCTGCATTATAGATACTATATTGATATAACCTTCATTTGATTTCATATCCCATAGTAACGTATAATTATTTTTTAATCTTTTATAATCAGGTACTACTTGTTTTAGTGGACCTTTTTTACTTTTCTTAACACTTAAATAATCTCTAGGTGGTTCTATGCCGTTTGTAGCATTAGAGACCACACTAGAGGATTCTGATGGCATTTGAGCAGAGAGTGTGCTATGTCTAAGTCCATGCTCTTTTATTTCTTTCCTTAACCACTCCCAATCATAAGTTAGATTGCGGGTTACAACCTCATCTAATTCTTTCTTGTAAGTGTCTATCGGTAAGATACCATCGGAATATTTTGTTCTATTAAAGTATTCGCAAGAACCTTTTTCTTTTGCTACTTCAGTACTTGCCTTTAATAGATAATATTGAAATGCTTCTGTTAATTTATCTACTTGTCGCCAACCTAATTTTTGTTCATAAGAATAACCTTTTTTAGCTAGATAATGAGCTAAACCTATATAACCTATACCCAAACTTCTTCTCGCCTTTGTAGATATTTCAGCAGCCTTTACTGGATATTTTTGTTGATCTATTATTTCGTCTAAACTTCTAACAGCTAGATCGCATAAATCTTCTAACTCGTCCCTCTTATCAATCTTACCAACATTGATGGCAGATAATATACATAAAGCTATTTCACCTTGACCATCAATATGTTGGATTGGTTCTGTAGGAAGAGTAATTTCTTGGCACAAATTTGACATAGTAATTCTATCTTTAAATGATGAGTGAGTATTACAGTGATCTATATTCATAATATAAATTCTACCTGTCTCTGCTCTTTCTTTTAATATATCAAAAAATAATGCTTGTGCACCTATTTTTTTCTTTTTGACGCTTGTTTTTCTTTCCGCTTTTTCGTAGAGCTCGTCAAACTCTGGCGTTCCCCATGCATCATATAGCTCAGGTACCTCTTGCGGAGAAAATAATGTAATTTCTTGTTCATTTATAAACCTTTCATAAAATAATTTTGATAATTGTATTGAATAATCTAATTTTCTTACTCGGTTATCTTCACTACCTTTATTGTTTTTAAGAACAATAATATCTTCTATCTCTTGGTGCCAGATTGGAAAGTGTACAGTTGCACTACCTCCTCTTACACCATTTTGTGTGCAACACTTAACAGTTGCTTCAAACTTTTTAAGAAAAGGTATAACACCTGTGTGTTGTACTTCGCCACCTCTAATTCTAGCATTAATTCCTCTAATACGTCCTGCGTTAATTCCTATACCAGCTCTTTGCGCAACATATCTTCCTATAGCCATATCACCAGAAAAAATACTAGGTAAAGTATCATCAATATCAACTAATACACAACTAGCATATTGTTTAAGAGGAGTACGAACTCCAGCCATAACAGGTGTAGGAATATTAATTTTAAATTGTGAAACAGCATCATAATATTTTTTAACATAAGTCATTCGCTTTTCTTTTGGATAATCTGCGAATATTGTAGCCGCAATCATCATATACATAAATTGTGGTGTTTCAAAAATTTCACCATTACTTCTATCTTGTACTAAGTATTTGTCTAATACTTGTCTTAATCCAGCATAAGTAAAAGTATAATCTCTTTCGTGGTTAATCCAGTTTTCCATTCTATCAAAATCTTTTCTTTGATATTTTTCTAATAACTGTTTATCGTATATGCCTTGTTCTACAGCCTTTTTAACGTGATCGTATATGTGTGGGTGATCCCAAAGTCTACCTATAACTTGTTTTCTTAAACTATATAAAAGTAATCTTGCCGCAACGTATTGATAGTTTGGAGCTTCTAAAGAAATTAAATCTGCCGCTGACTTAATTAGTATTTGTTGAATTTCATTTGTTGACACACCATCATAAAATTGTAGACCACTTTGTATTTCTACTTGCGATGCTGATACGCCACTCACATCTTCACAGGCATACTCTACCATTTCGTGTATCTTTTCTATGTTTAATGGTTCTTTACCTCTGACACCACGCTTCACTACATTTATCATATCAACCATTAAAATCCTCCTATACTTTTTTGTATTTATTTAATTTTGTCAATGCGGAAAGTTTTGAATAAGTGTTTTTATTTAGTAGGTCAGCAAGTTCAGCTTTACTACTACCACTTATAATAATATCATTAATGTCCTTATGTCGCACATCATCAGGCCACACGACTAGGTTGTAATCTTTTTCTACCACACTATACATACGTTTTATTATTTCTTTATTTCTAGGTTCGTTATCAAATATATATGTAACTTGTTCATTTGGAATTTTATTTTTTAGAATTAAATCTGCGCCACCAGCAGCCAAACAATTATCAACAAAAAGGCTATCAAGTGGACCTTCTGTGATGAAGATAGGTCTTTGAAAATTAACCCTTTCCAAACCGTAAACTTTTTGTTTATTCTCATCTAATTTTACCGTTAAATATTTTGGTTGTTCTTTTCCGAAAGCACGACCTTGGAAAGCAAATAGCTTTCCAGTCGTATCGTAAAAAGGTATAATAAGTCTAGGATGGTCAGTTTTATATGTATTTGGTTTTACTTTATTTACTAACTGACCAAACTTATCACAATAATATAACTTGTCGTAAAATTCACTAGGTATTTTTCTACCTATAACATATTGTTTCGCTGGGTGTTTATCATCTAATTGTTTTATACTTTTCAAATCATCAAGTATAGTCCGATCTTCAAACGCTGGTTTGAAATCAAACTTAGGCTTCGGTGTCGCTGGAGCCCCTTTCTTATATCTTTCTAAAAGATATTCAGAATACAATTTAGGATCAACAAACTTAATAAAGTTAGCTAAGTTTTGACCCATACCACAATTGTGGCATTTAAAGAACATATCATTTTTTACTCTGTAAAAATATGCTCTTGCTTTTAATTTTGATTTTTTAGAGTCTCCACAATGTGGACATCTAAAATTAAACAGGTAATCATTCTTCTGTTTAAATTGAGGTAAACGACTCTTTAAATTAGAGATAAATTTTAAATCTATATAACTTGACATAACACACCATCACTATATACCATATATCTAATTTTGTCAACCCTAAGATTGTGATCCGTTAACCATACTCATTATAAAGAGAAAATGTTTAGATAATATCCAACCTATTACAATAGCACCACCTAGTATCAACCATCTATATTTCTCTAAAACGCCAACTCTAGCGCCTATATCGTTCTTTAATGACTTAATTTCAATGAGTAATCTCTTTTCACTCATTTCCACATCTTTTTTTAATTCTCTATATACATCAGATATTTCATCAGCTCTATCTTTTAACTTATCAAATATTATCTCATCTATTTTTTCTTGTCTCGTAATTTTTTCTTCGTGTACAGCAAGCATAGATTTAATGGAAGTAGATACGTCTGTTAGTTTATCAATAGCAATATCAATTCGATTATGAATAGTATTAACATTCTCAATATCTTTTCTTAATGATTCTAAATCTATTTTTATTTCTGTATTATCTGCCATTTAGTTTAGTTATGATGTTTCTATCTCGTTAAAGACGGTTAATAAAAGCTTATATTCCCATATGGGTCATATGCGTATTAAGCATTGATTGATATATTAGCTAGTATTATTTATTTTAATATGAAGTTAAGCAACCCACTGATATTTTCTAATTGTATTTAGTCTTTGTTGCTTCCAGAGTCTTATAAATGTTCTCCTTTTTCTTCGTAGCTTTTGTTTCTTAATTTTAATCCAATGTAAATTGAGTAAATATAGTCTAAGTTGTTTTTCATTTCTTATTATCCTTTTTGCTATTAGTCTTAACTTCTTCTTTTGAAATAAAGTCATAACCCTCCTGCACGGTATAGATTGCTACTTTGTTTGATTTGCCTTTCACTTGAACATCATCTAATTTGTGGAAATTGTATTTTTGTGAAATTGATTTATAAGTATCTTCACCTACAACTAACGTTGCGTCATAGTTTTTACTCACGCCCTCCAATCTACTTGCTAGATTGACAGCATCGCCTAAAACAGAATAATCAAATCTTTGTTCAGATCCCATATTGCCAACAACGGCCTTTCCTGTATTAATACCTATACCAATATTTAGTTGATTGCCATTCCCAAAAGCATTGATCTTATTTAATCTTTTTAATTCTGTCATCATTTCAAGTGCTGATTTGATTGCTAATTCACGGTGATTAGGTGTGTCAATTGGCGCATTCCAAAATGCCATTATACAGTCTCCCATATACTTGTCAATCGTACCACCGTTCTTCATAATTATATCTGTCATTGGTGTTAAAAATTTATTGATAACCACAGTTAGTCCTTGTGGATTTTTTTGATACTTTTCTGATATAGGAGTGAAGCCTCTTATATCACAAAATAAAAATGTTAGTTCTTTTGTATCACCACCTAGTTTAAGTAAGTTAGGATTTTGTTGTAACTTCTTAACCATTTTTGGTTCTAGGTAATGTTCAAATTGTTTTTTAATTTGTAACTTTAATCTATTCTCTCTAGCAAAGTTATTGTATATTAAGTGTGTCCATACTATACCTACTATAAATGCAATAGATGACCAGTCTGAAAGTATCATATGTTTCTGCCATAGATAACCACTTGTAATTATTAATTCAAAATAGAAACCTACTAACCATAATGCTGACCACATTAATCCAACTCTAGGTATAACTAATAAAAAGAAACCTAATGCTAATATTAAATATGTCCATTCTGAT